>ENA-ORXM01003024-ORXM01003024.1-marine-metagenome-genome-assembly--contig:-NODE-3024-length-17755-cov-7.418147_pt1 | contig 17755 bp, 17 predicted proteins | sample MGYA00237867_ERZ511480 | MGnify/ENA primary metagenome ERZ511480 (study PRJEB26309, sample SAMN06266103) | marine metagenome | isolation source: Algal blade | place: United Kingdom:Sidmouth, United...
CTCTTCCCCGGCAGCGCCACGCTCCTCGCCATTGCCGATGACGTAAGAGAAATCAGAACCCTCTGCTGGTGTGGCCGCAAGGCAACAATGACCCTGCGCTTTGACGCCAGCGGTGACGCCGTCACAGAAGGTGCGCAAGTCGAAGTCGGCGGCAATGAGAAATATATCAGCCTATGTAGGCGGCATTGGAGCGAAAAGAAAACGGGGCGGGAGAGTTAACTACCTCGTCATTCCGTTTCACGACGAAGTCGTGGCGGAACCCATACCTTGTCATTGCGACTATCGGTAAATTGTATCTAGGCGAAGCGTAAAGGCATAGGTTCCTCCATCAATTCGCGATGAGACAGAATGACAACTAATCAATTGAAGTTTTCCATCCGTCATAGCCCGACTTGCCGCGCGGGCGGCCCCGTCGAGCTACCCATTCGGACACCTCTCGGAAATCACCTTGGCCATATGGTTTACCCGGTCAGGCCGGGTAATGACGGGAGAGGGTAAAGAATTCCAAAAATAGACTTAGGTCACCAACCAAACTTTAGGCCAACGATACAATTCTTCAGGATAAGCAAAAGGTGGTTGGCCTCGTACAACTTCGCCAATGTCTTGCATCAACCAAGATCCAAGTTTTCTTTCACCAGTCTCATAGTGTACTTTAGCTTGCTTGGTCATATCAATAATTTGTTCGTGCAGGAGACCTAATTTCGACCGTAGTAAATCATAATTGATAAATAGCTCTGCCCACGCTTCGTCATAAGTTTGATATTTTGTAGGGAATGCATCTGAATTAACATTACTTCTGATATTACTCAAAGCATCGCTCAGCTCAGATAGATTTCTGTGCCTCAGCATATTTTTACTAAGTGGAGTATTTCCCAATTTTTCAATATCCTGATTTATACCCTTTAAAGACTTAGAAGTTATTGAGCGAGAGCTATTAAATAAATAATTAAATGCCAATCTCAGCTTCAGTAATATTACATCCAAAATAGACATTACCCATACGTCCCCAACTGCCCCACCAGCAAATCAAAGAACCCTTCCGCATCGACCTTATAGGCCCACAAACTATTACGCGGCAAATCCGTAGCGTACCAGAAATCCACCGCCGTATGACCGCGGGTTAGTTCGGAGTCGGCTTCGACCTTTATATTACATTCTTTGAGATCAAATAATTCAGGCTTGAGGATATAGGCCATGGTGCAGGGGTCGTGTAGCGGCGCGCCGTTACTGCCATATTTTTCAGCGTCATAGCGGCCATAAAAAGTGAGCAGATTATAGGCGGTTTGGGCGACTTTATTATCGACCGCTTTGATCCGTTCCAACACAGCATCCGAGGACAGCACTTGATGCGTGACGTCCAGTCCAAAGACGATACATTTACAGCCGCTGTCAAAGACAATTTGCGCGGCGTGGGGATCGACATAGATGTTAAATTCAGCCGATGGCGTGATGTTGCCGCCTTCGCGCAGCGCCCCGCCCATTAGGACAATCTCGTAAATCTTTCCCGCAATCTTTGGCTCTTTTTGAAGCGCCGCCGCGATGTTGGTGAGCGGGCCCGTAGGAACGAGGGTGATAGAGTTATCTTCCGCCGCCATTAGCGCCTCAACAATAAAATCCACCGCGTTTTGCTCTTGCGCTTTCACGCTCGGCTCAAATAATGTAACGCCTTCTAAGCCCTCGCGGCTATGGACTTCTTCGGCGGTAACGAGCGGGTATTTAAGCGGCGCGGCGCGGCCTTCATAGACGGGAATATCTGTGCGGCCTGTCAGTTCACAGAGCAGCCTTGCATTACGCGAAACCTTTTCAAGCCCGACATTTCCCGCGACAACGGTGATGCCCAAAATTTCATAGTTATCCGTTGGCGGCAGCGCCAAGAACAGGTTGATGGCGTCATCTTGGCCAGGGTCACAATCGATGATGAGTTTACGTGTCATATCCCACCATAACGTCCTACGCGAAAATTAGAACAGTTGATTAGCTAGGCCGTTTAATTTATGCGCCCCAAATGGAAAAACTATTCGTTAGTGCGGAAGAGCTTTTACGCGATTCATTTGAACTCGGTCTTCAGATTTTTGAAAGCGGGTACCGCCCGACCTTCATTGTTGGCGTCTGGCGCGGGGGCACGCCTGTCGGAATTGCTGTGCAGGAAGTGCTGGATTTGCTAGGCTGTAAAACTAATCATTTTGCCATTCGCACCTCGTCTTATTATGGCATGGATAAGCAATCTAAAGAGGTCAAAGTCTTTGGTCTGCAGCACCTCGTAGATACCATAAATGTCGATGATAATTTGCTCATTATTGATGATATTTTTGACAGCGGACGCAGCGTGAACGCCATCATAGAAACGCTCGGCGAGAAGTGCCGCCGCAATACGCCGGACGATATTAAGGTCGCGACGGTTTATTATAAACCTCGCCGTAACGCGACGAAACGTGTGCCGAATTTTTATCTACATGAAACGGATGAGTGGACGGTTTTTCCGCATGAAATGGACGGCTTATCCGTTGAGGAAATTCGCAAGACCAAGCCGCTGCCGGAACGCATTTTCAAGCTGCTGCCTAAAGGCTAGCGTCAACCTCTGCGCGGCTTGGCGTGGCCGCTTGCGTGCCGATCTTGGTCGCTGTTAAAGCCCCTACATTACAGGCAAATTTTAGCGCGTCTTGAGGCGACTGCCCCTCCATTAAAGCCACGGTTAAGCCTGCCGCAAAACTATCCCCTGCCCCTGTCGTATCGACAACCTCAACTTTGGGCGGCTGTGCTTCGGCAAGCGTTTCTCTGCCTCGCATGAGCTTCGCCCCTTTCGCCCCCAGCGTAATCGCGAGCAGGCCGTCATAGGCTTTCAACGCGCTCACATAAGCCGCATATTCCCCTTCATTGACGATAATCAGCGAGGCATGAGGCAAGAGCTTCTCCAGCCCCTCCACAACAGGCGAGGCGTTAATTGCGACAAACCCGTCAAAGCCTTTAATCGCCGCCTCTATCGTCTCTAGCGGGATTTCAAATTGGGTGATGATACCATCTGCCGTGATGGGTGATAGGTGCGCAGGAGTGAACTTATCATTTGCGCCTGAGGCCACAGCGATTTGGTTCTCTCCGTCCTCGGCCACATTGATAAAGGCCAGGCCCGTATGGCTGTCTTTGATTTTGACAAGCTCGCCTAAATCCACCCCGCCCACTTTTAGAAACGCAAGGGCTTGATCGGCATAATCATCCTCGCCCACTGCTGCGCGAAGCTCAACTTTCGCGCCAAGCCTTTGCGCGGCCAAAGCGACATTCGCGCCCTTCCCGCCTGGTAGCGATTGAAACGCGCCCTGCGCAATCGTTTCGCCTGCACGCGGCAAAGTTTTCGTCTGGATAATCATATCCAAATTCACTGAACCTAAGGCGCAAATTTTGATGGCTGTCATAATATTCTCACGCATGGGGTTTAAGAGCGACGTAAATATGCTACTGAAATAGACCGCCCGGTGAAAGACTCAAATGCCCGAAAGACTCAAATGATTACGATAGACCCCATCAGCTTTAATCTCTGGAAAGAGAACAAAGACGCCTTTGCCAAGAGCCTTGGCGAGTCTTTCAAAGAGACGGGCTTTGCGATTATTTCCGATCATACCATTCCGCAAGATGTGATTGATGCCGCCGATGACGCGTCCAAAAAATACTTCGCTTTGGATGAGGACACGAAACGCAAATATGCGGATCCTAATGATGGGTTTCAGCGCGGCCATTCCCCAATGGGCACAGAAAATGCTAAGGGTAAAAAGGAAGCGGACTTAAAAGAGTTTTGGCATACGGGCCGAAAGCTCCCTGCGGATTCGCCTTATCGCTCGTCTATGAAAGATACGCCAAGCGTGTCTGAGATTGACGGCTTTGACGCAACGACGCGCGGGCTTTATGAAGCGCTGGATGAGTTCGGGGCCGAGCTGCTCCGCGCTGTTGCGCTTTACCTTGGGCTCGAAGAAAACTGGTTTGACGACAAGGTCAATGTCGGCAATTCGATTTTACGTCTGCTGCATTACCCGCCGCAGAAAACCCCGCCGCCCGAAGGATCGGAACGCGCGGGCGCGCATGAAGATATCAATCTGATTACCTTGCTACTCGGCGCTGAAGAGGCTGGCCTGCAAGCCAAGCACTGCACAGGCAAATGGCTCGATGTCAACGCACCCAAAGGCGCGGTTGTTGTTAATGTTGGCGATATGCTCCAGCGCATGACGGCGGGTATTCTGCCCTCTACCACACACCGCGTTTTGAACCCCGCGCCTGAGCGTTCACGCTTCCCGCGCTATTCCAAGCCGTTCTTTTTACATCTTAATAATGATGCTGTGATTAGCCCTCTGCCAAGTTGTTTGGAAATGGGCGGCACGGCAGAGCCTGATATCACGGCGGGGGATTACCTGACCGAGCGCCTTATCGAGATTGGGCTTATAAAGGCCTAAAATCCGCTCACTAATATCCCGGCCAAAGCCGCATTCATTAGGTTTGCGAGCGAGGCGGCTATGACAGCTTTAATCCCCATCTTCGCCATTTCCGACATGCGGTCAGGGATAAGCGCGCCGAGCCCGCCGAGCAAAATTGCGATAGAGCTGAAATTAGCAAACCCACATAGCGCAAATGTCAGGATGACAACGGTACGGTCTGACAAGGTGTCCTGCACATTGACGAGGCTGATATAGGCGATGAATTCATTGAGGACGACCTTCTCGCCAAATATGGCGCCCGCTTGCTGCGCCTCCGCCCAAGGCACATTCAGCGCGAGCATGACGGGCGTAAAGATAAGTCCTAAAATCGTTTGAACAGAGAGATCTTCCATACCGAAAAGCCCGCCTGCCCAGCCGAGCAATCCATTACAGAGCGCGATAAGCGAGACAAAAGCGAGGAGCATCGCGCCAATATTGACCGCGAGTTTCATCCCGTTTTGCGCCCCCACGGCGGCGGCTAAAATCACATTGGCATGTTCGCGGTCATCAGCCATTTCAAAAACTTCATCCATAGGCTTGTCGTCATCTTCTGGATTATCCGGCATTATAATTTTGGCCATGAGCAAACCTGCAGGCGCTGACATGAAACAGGCCGCAATTAAATATTCTGGGCGAATGCCAAGCGATATATAGCCTGCCAAAACTGTGCCTGCGATGGAGGCCATGCCGGTGACCATAATGGTAAACAGCTCAGGCCGCGAGATACTTGGCAGATAAGGTTTAAGGCTGAGCGGCGCTTCGGTCTGGCCGACAAAAATATTGGCAATGACGTTGAGCGATTCAACAGGCCGCGTCCCGGTCAGCTTACGGATAGCCGTGCCGCCATAACGCACAATGAATTGCATGACCTTCAAGTGATACATGACTTCCATAAGTGCGGCGAAAAAGATAACAACCGGCAGTACTTTGACCAAAAAAACAAAACCGACTTTTTCGGTATTGGCTAAATCCCCAAAGATGAAATTAATGCCGGCATCAGCATAGGACAGCAATGTCGTGACCTTGTCAGACATGCCCGTCAGAACCTTCTGTCCAAAGGGCACGTAAAGCACCAAAACAGCGATGAGAACCTGCAGCGCGAAACAGACAATAACGGTGCGCGGACGAATAGCTTTCTTGTTCTCAGAGAGCAGCCACGCCACAAACAGGATAAGAACAACACCGATAAGACCGAAAGCAGGATGATTCATAATATCTGCCTTACGCAATAACGCTTAGAGTGCCAAGCTCATTTGCGGCGCGTCCAAATCCGGCAACGCTTCGATGATGCGTTCAATAACCCCATCAATCGAGCGAACATAGTCCGCTTGCTCGACCAGAAGATCAGCATGTGCCGCCGAAGGCTGAATGTATTTTTGGTGCGCGGGTTCAACGTCCTGCGCAAATTGGTGATGGACAAACTCTTCCGTGCGGCCCCGTTCAGCCACATCACGCGCGAGGCGGCGTTCAAACCGGGTCTCATAAGGGCAGCGCATATATATAGAGACATCCGCTTGCTCTCGAATAATGGGATCATTAAGCAACAATAGCCCTTCGACGATTGTAAAGGTTTTGGCGTCCAGAGGCTCGGTGGCGCGTATACGCTGATGGGTCGTGAAATCATAATTAGGAAGCTGCACCGCCTCACCATTTTTCAACGTGTCCAAATTTTCCGCGAGCAACGCAAAGTCCAAAGCTTCGGGCACGTCGAAATTAGGCATTTCATCGCCTTTAGCCCGGTCGCGAATGTCGTGATAATAATCATCTTGTCGGATGAGCATGGCATTGGCCGCGCCCAAACGATGCTGCAAATGCCGCGCCAATGTCGTTTTGCCCGAACAGCTTCCTCCAGCGATAGCGATGATAACTGACATGTGAGTGATTCTCTAAAAATGCGTCTTTTTTCTACCCGTCTTGATATATTCGTAGCGAGAGATTGAGAGCTTAGCGAGTCAAAATGCCCGCCTCTGTGGATAAGTCGGGCAAACCTTGCTTTAAGCCGCTCATAACTGTGGCACAGATGCAACGGTTTAAAAGAATCTCAATCTGCCCCTCACCAGCATGACGAATCTGTCATAAAACTGTGACGAGACACATCTAGGGAGCGCTCAATCTTAAACATCCCATCGCATTTTTGATTTAGAAAGAGAACAACATGAATTCCCACATCACATCCCTCGGCCTACGCGCCGTCCTAAGCACCTCCGCCCTCGCCCTTACAATGGGCATTACAACGGCTGCACATGCACAGGTGACATCATCGAACATTAACGGCTCCTTTGTGGATGCATCAGGTAACGGAATTGCCGGTGCCAACATCACAATCATCCATACTCCGACAGGCAGTTCAAGCACGGCAACGACGGCGTCAAATGGCGCGTTCTTCGCATCAGGTTTGCGTGTTGGCGGACCTTACACCATCACGGCTGTAAGCCTGAACGGAAATGTACAGCGCAGCAATATCCGCCTTCAACCTTCAGCAAATTCACTGCGTCTTGAAATTGAATCGGTTGACGAAATTATCGTTACAGCAACACGTGTTACGGAAACTGATTTAAATAACGGCGTAGGTTCTGCTTTTTCAGCAGATGAAATTTTATCTCAACCTTCTGCAACACGCGACTTGATTGCCACGCTGGTACGCGATCCTCTTGCGAACTCGACGGGTGAAGGAATTCTATCTGTAGCAGGCACGAACCCACGCTTTAACGCGCTTGCAATTGATGGTTCCCTACAGGGTGATGACTTTGGCCTATCGTCTTCGACATATGCCACAGCACGCGCGCCTATCTCACTTGATATTATCGAATCCGCTTCTGTTGTCGCTTCTGATTACTCCGTCACGACCTCCGGCTTTACAGGTGGTCTCGTGAATGTTGTAACAAAATCAGGTTCAAACGAAATTGATGGATCAGCTTATTTTTATAAGCAGAACGAAAACTTTTTTGGTGACACAGCCTTCGATCAAGACGTAACTGTTGCGCCTTTCGATGAAGAGGAATATGGTTTCGTTGTTAGCGGCCCAATCGTGAAGGATAAGCTGTTCTTCCTAGCAAGTTATGACGAATTTAACTCCGGCTCAGGCCGCGAATTTACACAAGCCGATGTTGACGATGGTATCAACCCGGCCCTTTACACAGGACTAAACCAAATCGTCCAAGACACATACGGTTTTGACCTAGGCGGTCGGCCTAGTAGCGTCAGCCTGCCAGTGACCTCAGAACGCTTTTTTGGTAAACTTGACTGGAATATAAATGACAATCACCGCATGTCATTTAGCTATCAAGACACCAAAGAAAATGGTTTTTCCGGCACTGGTCAAACGACGTTTCAAAGCGCTTATTATTCAACACCCCAATCTGTACAGGCTTATAACGGCGAACTGTTCTCAAACTGGACAGACACATTTTCAACTAATCTTCGCGTAAATTACAAAGATAACACACGTGGTCAAAATTGTAATGCCGGTTCAGATGTTGGCCAATTTGAAATCCGTCTTTCCGAAGCAGATCTAGTTGGAACGCAGTTTGAAGGTTTCATAAATGAAGACCCCAACGCCATCGAAAGGAACAGAATTAACTTCATCGGCGGTTGTGACCGTTTCCGTCAAGGCAACACATTCTCTGATGACCGCCTACAAATCTTTGGCTCAGCCAATCTGATAAAAGGGAATCACAACATTACTTTCGGGGCAGAGCTTCAAGACTATAATCTCGATAACCTCTTTGCGCAGCGCTCATCCGGTCTTTTCCGCTTTGACTCAATTGAGAATTTAGAAAACGGAATTGCCAACCGCGTTCAAGTTCAGCTTCCTGATACAGGTAACCGTGAAGATATCCGCGCTGTTTGGGGCTTCACAACAATGGCTCTCTTTGCGGGCGATAGCTGGCAAATCAGTCCAGACTTAAGCCTCGATTACGGTCTGCGTTATGAGCGCATCGTTGGCAATGATGAACCTCAAGAGCGATCTTTCTTCGGGAACACTTTTGGGTTCTCAAATACACAGGATCTCGATGGCCTCGACCTAATCATGCCGCGCGTATCATTTAAATATCGCCCGCTTGACCGTACAACTGTTTCCGGTGGCTTCGGTCTCTTTGGCGGCGGTTCTCCAGCTGTTTGGGTTTCTAACGCCTTCACTCCGCCAGTCTTCTTCGAGCAAGCTTTCAACGTAGCAGATGTCAATCCTGCTAATGGCGCACCCGCAGCCCTCCTAGAAGACATTCGCGCAAATGATGCGAATGGACCTGGCCCGATTGATGTCATCAGTCCTGATTTTACAACACCGTCTGATTGGAAAGCTTCGCTCCGCATAGACCAAGAATTTGACATGGATTTTGGCAGCCTGAACCTTGGCGAGGGTTATGTTCTTAGCCTACAAGCGCTTTATTCAGCGACGAATAATGGCTTCCGTTGGGAAAATCTAGCGCAGACACAGCTAGCTGATGCTTTGCCGCTTGGCGTGGCACCGGATGGTCGCCCTGTTTATGCTGACCTTGATGCGCTTGATATCAGCAATGCAATTGCATTGACGAATTTTGACGCAGGCGAATCGCTTACATTATCAGCTTCACTAGCGAAAGATTATGAGAACGGTATCGGCTTTTTCGTCTCTTACGCTTATCAAGACGTTGAAACGGTCACGCCCGGCACATCTTCTCGCGGCGTCTCAAACTTTCGTGCAATTGTGGATAGCGACAGAAATAACCCGGGGCCGGGTACTGCGCCGTTCCAAACAGAACATGCTTTCAAAGTCGCCCTCTCATATGAAGACGAAATTATTTCTGACCTCACATCTAAATTCAGCTTGTTTGGCCAAATCAGTTCTGGCGACCCCTTCTCCTATACATTCCAAACAGACAGAAACCGTGCTGTCTTTGGTCGTTCAGGAGATGGTGAATCGCCCTTTGATAATGACTTACTTTATGTACCAACCATTTCAGGCGGCGCCATCAATGACGCGAATGTTGTCGTAGCCTCAGGTTTCGATGAGCAAGCCTTTATCGATTACGTAAATGATAACGGTTTAGCTACTGGCGGCATCATTGACCGCAACTCAGATAAAAGCACATGGAACCAGCGTTGGGACTTCCAGTTCGAGCAAGAGGTACCATTCTTCAACAAAGCGGCTTCTAAATATGTAGGTGAAAACCGCCTGAAATTTGTCTTCAACATTGATAATGTTATGAACTTTATAGACTCAGATTGGGGAACACAATTAAGCGGCCCTCGCTTTGACGCAATTGATCTCGTTAATGCTGACCTTGTTAGCGTTGCTGATGTTGCCGCCAATGGCGTTGACGGTGCTAGCGCGTTGCTCGGTGATGCACCTCGCACAACCTGTACAACGCAAGCGTCATGTGTTTACCGCTTTAACAGACTTGATACAGACCCAATTTCTTTCCAGAATCGGATTTCGTCGCTCTATCAAATCCGTGTTGGAGTTCGATACGAATTCTAAGCATCCCAGCTTAATTCAAAAATCCAAATGGAGGGCCTTGGCTCTCCATTTTTTTTGATCGTCACTGGGTGCAAAATTCTTGACATTCACCCGTCAATTTTGATAGGACATGGAAATTTTATTTGTCATTCGGATGAATAAAAATGTCCGCACGAAAGGAAAAGACCATTTTAAATCAAATCGGCGATAAGCCCCATTTTTACGAAACACTCGCGCTTTGCAAAGACGCCTCCGAGGCCATCTTAAAGCTTGAAACACTTTACAATGAAGCGACCGACCACCTGAATAAAGCCTTCGCAATATTTGCTGATAAGGGCGAATATCATGGCGACCAAATTTCAACTTACCCTTACTTGCTTTTGCATCTGCGCAAGAAAAAACCTGACGGCGTAAAACCCTATGGCTTTGTTAGTATCCGGGGCGCGGGCTGGTATGGCACCTCCATCACCCACCCTGAAATCTTCAAAGATTATCTCATTGATCAGCTCGGCCATATCTCTGCGGCCTATGAAGTTGATTATTATGTCGGCTATAGCGATGAGGTTATACCCGTGGCCTTTGCCATTGACCCGTCCACTTTTGAAATGAATGAAGGTACATCCAAACGCATTGGCGATTACTTTCCTCTGCCCGACCTTAAGCGCATTCACGATGATTTGGCGGACGGAGCCTTTGAGCACCCCAATAATGAGCCGCGCCCGCTCTCGCTTTTCCCCGCATTGCGCACAGACTACTCGCTACAACGCCTCAAGCATTATACAGGCACGCAGCCCTCCCATTTCCAAAAATTCGTGATTTTTACTAATTACCAACGCTATGTAGATGAGTTCATCGAGCACGCCAAAGAAGTCATAAAAACGGATGAATGTTACAGTTTTAGCAGCCCCGGTGTGGGACTCATCACCGATCCGGCGGATTACAAACCCGACCCGAAATTCAAGCTCCCGCAAATGCCCGCCTATCACCTGATGTGCGAGAACGAAACGGGCGTGACCCTCATCAATATTGGTGTGGGGCCGTCTAACGCGAAGACCATTACCGACCATGTGGCCGTGCTACGCTCACATTGCTGGTTGATGCTGGGCCATTGCGGCGGATTGCGGAATACGCAAACGCTGGGCGATTTTGTCCTCGCCCACGCTTATCTGCGCGATGATCAGATTTTGGACGACATGCTGCCGCCAACCATTCCTCTTCCGACGATTGCCGAGGTCCAAATCGCGCTCACAGAAGCGATTGGAGAAGTAATGGATTTGACAGGTAAAGAGATGAAACAGCATGTGCGCACGGGCACGGTCGTGACCACGGATGATCGTAATTGGGAAATGCGCTATGCAAGCCTGCGCACGCGCCTTAACCAAGCCCGCGCCATCGCGATTGATATGGAGAGCGCCACGATTGCCGCAAATGGTTATCGCTACCGCGTGCCCTACGGAACACTGCTCTGCGTTTCTGACAGGCCCCTTCACGGCGAGATAAAGCTCCCCGGCTCTGCCGAAGCCTTTTACCGCTCCCGCGTCGCGCAACATTTAAATATCGGGCTCGAAGCCATGTCGATATTGAAAGATGCTGCCCAATCAGGAACGCTCCATTCCAGGAAGCTGCGTAGCCTCGATGATCCTGTTTTTCGGTAATGGCCTATGGCTGCCTTAGATTCACAAGACCCATTTTGGCGCGCTCTTTATTCACCGCATTCCACAAATGCGGGTCACGGCTAAGGGCGCGAATGAGTTTCCCCGTTGAGGTGCCCAGCGCTTCGGCGGCCAAACCCACCGCCCAATCATAGCGCGACAACACATCGAGAATATGCGCCATAAACGGGGCGTAACGGCGATCTTTCTTTCCCAGCTTCCACGCGCCGTCCCACTGTAAGGGCTGGTCAGGCGCGATAGGCAATCGGAGCTCGATCGCCAGCACAGAGCGCAACCGCCGAAGGGCCTCCGCCCTGTTGCGATGTTGCGACCGATGATCCGCGCAAAGCGCGTTAACGCGTCCGTCCATCAAGGACAGCCGCACAGCAGAATCTGTTTTATTACGATGCTGTCCCCCAGGCCCAGACGCGCGAAAGCACTCCTCACGGCAATGCCGCAGCAAAGTCTCATCATCCATGTCAAGAAAATCATCACGGGTTAGCATAATGGGGTGCGTAACATTCTAAAGCCGTAACAGCTATGTTAAATCATATCGCTTTAAGATGGTCTCATGTTGCGAAGGCATTTCATTCAGATTTGCACATTATCTATTGCTGTTTTACTGATTGTCTCAATTTACCGCAGTAAACGAATATCCTGCTCCAATATCCTCTCACTAATCAGCTTAAAGTCTGCTTTTAATTGGTCTCGGTTCTTGGGGCTATAAACACTCCCAGAGCTGGACGCACAGCTTTCCATGATATCGGCAGCACGGGAAAACTCCTCTTGCGTTTCATCAAACTTAAAGCCCACTGTCATCATATGGATGCCTGCGGCTTTAATATCCTCACACATCACTTTTGTAATCGCATCCGTCTCTGCATCTGTCCGAATATCCTCTGGAGATTCGGCTTCTTTGATCCAATATAATTTATTCCCCCCGTCCGTCATCAGAACCATAACCTTAGTCGTTTGCCATTTAGAAGGTGACGGCGAGGATATTGGCGCCGTTTCCTGCAATAGCCCAAACCCCCATTTTAATCCTGAAGGTATGTAGGTCGAACCACCTGTGCGCCCGGGGATTTGCGCAATGCGGTTTTTAACAGCAACTCGATTAGCATTAAGGGGCGTGACCTCACTTAAGTTACAATCTGCTGTGTCCCATTTATACTTCCACCATAAAGGGTGTTCTTTCGCAGTCGCGGGCGCAGAAGAATAAGGGTATTTTGCATAATTATAAGCTGCCTCTACGGGAGAGGTTAGGCCAGGCTGCAATGACAAATCCGCATCCCTATCGTCAAAATAAGGGTGCACACATCCTTCAAAGGGGCTTAGGTCCGGATTATAAGCTCCGGCAAAATCAATCCAATTAACACCGATATTAGACGTGCCGACATTCACAAAGCGCGAAAATGGAACAACGCCAATCCGTATATTCGCTGTTCCGCGATTATCATGTAAATAATCAACAAGTTCATCAGAGGCCTGAACCAAGGCGTTTAAATCTTGATAGCCTATTGATGCGGTATTATCCAAAACCAGAACAACATCAATATTGTTGGGCACGCCCACCGGGCCAGAAGCCGCCAAAACATCAACGGTAAGCTTTTTCTTACCGACAATGCCCATAAATTCCGCGGGAACACCAACTCGGGCTCTGACAATAATTTCATTATTGTTGGCATCATACCGGCCTTCAAGGAGCTCGATATCTCCGAAGACATCGGTTTTATTATAAGTCAGATTTTCAAGTATAAACTGCTTTACATCAATGGATTCAGGATTGGCCTCTGTTGAAAGACGAACCGCTGCGGCCAATGCCGCCGAATCCACACTATCCTGAGCATTTTGCTGTTCTTTGTTCAAACGCGCATAATCAACCGCAACCCCAAGACACACGACCAGCGTAAACACAAAGCCGGCCATCAGAATTGAAAAATTTCCATCTATATTTCGTCTGTAACGCCGAACAATATCAATAAAACTCATGGCCATAAAACTCATTTTCTATTCTTGGCCCGTGGTTTAGCCAACTCTGCCCACTCTTGGTTAGAAACTTCGTAGTGAGATTTATGTGCGTCTGAGCGCCGAGAGCGTTTGAGAGAGGTTTCATACCGCCTCTCAAGCTCTGAGTTCCACGCCACCTTTTCTCGCCTGCAGACAGCTTCTAAAACCATATGCGAGTTAATAAGTAACTAATTACTTATATTTATATATAGTGAAGAGGCTCAATGGGTCTTAAATACGAGCTATGCATGTAAAGAGGTTAATAAATGAGTTCGATAAGCGCCGGAATGTGATCTCTTATTTGCCAACCACTAAGGCGTATAACAGATCTGTCGTTGACCTTACAAAGCGCTCTTCGCTAATCCCAAAGTCAGGAGCAAATTCGCAAACACGAAAATTGATAGAATCAATAAATAGAGCAGCAACTGCCTCACAATCAAAATCAACCTCCCCTCCCGCAACGTACTGACAAACAAAGCGAAAGGCGTTAATGGAATCTTCTCTAAGCTTTTTAGCCTGAGCCACATGGATATCACTAAGGCGCTCGCGCTCTCTAAAATAAAGTTTGATTGTATATTTATTAGTTTTTGCTTGTTGCAATGATAGGGTGATAAGCCCGCGCGCCAAAGTTCTCTTATGGTCTCCGGAGTTCTCACTGACATTGAAGTTAACATGACTTAGAAAAGAGTCGAAGGTTTCAAAATAAATATCAAATATGGCATCGAAAATAGCGCGCTTCGATTTGAAATGCCTGTATATGCCCCCTGCTGACGCCGACAAACTTACAGCCTTAGAAATATCAACAATCGATGTCCCCTGAAAACCCTTCTCAGCAAACAAGAGTGTCGCTTCTCTTATAATGTCATGTTTTTTAGCCATCACTGATATATATAGACTGTATAGGAGCACGACACAATCACATCAAATGAACTCAGAGGTAGAGGGTTTCAAAGCGTTCCAGGATTTTAAATAACCTGCCATTCCAGCGCGTCCGTTCAAAGAATATCGCAAAGTTTTCACAAAAGTAGAAATTTCCAATTCGCTAAAAGTAAAAAATACTTTACATCTCCCCTTCCACCCCCTATGTAAAAGATAGTTTACATCACTTAGGAGACGATTATGGCTTTTCGAGAGATGACCGCTTGGATTATGTCCATGGCCCTTTTGTTGGGCGGACTGTTTTATTTTGGGGTTGTCATAACTGGCAGCCAAGGCTTAGGGGCGTCTATGCCGCCGCTTATTCCCATCATTGCTATTTATATTGGCATATTAGTTATCATTGCCATTATCGGCCATATCGGCGCGGCGCTCACATCACTCGATAGCGCGAACGCGCCGATGGATGAGCGTGAGTTGGATATCGAGCGGCGAGCAAGCACGCTCTCCGACGGTATTATGGGCATCGGGGTGCTTCTCTCTTTGGGGACCTATCTGTTGCGCTATGACGGCAACCAATTGTTCCACTTGGTCTTCGCGGCGCTGATGGTGTCTCAATTCGTGCAATATGCGGCGCAAATATTTCTATATCGCCGTCAATATGCTGCGGCTGACAAGGATATAATAAGATGACCAAAATCGAAGATATGAGCGAAACCCAGCGTCAGGCTTGGATTACTCTGCTCGCGGATGGCGCTGTCTTTGCCTATTTTTGGTCCAAGACGACCATTGGACTTTCGCCAAAGCTTATCCATACAGAGATAAAGGATTTTAGCGGAATTATCCTCAGCGTGGTGATAGCCACCGTTATCGTCCATTCTGTGATCGGAGCCATCTTTGATATGCGCAAGCGTAAGGAGGCGTATAAAAAAGATGAGCGCGACATCGCAATAGAGCGCAAGGGCGCGCATTGGGGTTACCGCTTAATGCAATGGGGTCTGGGCGGTATAATTATAACCATGTTGTTGCATAATCTTGTAGGCCCTGATTACACCCCGCCTATCTCTATACAGAAACCCGCCGAGATTATCTTTGCCATGCTGGTGGTCAGCTATGCCGCCGATTTGACCAAACAAGTCATCATGATTTTGGCGTATCGGGAGTAAAGACCTTGGGCGGCAAGAAAACCAGCATCACGAACCACATTAAGCGTATCCGCCTAGCCCGCACGGAGCTGACCCAAGCAGGGCTGGCCGAGCGGGTGGGCGCGACGCGGCAGACGATTATTGCGATTGAGGCGCAGAAATACGCCCCCTCGCTAGAGCTTGCCTTTCGGATTGCCCATGTGCTCGGTGAACCCATTGATGAGGTCTTCCAATTTGATTCAAGTTTGTGGGATTAGGTTTGGGGACCTAACTTCCGACTAGCCTAATCCGCCCATCACGTTTAAACACCCTCCCATGTCACATAATAGCTTCGGCCACTTATTTCGGTTTACCACTTGGGGCGAGAGCCACGGCCCCGCCATTGGCTGTGTCGTAGATGGCTGTCCGCCGCGAATCCCGTTGAGCGAAGCCGACATCCAAGTTTTTATGGATAAGCGCCGCCCCGGCACCTCGCGCTTTGTCACCCAGCGTAATGAACCTGATAAGGTCAAAATCCTCTCAGGCGTTTTTGAAGGCCAAACGACGGGCACACCGATTAGCCTGCTGATTGAAAATAAAGATCAGCGCAGCAAAGATTATTCCGAGATTAAATCCCGCTATCGCCCCGGCCATGCAGACCTAACCTATGACGCCAAATATGGCATTCGCGATTATCGCGGCGGCGGGCGTAGCTCGGCCCGCGAGACAGCGAACCGCGTCGCGGCGGGAGCGATCGCCCGCAAAGTGCTGGGCGCAGATATAAAAATCCAAGGCGCAGTCATTCAAATCGGTGAGAAGATTGTTGACGGCGAAAATTGGGATTGGGACGAGGTCAATAATAACCCCTTCTGGTGCCCGGATGCGGTGGCCGCCAAAGAGTGGGAAGGTTACCTCGACCGCATCCGCAAAGACGGCAACTCCGTCGGCGCGATCATTGAAGTGCGCGCCAGCGGCGTTCCCGCAGGATGGGGCGCGCCTGTTTACGGCAAGCTCGATAGCGACCTCGCCATGGGATTGATGAGCATTAACGCCGCCAAAGGCGTAGAAATCGGCGCAGGCTTTGCGGCGGCAGGCTGGAACGGCACAGACAACGCCGATGAAATCCGCATAGACAACGGCAAGCCGCTATTCCTCTCCAACCACTCAGGCGGAATATTAGGCGGCATCTCAAATGGGGATGACATCGTCGCAAGAGTCGCCATAAAACCCACCTCCTCCATGCTGACGCCAGTTCAAAGCATCGATGCGGATGGCAATGAGATAGACGTGCGAACAAAGGGGAGGCACGACCCCTGTGTGGGGATTAGAGGTGTACCTGTGGCAGAAGCGATGTTAGCGTGTGTGCTGGCGGACCATAAGTTACGGCACCGCGGTCAGGTTGGGTAAACGTTCCGCGCCGTAGGGTGGATTACGCCTGTATTTTCTGCCGAAAACACAAGCTAATCCACCCTACCCCAAACAAAAATTAAGGCCGTTCCTTCTGCTTTAGCGGCTCAAAGCCCTGCTTACGCACCGTATTATCATAAGGATTTTCATCCGCTATTACGAACATCCTTATCGGGACTGCGGTTTCGACTTCCAATTCAAAGATACCTGCTGACATCCATACTTCTATGCAAGACTCGAATGACTGTAATGTCAGCATCCGTCTCTTTGAAATAAATGAAATGTTCGCCAGAGCGATATTTGAAATACCCTTCGCGAATATCAACGGCTTGGCTAATCGAGAGACCCTGAGCCAAATCGTGCGAAGCTTCCCGAAGATTTTGCGTATATGTGGCGGCTTGCTTTGCGCCCCATTGCGCAACTGTATAATCCCAAATGTCGCTGATATCATTTTGGGCTAAAGGCGAAAATAAAACGATTTTCAATGGACGGTCTATTCAGTTCGTTTCTTGGCGATAAAGGCGTCGAAATCAAAAGGTGTGGCTTCACCCGATTGCTCCCCGGCTATGAGGGCCTCTTGCAGTGCCCGAACCTTTGTCTCGTGCTCTTCGAGCAAACGCAGACCTGCACGCACAACATCGCTAGCCGAATTATAGCGTCCGGCATCGACCTGCGTGCTGATGAAACTCGAAAAATGATCGCCGAGGGAAATGGATGTATTGCGGGCCATAATTAGAAACTCCTAAAAACTTCTATATACCAAAAATTGGTACTTTGCAAATTAAGGCCGTT
>ENA-ORXM01003025-ORXM01003025.1-marine-metagenome-genome-assembly--contig:-NODE-3025-length-17753-cov-6.155352_pt1 | contig 17753 bp, 15 predicted proteins | sample MGYA00237867_ERZ511480 | MGnify/ENA primary metagenome ERZ511480 (study PRJEB26309, sample SAMN06266103) | marine metagenome | isolation source: Algal blade | place: United Kingdom:Sidmouth, United...
ATTCCTGGTATGGGCGATGGACCATTTAGGAGTATCTATGAAGATATGATGGGCAAGCATTTTGACAAAAAAGCGATGGTGGTGGATACAAGGTTCAATGGTGGTGGAGACCTTGTGGCTGATCTAGCGATGTTCTTTACTGGGGTACCTTTTATCACTTACGAAACAGAAGCTAAAGTGGTTGGTGGTGAGCCAACTTCAAGGTGGACAAAGCCGACCTTGGCACTTCTTAATGAAAGTCAATACTCTGATGGGCATTGTTTTGCTTGTGGATATACAGATCTGAAAATAGGTAAAACAGTCGGTATGCCAGTACCAGGAACTTGTAGTTTCGCAGGTTGGGAAAGACTTCCTGATGGAAGTGTGTGGGGAGTCGTACCTGTAAGCGCAAAAGATATCAATGGCAATTGGATGGAAAATAATCAAACAGAGCCTACGGTAAAAGTAAAGAATATGCCTGGTTTTATAGATAAAGGTATTGACCAACAATTGATCAAAGCGGTGGAAGTATTGCTGGAAGATGTGAAGTAAGCATTTGGTTTTTATTTTGTGGATTGTTGTAGCAGATACTCTACAGCCAACCTATATCCATCCAATCCTAATCCCGCAATACTGCCAACTACTTTTTCGCTGATCAAGGAGCTTTTGCGGAACTCTTCTCTTGCGTGGATATTGCTGATATGTACTTCGAGCACTGGACTAGTAATCGCAGATATTGCATCGCGTATAGCGACGGAGGTATGTGTATAGCCTCCCGCATTGAGAATAATTCCATCAACGGTAAAGCCAGCCCTCTGCAACTCATCTATAATAAGTCCCTCGACATTACTTTGAAAATAGTCGATCTTAATATTTGGATACTTGTTTTTTAGAACTCCTAAGTATTCTTCAAAAGTCTGATTGCCATATACCGTGGGCTCACGTGTTCCGAGTAGATTTAGATTAGGGCCGTTGATGATAAGTATTTGCATAAGGCGAAGGTATTCAATTGCTTTCTATTGTACGGAAAGATTTTACTTTAGTGCTATATCAAAAGCGGTTAGTAGCTAAAAACCTAAACTTTTAAACACATTTTTAAGCAAAAATTTAATGAAGAAGCTTCAAAATATTTAACAGGAATACCAATTGGTATAGCGCCATGTCAAGGAGATTTCCAGACTATTAGGCCAAGCTATGATTTTTTTGAGTTTGTTTAGAGGTGTCATGTGAATGCGAATGAAAGGGCGGGATCACCATACTTATTTCATGCGTATTGCGACCACCGCAAGAGCGGATCACAATACTTATTTCATGCGTATTGCGACCACCGCAAGGGCGGGATCACAATACTTATTTCATGCGCATTGTGACCACCGCAAGGGCGGGATCACAATACTTATTTCATGCGTATTGCGACATGCTGGAAGCATCAAAGCTCGGCAAGCGGAGCGCGCAGAGACAAGAGGTGGTAGTGGTTCCGCGCTTTTCAGCGGAAGGAACGAACGACTCGGTCACGTCCTGAGTGAAACGCAGTGGAACCGAAGGAACGTGATGGCCCCAAATATGACCCTCCTTTAAAATAAAAAAAGCCTTTATCACACATAAAGTGATAAAGACTTGATTTAGAATTGTAGACCCACAAGGACTCGAACCTTGAATGCCTGTACCAAAAACAGGTGTGTTACCATTACACCATGGGTCTAATTTGATTAGGAATGCAAATTTAACACAAATATCTGAATGTGTAAAGCAGAAATATAGATTAAATGTCAAATAATATAAGTTTTTTACGGACAAATGTTTGTTTTTCTGGACATATACACTAAAAAGGCACTATCTTAGAAGCTAGTATTATTCACCCTTTCAGCTATATCTACATGAAACAATTTCTTCTACTCATTTTCGTGATTCCCTTTACATTTATCTCGCTTCATGCTCAATCTCGATCGACGCAAGATAAAGTCAAGGTACGGGCTGCAGCTTCCTTGTTAAAGTTTGATAATAATGATCTAAAGCGTAATGATTTTATTCAAAGTTATTATAGCCAACTAGGCCTGACTAGTGCTAAGGACTTAATAACAAACAAAGAAATTAAGGGGCAGAATGGATGGACGCGACTGCGCATGCAGCAATGGTATTCAGGACTACGTGTAGTAGGAGGGAACTATATCTTGCATGAAAAAGAGGGACTAATCCAAAAAGGTTCTGGTGATATCTTACCGCATATAGCAATTGATACGAATCCAACTTTAAATAATAAGAATGCTAGTCGTGCAGCAATTCAGTACGTCAATACAAAACTGCTTTCCACGACGGAAGGTGCAGCAATAGTTTTGCCAAATTGGGATGTCGATGGAAATGAGCTTGTAGTAATGGATAAAGCTTATCCGAAGTTTAGTGGAGATTACGTGCTGGCATATCACGTGATAGTCTCAGATCTGGATGGTGCTAAACAATACAAAGAATCTATCTATGTAGATGCTAAGTCATCCAAAATTATAGAAGCAATATCCGAAATAGCACATTCTAGTGTAGAAGGTATTGCTAAGACTAACTACTATGGGGAGCAAAAAATAGTAACAGATTCTATTAGTGATAATTTATATCTACTTCACGATTTGACTAGAGGGAATGGAGTAGTTACGTTGAATGGTTCCTTAAAAGACTTTGAAGATGAAGATAACTACTGGGACAACTTCGGTGATAAAGAAGAGGTGGGAACAGATGCGCATTATTGTGCTTCTTCCTACTATGATTATATGCTAGGAGAATTTGATTGGAATGGACTTGATGGAGTAGGGCATGAACTACGCAGTAGAGTATTTGGGGCGGAAAATAATAGAGTAAACGCAACTTGGAATGGGCGTTATGCTACTTTTTATAGTGGCGACTGTGATGATTATGGCCCGCTAACTACTATGGATGTCGTAGGACATGAGTTTGCTCATGGCTTCACAGAATTTACATCTGGACTAATATATAGAAACGAGTCAGGTGCCCTGAATGAATCCATTAGTGATATTTTCGGTAAAGCATTAGAGTTCACATATGATGAAGCGAATAGCGATTGGTTGATCGGATCTAGATTTTTATTCGAGGGGAATGAGAATGGTCACTTTAGGGATATGGCTGACCCGAATAATAAAAATCACCCTAAGCTATATGCTGGAGTTTTCTGGGAATTTGGAACGAGAGATAATGGAGGTGTTCATATAAACAGCGGCGTCTTCAATTACTGGTTTTATCTACTATCTGAAGGCATGGCAGATACGAATGAGTTAGGAGTAGATTTTGACGTTCCAAAAATCGGTTTCGAGAAAGCTGCAGCCATTGTGTTTACAATGAATACGGCTTACCTTACAGAAAGCTCAACCTATACTAAAGCTGTAACCGCTAGTATCGAATCCGTTAAGGATCTATATGGTGAAAATTCTTTAGAAATGAGTGCCATATTAGAGGCTTGGAAGGCAGTAGGGCTATATGCAAACTCTGGCAATTACGACTTGCGAGTCGAGCTTGTGGAAAACAGAGCTTCTGTTTGCGCTGATGCATTAGACACCTATCTAATAAACGTATTTGTTATAAATGTAGGGGCGAATGCGTATGCTCCAAACGATGAATTAATACTCAGCTATGCTATCGAAGAAGAATTAAGGTCTGTACAGCAAGTAATACTACAAGAGAGTCTAAATCCAGGAGATACTTTATTCTATGCATTTCCAATGCCTGTCATATTAGAGGAGGCAGGAAAAAACTATGATGTTAGAGTGGACTTAGAGGCGACGGCAGATTTAGATCCTAATGGTGCTAATGGTGAAATAGTAATAACTAATAATAATACAGAGGGAAGAATTACAACTACGCAATCTTCTGGTCTTGATGTAAGAGCGACTTCTCTATCGCTTACTTCTAGTGGCACTTGTCAAGTTACGGATGAGTCTAAACTGCGACTTGGTATTCAAAATACAGGATGTTCAGAAATTCCAGAGGGGTTGTATCCTATGACTATTTTTACTGCAGGATCTGAATATAATTATTTGATTACGCTACCTTTTGACTTACGATCAGGATCTTACGCTACAATATTTGATTTTTTAATTCTACCTCCAGAAATTGAAAATGGAGATAGTATACGCATTGAATTGAGAGTAAATGATGATGTCATAGAAGATAATAATTCTTTTGATGGTCAGTTTTTATTCTTAGAGATTATCAACGAAGGATATTTACAAGATTTTACAAACTTTGATGTATTCACTAGCACGGATATTTTTATTGATTCAGATTTTAGAGCGGATGCTTTGGTAAATGATGTCAACGGAAATGCTATGCTCGTCGTCACAGGCTCCAATAATACACCATATAGACTAGAAAATTGCGCGGAAGAAGATTATTTTTTTAGAGAAAATTATTCCAAGACAGATTTGGAATTATGTGTCAATACGATAGGTATGATTAATCCTGTTTTTAGTTTTGATCTTATTCAATATCGCGATGATGCATTAATTGATAATATTAATCAGGGGTATGCATCTATGGTAAGGTTGTCTATAGATGATGATTATACAGTTACCTATCCAATAATATATGATCAAGTAGAAGGAGAGTCAGTAAATCATCAGTTTGAGTTGCCAGCAGATTTTTCAGATGAAATACTTATCGAAGTGATTACGCTGAGAGGAAATGGTGCGGAAGTGAATGCGGAGAACTTTTCAGATGGAGACTTTGCATTGATAGATAATGTGCGTTTGACTTCTGGTCCAGTATCTGCTGAGAATCTATCGCCGGTAAATGACATTCAAGTCTTTCCAAATCCAGGCAACGAAGTTATCAACTTCAGGACTAACAGTACCGCATCCTTTGACTTATTTATCTATGATAGTGTTGGGAAGTTACAAACAAAAATTAAGACTGCTGGAAGTACTAGCTGGGATAGCCGCTCATTTTCTGAGGGTATCTACTTTTATGAAATCATCTTTACGGATGGTGGTAAGCGTCAAGGGAAAGTTGTTGTGAATAAACGGTAGCATATTTTTATACCTTTTTGATTTGCCGAAAAATGCAAAATCCAAATTGTAAAATCAATGTTGATCTTACTAATTGGATTTTCAGAAGGGATTTTCACAAGAAGAGTAACCTGCACAACCATAAGGAGATAATCGAAATTTAAGGGTTTGGATTACTCCATTTTTCTAAATTTTTTCGCTAAAAACGGGGGGAATTCTTGTTGGCAATTTGTCATGATTTTTTCCAAAAAAATCACGCCAAATTGGATTTAACTCTGAATACAATCACTCTCGGAAATCGGGACGGGCTACGCTGTGGTGATGTACTTTTACTTATATCTTAAGGGTGTAAATGGCAGGAAGATTACGACCCATTTGGTTGTAATCCAAACCATACCCTACGACAAAATCATTGGGAATCTTAAAGCCCAAGTAGTCAATGGGGTGCTCGTACCGATAAGCGTCTGGTTTGAGTAGTAGAGAGGCAATTCTTAAACTATTAGGCTTTTTTGCCAAATAAAGTTGGTGCAAATAATTGATTGTGTGCCCTTGATCGACGATATCTTCTATGATGATAACGTCACGTCCAGCGAGCTCAGGTAGCGTATCAAATACAGCGGTCATTTTCCCCGTGGATGTTGTACCTTCATAAGAGCTTACTTTCATAAACTGCACTTCGCAATCCATATCCACGGCGCGTACTAGGTCGCTACAAAATATAAATGACCCATTCAAAATAGTGATAATTAGTGGTGTTTTATCTTGATAGTCAGCAGTTATTAGTTTTCCTAATTCCTGCACCCTTTCCGCAATCTTGGCTGCTGAAATAAAAGGGACAAAACTGAGTTCACCTAATTTAATAGTGTTAAGTTGCTGATCAATTTCCATAAGAAGTATATTTATTTGTGTCTATAGCCCGTGTTTATCTATCAAATAAATGAGTGAAGTAATGGCTGCTGCACCTAGCTCAAGTTCTCGCTGATTGACAGCATCGATCGTATCTTCCGCGGTATGGTGAAAATCAAAGTACCGTTGTGAGTCTGGCCGGAAGCCAATCAAAACGCCTTGTTGACTCTTTAGCGGATTGATATCTGCTCCACCGCCACCTTTCGATAACGATAAGCCAAAGGGTTCTAAAAGTGGCAGCCATTTGGTCATTGCTTTAAATTTTGCAGCGAAGATAGCTTTGTCGCCATCTACAGAAAAGCCGCGTGGCGTAAAACCACCCGCATCTGACTCAAGCGCCGCCATATGAAACTCTCCACTTTTATTAGAGGTATCTGCATAAGTAGTCGCTCCGCCGAGACCATTTTCCTCGTTCATAAACAGCACAACACGCAAAGTATGACGCGGTTTATAAGCAAGGGCTTTCATAGTGTGCAAAACCTGCATTGCATGTACGCAGCCTGCACCATCATCATGCGCGCCCGAACCGATATCCCAACTATCGAGATGGCCGCCAACTAAAATGATCTTTTCTGGATACGTGCTGCCTTTTATTTCTCCAATCACATTATGTGATAGCTTGTCTGGCAGTATTTGGCAGTTAGTTTTGATATTAACGTCGACTGGTCCATTCTTGAGGGCATTGGACAACCAATCAGCATGGATAGTACTAATAGCTACTGCAGGTATAGGTTTATCTTTTTTGAAAATAGTAACACCTGTATGAGGTACGTTATCGGTCTTGGTCGTCATGGAACGCACAACAGTTCCAACAGCCCCATAGCGAGATGCAACTGCGGGCCCATTTCCTCGTTGGTCTACTGCACCGCCATAGGCATTAAACGTACGGATCTGGGTAGGATCCATTGGACGATTATAAAAGACAATCTTACCTTCTATATTTTCCCTTCCTAGTTTTTCGACCTCTTCTAAGGAGAATACTTCTATAACAGGAGCACTCACGTTACCTGCAGGGGAGTTACCCAATGCGGCAGCGTCCAAGTTCATTGGAGATTTTCCTTTTACAATAGCAGAAACGCGCTCGTCTGCACCGCGCTCCCAATGAGGGACCATGCAATCTTGTAAATAGACTTTGTCTAGACCTAATGTGTCTAGAATAGATTTAGTAAACAACACCGCAGCATCAGCATTGGCTGAGCCACTTAATCGACCTCCAATGTCATTACTCATAGTAGTCAACCAATCGTAACAAGCGCCTTGAGTCAAAACGTGATTATGAATACGCTTGATGTATAAAGCATCCTCTCCTTGATCCTGAGCATTTAAGGTAGCACTCGAAAGTACATAAAAGCTAATGTAGCATGCGATGGATAAAAACTTTAACATATGAGCGCTTTATTATTAAATATAGAACACAAATATACGTCTAAAAAAGGATTGGTTTTATGGATACTGTTAAGGCTAACGTCTAAGGGCTAAAAATTCAACCTTAGATGTTAATTTTCAAGGAATTAAACTATAAATAAAGTATTACTAAGAACTGACTGAAAAAAGCTTATTTTTGCAAAAAAATGGACAAGATGTACCCATTAAAGGGAAAATGCGTCTAAATTATTAGTTAATAATACCCCTATTATCAACAAAGAATCATTGAGCAAACAAGGCATAAATAAGTTGACAGATGAAGAAGTGATTAGCCTTTACTTAAAATCGAGGTCTTCGTCTTATTTTACTATGCTTTATTCTAGGTACTCTGGAAAAGTATTTAGCAAATGCATCTCTTTATTGAAGGTTGAGCAGCTCGCTGATGACGCAACACAGGACATATTTTTGAAGATATATCTTAATCTTGCAAAGTTTAGCGGGAAGTCAAAGTTTAGTACTTGGGTTTATTCAATAACTTATAATTACTGTATTGACTATATCCGAAAGAAAAAGAAAGAAAAAAATATCTTTTCAGAAGATATCGAAAATGTAGGTGAACCACTATCGGATGTACCAGATTTTGAATTGTTAGAGATAGAAGTTGAAAGGTTAAAGAAAGTGATGGATGTGATTCCACCTGGAGATAAAGCGGTATTATTGATGAAATACCAAGATGACATGTCAATTAGAGACATTGCAGAAGTACTTTCAAAATCTGAGAGCGCGATAAAAATGAAATTAAAAAGAGCAAAACACAAAGCCCAAATAAGTTATAAAGAAATATTTAAAGACTAAAACTCAAATATGAGTGAAGAAAAAAGAAATAATTTTAAACGATTAGAGGAAGATAATGACTTGGGCCCTAGAGATGACAAAGAAATTAAAGGGACTATTTCATTTATAAGTTCAGTATCTAGAGTTATAGAATTATATTTGCCTGGCTTTTTCCAATTAATGATATCAATGACAGGAGGAGGACAGGATAATAACAGTAAGTCAAGGAAACCCGATAGCCATGGGCTATCCAAAAGAGATAATGAACGTTCTCCGTCTGAACCTCCTAAGTAGTAGATAGTGAGATATATATGACATACTCGAGAACCAAAAAAATAGTTTAAGCAAAATGGAAGGCACTCAAAAAATATTAACTGACTTTTTAGTTGGCTTGCAAAACAGTATTCCGCAGATATTAAAGGCTTTAGTCGTTTTTATTATTGGTTACATAATTGCCAAGCTAGTTGCTTGGGCGGTAAAGACTGCCTTACACAAAGCAGGCGTCGATAAACTAAAAGATAAGTTAGAAGAAATTGATTTTATCAGTAAGTCAAATTTCAAAATTGTTCCCAGTGTTGTAGTATCCAAAACTATTTATTACTTCATGCTTTTATTGGTAATGATCGTTTCCGTAGATATTTTACAAATTGATGCGATTACTGAATTATTAAAAGAGCTTTTAATATTATTGCCTAATCTAGTCGTGGCTGTATTAGTGCTATTTATAGGCGTACTTATTGCCGAAGCAGTACGCAAAGTGGTGCAAGGAACTTGCGAATCTTTAGGTATCCCGGCAGCGAAAGTGATAGCGACATTCGTTTTCTTTTTTGTAATGATTAATGCTTTAATGATCGCATTAAAAAAGGCTACAATCCCAACTCAGTTTTTGACAGACAATCTTACCGTATTATTTGCAGGTATAGTATTAGCATTTGCTATTGGCTATGGTCTAGCGTCAAAAGGTATCATGTCTAGCTTCTTATCATCATACTATTCTAAAAGCAGGTTTAATATTGGAGACAATATTAGCATTGACGGCAGCTCAGGCGAAATCGTTGAGTTGGACAGTACAAGCATAGTGATATATGCAGATAGCAAGAGGGTAATTATTCCTCTAAGTAAACTAACAGAAGAAAAAGTTACTATACATGACGCATAAGCGGAAGTATAAAACTTGTTCAAATATTTGATTTTAAAAACTATTACACAAACTAAAAAAAAAATTTAAGATGAGAAAAATTTCAATTTTGTTTTCTTTTTTGATGGTCCTAACACTAGGAATTCAGGCTCAAACAATGGAAGAGTTGAAGACAATGAAAACAGTGAAAATGGATCAGCTAACAGCTCTTCAAGCTGAAGTTGACGACCTACAAGCACAAATAGACAAGTACCCTGGTTGGAAGATTGGAGGTGCAGGTGTTGTTGGATTGAATCTTTTAGGTAACAACAACTGGTTTGCATTGGCTACACCAAACTCTAAAAACAGTAATTTAGGAATAGGGTTTTCTGCTTTCGCAAATCAAGATCAAGAGAAGTATTTCTGGAGAAACTTGTTAAATATTAACATTAACCGTTCTGCAAACTTTACAAATAAGGATAATGATAATACAAAATCTGTTGCCTTAACAAACGGATTAGATTTATCTTCTCTATTTGGATACAAACTATCTGATAAATGGGCACTTTCTGTAGAAGGTAAATGGCTATCATCAGTTTTAGAGTTTGATCCTAAGGATGTAAATGATGCTTTTGATGATGAGTATAATTTTGCATTGAACGCTCCAGGTCAGATAACTGTAAGTGCAGGTGTTACTTGGACTCCTATTGATAACTTGGTAGTGATTATTCACCCATTAGGTTACCAAAAGAACTTTCCAGGAGAATTTATTTCTTCTGCTGGGGCTAAGATTGGTGCTACTTATGCGGCAACTATCATCAGAGGTATTTCTTGGACATCTAACTTGAGTGCATTTATTCCTTACGGTGGCGACGGGGAAGTTATTTTCAAAAATGCAGCTGATGAAAACATTGGTATGCGCACTTACAAGTCAAGTGACCTAGTTACTTGGGATTGGTTAAACGGATTCTCTTTCAGTGTATGGAAGGGTGTTGGTGTTGCTTTCAACTTAGGACTTAGAGGTAATCAGCAGGTAGCTGATCAAGGTCGTCTTCAGGCAATTAACTTAGGTGCCCCAACTACAGATTTCGATCTGGATAACAACCCAGTACAAGCATACTATACTTTAGGTCTTGGATATACTTTCTAAGGAAAGCTTGATCTAAAATCTAACTAATATAATAAAAAGGCTGCTCATTAACATGAGCAGCCTTTTTACGTTAAATATATCTGGGACCTTAAAATTTGTACTTTACCTTTAATGATTTTCATGCAGGTTCATTTTCGACTTATGTTTTTCTTCGTTTTATTTACCACTGGCATAGTCGGCCAAACTGTGGAGATAGTACAGATAAACATAGCAGGAAATAATAAGACCAAAGAGAAAATTATTCAGCGCGAAATCACTTTTAATGTAGGGGATAAGATCCCAGTCGCTGAGCTAGGTGCTATCATAGAACGAAGCCAGCAAAACATTCAGAATACTGGACTATTTGTAAAGACTGTAGTCGATACAACATTTGTAGGCCAACAATTGAGCGTAATTTTTACCGTCTCTGAGACTTGGTATATTTACCCGTATGTCATCTTCGATCTGGCCGATAGAAACTTCAATGTTTGGTGGAAGGAACAAAACCGATCACTAGATAGAGTCAATTTTGGACTCCGCCTAGTACACCTCAACCTCACAGGTCACCGCGACAAACTTAAGCTAACCATCCAAGATGGCTACACTAAAAAATATGAGCTAGATTATACCTTTCCAGGTATCAATCAAGCACAGACCTTGGGCTTATTCACTAATGTATTTTATGCCCGTGCTAAAGAAACCGCCTATATCACTGAAGAAAACAAACTCCTATTTTACAATTTTGAGGATCAATTTCAGTTGCGCAGATTTAGAGTAGCGGTTGGTTTATCCTACAGACCAGGCTTTTATACTTTCCAAACGCTCAAGCTCGAGTACAGTGATAATAGTATTGGTGATGATATTGCTTTTGATCGAAATCCAGAATATTTTCTCAACGAAGATAATAGACAGCGCCACTTCACTCTAGCATATAGTTTTACTTTTGATAACAGAGATATCAAGCCATATCCTCTTAATGGCCAGTTATTCTCGGCAAGTCTCCAGAAGGATGGGTTTGGATTCAGAGAAGATGTCAATGCCTTGAAGGCAAACTTTACGTACCAACACTATTTCTCTTTTACCAAAAAGATCAGCCTAGGCCTTATCGCTAGTACAAAGATCAACATTTTGCGACACAAACAACCTTATACCCACGTATCCTCACTAGGCTACAATGAGGATGTCCTGTCTGGCTACGAGCTGTATGTGGTGGATGGTATGGATCATCTTTATGCTAAATCCGCGGTACGCTATGAATTGCTAAATAAGGAATGGGATTGGGGAAAGTTTATGTTTATTAGGCAGTTCAAACAGATGCCATATAAACTATACTTTGTGATCAATAATGATACAGGTTTTGTCAATGCACCTTTCTATGATCACTATGGCACGTTTAATAATCAGGTATTGTGGGGTGGTGGCGTAGGACTTCACCTCGTATTGTACTTCGACAAGGTAATAGAGATTGAATATAATATTAATAAATTTGGCGAAAAAGGACTATTTTTGAACTTCGACTTTTCTATTTAGATTCACCATATGCAAGTAGTTATTTACGGCAAGGCTATCAAGACAGCCAATATAGAATTTGTACAGACCCTCTTTGATACACTCTATGATAGAGATATCAACGTATTCATCTATAAGCCTTATCTACAATTACTTGGTGATAGTATTCGACACAAAAAAGATTTCGGCGAGTTTGAAGGTCACCTCGATCTTAAGACGAAAAATATTGATTTTATGATCACTTTGGGAGGTGATGGTACTATTCTTAATGCCATTTCTGAAATCAGAGATAGTGGCGTTCCTGTGATGGGGATCAACATGGGTCGCTTGGGTTTCTTAGCCAGCATAGAAAAGACGCGTATTGTCAGCGCTATCGACTTACTAATGCATGATCGGTTTTCACTAGATATGCGTTCCCTTTTGTATTTGGAGACCAACGACGACAAGCTCTTTGGAGACCATAAAGTTGCGCTCAATGACTTCACTATTCTGAAGCGTGACACTTCCTCCATGATTACAGTCAACACATTTATCAACGGCGCGTACTTGACTACTTACTGGGCGGATGGTATTATCATCAGCACCCCTACTGGTTCTACGGGTTACTCGCTGAGTTGCGGAGGGCCTATTATATTTCCAGGCTCCGATAATTTTGTGATCACTCCCGTTGCACCCCACAATCTCAATGTTAGACCCATAGTCATCGCGCAGGATTCTGTTGTCTCTTTTGAAGTGGACGGACGCGCAGACAGCTTTTTATGTACCCTCGACTCTCGCTTCGAGACGGTCAATCACAGCCACCAACTCGCCATTCGCAAGAATGATTATAAAATGAAGTTGGTCCAGCTAGAGGACAAAAGTTTCCTTACCACCATCCGCGAAAAATTAGCTTGGGGAAAGGATTCTAGAAATTAGGTTTGAGTTAAGTATTTTTATTTGGGCGCTTTTTCAGGTGATCCGTTTGTATTCCCTATCCCAGCTGCTTATTCAGGATATGGCTGATTAGTATTCTCCCGAGCGGTCGGTATCATCCGTCATCAGCCATTCCTTCATTAAGCATCTGGCACAGCTCATATCACTTCTCCCCTGAGCGCAAGAAGAGCCATTGATAAAGTTTATCTATCTTATCTTTCTAAAACTCCTCTTTTCAAGTCAATAAGATAATAGCATTATTAAAACAAGCTATTCCCAAAGCATTGCATTGACATCTACGAATAAAGTTTCTAGATATCCCATGTCATCAAAATTAAGTTCTATGATGTTACATTCATTATAATAATTAACTTGATTACAATCAAGGCAAGGACACTCTGGTCCAAAATTGTACACGTAAAACCAATTATCTGGTTTAGACCTAGTCTTGTTTGGTTGCCCAAAGAGTTCTATAATATCTTGTTTATTAAAAGATGATATACACGCTAAGCGCTCATCTCCTAGTCTGAACAACATTCCTTGCGAAAAATCGATATACGCTTCTTTTTTAGTTTTTGTCTTATCCCTTGCTACAAAATCTATATAGTTGCTGTCAACGCTGACTGTATGCTTCATTAAGTCTTGGAACATTGCTTTACACTCTAGGCTGATGTCTTTGTCAGCTAATAATTTTCTGTGATGGCATGAAAGCAGGAGTAAACAAACAAGCGTTGATAGTATTACTATTTTTAATCTAATCATTACTTACAAGTATTTTACTTCTCTTTTGATACAGCGCTCAAGCTTTGAATGATCAAATAGATCTCCAACGAAAACAAATTTATCGCTCTCTTTTCTAAACCTAAATTGGAGATTTGATTGCCCTATAAAACTTATATAATCATTATCTGGAAAATTCGCACCCCAAAGTCCAACATTCAAGACAAAGTCTGATGTGTAAATAAATTGCGTCTCTCCAATCTCTAAACAATCTTCTTGGCTTATATTTATGGAATCCCAAGTAACTGAGTCAGCGGTGGACGGAATATATTTAAGTACATCAGCGTAAGACCTACCCGTGAAACAAAATAAACTATCTCTAATATCTTCTAATTGAGCCTTTTCGATAATATGTTTATCAACATCATTATTAAATATACTAGAGTCCCTAGAGATCAATATACCATTTGAACCTACCATATACTTAGCATAACTAAATCGTTGCTTCTCATAATTGAACAACTTATCTTTATCTAGAAATGTTTGACAAGCCTTACAAATGGGATCACTTTTACACGCTGTGAGCAGATATAATATGACTAAATATGGCGCTAATTTTCTCATCTGAGAGTAGTAAGTTTGTATTTTTAAATCAGGTGGAATTGTAGCACCACAAAATTTGTATATGGGCTTTAATACTAATGACATATCATAAAAATTCTATTCCCTAAATCTATTCCTTATGCAAACAACTTTCATAGTTCTCACGAGAGACAATACCTCCTATATAAATTAGTTCTTTATTCTCATTTTTGAACAACAAATTTAGTGTAGGGGCTCCTGCGTAAGGAATATACTTTTCTCCACGCCTCATTAAATCCCAATCACCAACCCTCAAAGTACATTCCATTAAAACTGTTTTAGCATCAATATTTTTCATCTTTAAAGAATCCGCACTAAGCGGGAAGTGTTTCATTACCTCCTCGTAATGCATATTCGTAAAACAGAATAAACTGTCTTCAATATTGGTATAATATCCACTTTCCATAATAGCTATTTCATCTTCACGGTTATGCAGATCTTCATACCATTTGGATGGATCGTTACCAGGAAACGCAATGCCTCTAGCATAGCTATATTTTTGCAATTCATATTCGAAAGGTTGGTGGTTTGCTAAAAACTCCTGACAACTGTCACACCTTTGCTCTTTATTACATGAAAAAAACAATAGCGTCAGAAATAATAATTGCCCTAGTTTTTTCATCTTTGGATAATGATTTTACTACGTCCAAGCATATTCAATTTAGAATTTGATACTTTTAGAATGTGTTGTTGCATGAAAGGAGAAAATGAAAAATGGTACAATAAGTATTTTTATTTAGGCTCGTTTTCAGAGCAAAGTTTAAAAAAAATTCTCTCTCAACCATTTAAATAGAATTAAATTTTTGAAAATCTAGTAGTTACCCTTCTTGCGTTTATACCTAAAATAGAGCAAACCTTGAAGGTTATAAATTAGTTTATTTCTTATGAAAGAAAAACAAATACGCTACCCCTAGCTCAATTGATTTGACAGATTCTGATAGCCCACAATATCTTTTCTTTCGATTGCACCGCTCTATTCTATAGTTTATAAAGCCTTGAAAATTTTTATAGGTATAGGCTGCTTTAAACAAAGTGCCTATAAAAATCTTGTTAGGACTAGGTTCCCATCCAGTAACACTAAATCTTTCTTCTCTGTTAATAAACTTGCTGTATGAAGGACCAATCCCAATACTTATATTTTTATATGCGTATTCTAAAAATACTGCAGTCCTTATAGACCTGAATCTTTCTTCTCGAATAAAATTACTAAAGGCTTCCTGACTCAGAGGTATTGATTTTCGTGGGCTAAATAACAAATTGACTCCAAGTGATAATTTTTTATATAATGGAGTTTGTCCAAAAACTCCAAATTGAATGTTCCTACTGAAAAATCCTTCATCAGTCCTCAGGTCATTACTAACATGGTTTATATTATCCCAATTCATATTTATGTGGACTCCTGCCTTAGACTGCGTAAAACAATCGATAGATAGAAGTATAATGAATGAAAGTAGTACTGCAAATTTAATTCTGTTAATCATATCACTAAATTTAAAAATAAGCAGACCTTGATAATAGTCAAGGTCTGCAAAAAATATTATTTTATTAGTCTCTTTTCAATTTGAAAAATGCCATTTTTCGAATTATGCATTTCATAAATCAATATTTGTTCTCTATATTTATTTAAAATTAATCGAGGAATTTCTTCTGTTCCAGAATATATCATTTGTCCTGAGATATTGTAGATTTTATATCTATCAAAACCATCATTATTTAAGTTTTCAGATACTTCATTGGTATAAAAATAATCTTGACCAATACTCGGTCTACCTCTATACTCTTCACATGTAGGATCGTCCCCATCACAATCCCGTAAAGTTACATTTATGCACTTTTTTGCAATGCTCGTAGGAAGTGCACTTGATGTCGCACAGATTCTAATGTATTGAGGGTAGTAAGGGTAGTCATGGAAATCTGTGCACATAACAGATCCATTATCATTTAAAATCATATTACTCCAAGTAGGAGGTATTTGCCATTCATAGTCAATTGAAAAATGAGTATTCCCGCCAATTCTAAGACACAGCCTTTCATCTTCTTCACAAAATATCGTCGGCGGTCTTATACTGAATCCATATTGATCGCAATCTATAGGGGTAAAGCCTGGGAAGCAAACTGTAGTAAATGCTGTACCAATTACGTTATAACTAGGATTGCAGACACCTCCAGTAAAGTGTAATGCGGCTATAAGCATTGCTGATTGTCTAAATTCTGTAAATCCTGTGTTATTATCTAATAAATCTGTTATGTCTTGAAGGAAAGATATCCCATCTTCCATCCCCAGTTCTGTCAGTACTAAAAAATACCAATGCGTGAGCGCATCCTTAGCGCTATCAGAAGAACCATCAAAACAAACTGGAACCGAAAAGTCAACTCCTCCTTCTCTTAATCCATCTCCCCTAATCCAATCGGAGTTTCCTTCACACATAAATTCAACATACATTGCATACATATCTGCAATTGCCTCATGAAGTATGACACCAGGTACATTATTCATCTCATCGTATTTAATCCGTCGATATAGAATTTTATGTGCCAATTCGTGCGCTAGTAGTTCACAAGTAGTTCCGTTACCCGTAAGATCGTTGGAACCTATTTTAATATGAGCATTATTTCCTGTTACGTCAGAAGATGCTGTCCCACCAGAGCAACCTAGAACTAAATGAATCTCATCAAAGCAAACACCTATCTCTGAGTAAATAGCTAGGACACCTGTCATTTGGCTGACTACAATTTCTGCCTCTGGAGTAAGTGGTGACATTATCGGAAGGCCTTCTATATCTCCTCCCTTTATTTCTTTGCAAGGTCCTGATCCTTCATGAACTATAATAGAGGTTACAAATGGGCATATAAAACTACTTGAACTATATTCTTTGTTTTTACAAACCGCATCTCCAAATCCTGCTTCAGAGTACCTAGGCACGGTTCTTAGTACATCTCCAGTATAGGCATTAATAAAAGATGTGAGATGTCCATCTATAATGTAATTAACTTCCCAAATTAAGTCAAATTGACATTCAGAATTAAAGCTATTGGATATAATCAGATTGGATGTATAGTTGTCAGCTCCGATTAGTTCACCTATTGAGGTTTTACTGAATGTTGGCTGCGTAGGAACATTGATTTGTTCTCCGATGTTGGAAATTATAAAATTATTTAAACTTGGTTCTGCACAAGGATGTCCACCTCCGCCACCATCTATATAGCCATGGTCTATAACTTCAATATTCCTATAATATTGCTGATAAGTTGAGATATACTTACCTGGCTGTAACCGACTTTCATTTGATTGAGAAAGTTTAAATGTAATATTAGGGTTTAGATTCAGCAAATCTGCTACTTCCATGAAACTTTGCAGCCCATCGAAATTATCAAATAGAATCAAACCATCAGGTCTTAATTCTTGTACTTGTTCAGAAATTTGTGTTCCTCTTGCATCAAAAATAAACTGATTTTTATTTGTACAATCACTTTGAGAGAACAGATTGAGTGAACTAAATAAAATAAAGATTAATAGCATAGAGTGCTGCTTCGACGGGGGAGGGGGGCGAATTGCCCAATAAAATTTTTCATGATAAATGGTTTATGAATAAATGAATAAAAAAATCTCTTCATAAAACTACTCCAGGAAAAG
>ENA-ORXM01003026-ORXM01003026.1-marine-metagenome-genome-assembly--contig:-NODE-3026-length-17751-cov-28.021104_pt1 | contig 17751 bp, 11 predicted proteins | sample MGYA00237867_ERZ511480 | MGnify/ENA primary metagenome ERZ511480 (study PRJEB26309, sample SAMN06266103) | marine metagenome | isolation source: Algal blade | place: United Kingdom:Sidmouth, United...
GAATACATAGACGCACCAAAACCTAAAAAAACGACCCAGACCCAACCAAAAAACAAACCAGAAACATCTTTGGTTGCTGTCACTTTAGCTGAGTTTTTAAGCACTTTTTTTAATGCCTTATCTTCATTTGAAATGGGTGCGGTGTCTTGCCACATTGATTTAAGTTCGTCTTCATTTAAGCTCATAACGGTATCCAGTTATTAGTTTTTGGTCTATGTTCAACGTTTGTTTATTGTGTTGATATCTGTGCTGATATTCGTGTTGATACTTAAGTTGTCTTTATTTACTAGGTATTAATTGTTTATAGCACTTAGCTTAAAAGAACTTTAATGCTAAAGCTTATAATTTTGGGTGCAAAATACTTGCACAATCAAAGTGGTTGATTATGAAAAACTAAAAGCTTTAGCAATAAAAAATGGTTAGATAAAATTTATATCGGCTATCAATCAGGTTGCTCATTAAAAGCGTTTAAAGATAACCGACATAAATAAATACCCATATCATTAAAGATATGGGTATATGATTAGTTGATGATCAGAATTTCAACACGTCTGTTTTGTGCTCTACCTTCAACGGAGTCGTTGCTAGCAACAGGTTTTTCTTTACCGTAACCGTTAGACTTAACGCGACTTTCGTCAATGTTACCTACTTGCACCATAAAGCTTGCCACTGTTTTAGCGCGCTCTTTAGAAAGTTTAAGGTTTAAGTCTGCACTACCGGTAATATCGGTATGCCCAGAAATAACAATATTTGCTGCTGGGAATTTTTTAACCGCATCAATTATTTTATTTAATAGGGCAAAGTTAGATGATTCAATTTCGCTACTACCAGGCTTAAATGCAAAGCCTTGAGCACGAATTAAAACATTATCAACTTGGCGATAAACATTGGCTTCGTTTTCAGTAAACATTGATTGAATGCTATTAAATCTAGCCGTATCTTCTTTTTTCGCTTTTTGTTCTTTTTCAAGCTCTAATTGAGCTGACATAAGTGCTTGATCTTTATCTTGCACTAATTGCGATTCTCTATTTTGTGAATCTGTTTGTAAAGCTGTTAGTTGTTGCTTTAAATCAGAAACTTTCATGGATAAAGCTTTATTCTCATCAAGTTGCTGACCAAGACTTTGGCGCGTTAAATTGATTAACTCTTTATTTGATTTTTCAAATGGCAGTGCATCATTTAATGGCGCAAAAACTGTGGCTAACTGATCTTGATACCATAGAATTTTTTGCTCTTCAGTAAAATCAGCATTTTTAAAGTATTGATTTACATCGGCAATAGCTTCAGCACGCTTAATTAACCAAATAGCTTGATTAGAATGAATATTTGCTTTAGCTGTATCTGTTCTGTTTACTTCAAGTATGTCTAAAGCTAGTTTGTATTCATTTTGAGCTTGGCTAACAGTAATAGGTGCAACGTCATCTAAATCAGCTTTTAGTGCTGATTTAATAGTACTTTGAGCAACACTTAACATATTTACTTTTAGCGCCGCTAATTCAATTTCTAAGTATTGATTTTTTAGGGCATTAATATCACGTTTTGCGCGTTCGTCTTCACCAGCTTCTAGCAACACTAACATTTTATTTAATTGTTTTTCAGCATCTTCATATTTTTCAGGTACTAATGCATTCGCATTAATGTTGACAGCTTTATTGCGCGCAACTAAAACATCTTCAAGCACATATTTAGCTCGTTCAGATTGCTTCATTGCTGCATTAACTTCATTTATTACTTTTTCAGCTGCTGCATTTGCTGATGTTGAACCTGCTTTAGCTTGTTTTAGCGCATCGTCATAAACATTTTTAGCTATTTGCATTCTTTTAGGTGCAAAATAATCAATATTTTCAGTATTTGCTTTTTCTAATAAAGTACGTGCTTGATTTACTGTTGGAAATTGTTGCATGATTTCTTTTTGAGATAGAGCCGTGTTAGATGCACAGCCTGCAAATAACAAGAAAGATAAAGTACTCGCGATAACTAATTTTTTCATTTTTTGTTCCCGACTTAGTGAATAAAATTTATAATTTTATATTTGTTGTTCCTATAGACGAATATAACAGTTCATAAGTCACAAAAAAAATTAATATATTTTTATTGTGGCTTTTACGCTATAACTCACGTCCAAATAATACGCATTATTCATTTTTTAATAAAAAATATACACACTGGAGTGCAGAATATGTCTGAACCATTACCTGATTTAATTGAAGAGGTTATTAGCCATTCTGAACTTAATATTGATACTGATGACACTGCTTTATTTATTGCACAAGCAAACGAAGATGAGGTCGCATTATTATTAGAATCGCTCCCCATTGATGAACGCATAATCCTCTGGCAAGCAATACCTGTTCACAAACAACTAAATACCTTATTACAAATGCGTGGTGACCCACGTGAAGTTTTAATTAAAGAAGTAAATCCAGAACAGTGGGATAAATTATTTGTTGGCATTGACTCTGAAGATTTACTGGAACTAGCCGACTCTTTACCACCTGAACTGGTTGAACGTGCCTATACTGCAATGGACAGGCAGCAAAAACATTACTTTACTCGGGCAAATGAATATCCTGAAGATCAAATTGGTCATTGGATTTCTCATGACTTTTTAGTGTTGCCGATTAATGCACGTGTTCGTGATGCTATGCGTTTAATTCGACGAGAAGTACCTCGTCACACCGATATGATTTTTTTAATTAATCGCTCAGGACATTTTTCTGAGGCGGTGCCAATCGCTAAACTTTATGGTTTACCAGAGCATATTCCGTTAGTTGATATCGCGCTTGACGATTTTTTAGTAATTTCAGCAAATGCTGAATGCGAACAGGTAGCTAAAGACGTGCAGTTATCAGGTTTTGGTTCGCTCCCTGTGGTTGATGAAAACCAAAAATTATTAGGTCGAATTGACGTTACTACCGCATCAGAACTTTTGCTTGAATACAACGAAAGACAAATAATGAGTAGCGTAGGTATGGACGAGAATGAAGATTTGTTCTCGCCAGTACGTAAAAGCGCAAAAGGACGAGCTATATGGTTAGGAATTAATTTATTAACCGCATTTTTAGCCAGTGCTTTTATTGGTATGTTTGAAGCTACATTGCAGCAGGTGGTGGCTTTAGCGGTATTAATGCCTGTTGTTGCTAGCATGGGCGGAATTGCCGGTAGCCAAACCTTAACGTTAATGATACGTGGCTTAGCACTCAAACAAGTTAATCCTGCAAACTTTAAAATACTTTTGATCAAAGAGTTTAAGGTTGGTAGCTTAAACGGAGTTATTTGGGCGATAGTTATTGGTTTAGTTGCCGTTGCATGGTTTCAAGACCCATGGCTTGGTGTAGTTATTGGTATTGCTATTTTATTAAATATTATTGCTGCCGCCTGTGCAGGTATTTTTGTGCCTGTTATTTTAGATAAATTGAAAATAGACCCTGCACTTTCAGGTTCGGTAATTTTAACTACCGTTACCGATATTGTTGGTTTTGTTGCCTTTTTAGGCTTAGGTACATTATTTTTGATTTAGTTTAGCCCCAGCTTAGCTGCATTAAGTTAAGTTGCGTTAAGTGGCTTTAGGTTGCAATGTTCATAGGTATTACGGTTCAAGGTTTATCATTTTATGCACAATCATTTGAATTGTAATGATATCTTGAACTGTAATCATATAAGGCAGACATATGCCTGGTATCATTCAAGATGCAGGTTTCAGTGAAGGCTAAAAACAGCTAGGCTGTTCGCTCTACTAGTAAATCAGTTAAGCAATCTTGCTCTTCACCAGATATTTGCTCTCCATCATTTTTAGAGACTAAAAAAACGTTCTCAGTAGACTCTCCAAGCGAACTTATTTTTGCCGAATGAATGGTTAAATTAAGCTGGGAAAATACCAAACAAATCTTTTCCATGTACCTTGGATCATCTAATGTATTAATTTTTAATAAAGATTTATTTTTTTTACTCGACTTTAAAAACTCAACCGCCGTGGTATTGTCAAAATGCTTGATAAATTTTGGCGATGTTAAATGATGATCAATAGCTTTATTATGAATAGCATTTTCTACTCTTTTAATAATTTGAGCGATACGGCATTCATCAACAATAGGCTCATGGTTATTATCGAGTAATTTAATTACTTCTAATACGTTACCGTCTTTTGCTCGCATTATTTGCGCATCTTTTACACTTAATTTTGCTGCGGCAAGCACATTAAATATATCTACAAATAATTTGGCTCTATCTTGAGTATAAACAACCAAACACGTTGAACCCGACGATAAATGTTCAGAAACAAAAACAATATTATTGTTAACCGCCTGATTAATAATTTTCTCTGTAATATATACAATCTCATCAACGCTGTTACTACTGAAAAAATGATTAGGTAAATTACTCCACAACCTATTTATTTTTTGCTCGGTTATCTGCATTTTTGCAAGTAACGCTTTAGCTTCACTTTTGTTTTCTCTGATAAGCGTGCGTGATTCAAATATATTTTCAATGCCCTGTTTTAAGGCTGTACGAGTAGATAAATAAAGTTGCTTAAGTTGGCACTCGTGCCATTCATTCCAATATTGTTCGTTGGTGGCAATCATATCGGCTACGGTAAATACAAATAGTGCATTTAATTTATCAACCGAACCTACGGTTTTTGCTAACTGTTTGATCACGCTTGGGTCAGTAATATCGTGGCTTTGTATAGTGGTTATTAATAGCTCTTGATGGGTAATAAGCCAATAAATTAGTTTAACGCTTGAGTTTCTAAGCTGATGCAATTCCGCAAATTCTTGGGCAATTACTGCACTTAATTGATGGTCGTCACCGACTTGTTTACCTGAAATATGATGACAAAGGGTTGCCATGATCAGTGCATGTTTGTCTTTAACAAATTGATTAACAATATAAACAAAGCTTTTTTTATCAAAGCCATGGTTGAAACTATCAAGTGCCTGAACCGCTTTAAAAGTATGCTCGTCAATGGTGTAAGCGTTATGCATATCGTACTGCATTTGACCTTGTATACGCTGCCAATGCGAAAAATATGAGGCTAAAATGTTGTATCGGTGCATCAAACTCAATGAGGTTTTTAGGCCATTAGGGTGTTGTAAAAGTTTAGTAAATTCTTCTTGGCAACCTTGAAAACAAATTAACTCACCTAATAATCTTCGTCTGGTCTGCCTTAATAACCTTATAGTTTCTGGTGCAATACCATGAACATCATCATGCTCTGCAATGAGTAAAAATAGCCTTATCACTTGTCTTTTATCAATAAAAGCTTCATCGTATCGTACTTGAATTAAGTTATTTTTTACCGAAAAATATTGATCTATCGTTCGTTCAAGTTGGTCAGGCTGATGTTTTAAGATATCAAATAAAAAAGAGTCTTTAAGCATTTGATTAAGTTCGCGAATACGGGTCATAGCTCTGAATAAAAACCCCATCATACTTTCAATTGCGTGTTGGGTATTATCCCCATTACCAAAGCGCATAAAATCAGCAACTGCAGATTGATAGTCAAATAATAAATTTTCTTGCGGGCGATTTACTACAGAGTGCAGAGCCCACCTTACCCTACAAATAAAATCGTAAGACTCTAATAACTCAGAGGTTTCGTCGTTAGTTAAAAAACCTGTTGATTTTATGGTGCTAGCCGTATCGGTGAGAAAGTGTTTTTGAGCTATCCATTGAATGGTTTGAACGTCACGCATACCACCCGGATTATTTTTTAGATTGGGCTCTAAATATAAGGCAGTATTTTTAGCTTGTTGATGGCGGTTTTCTTGCTCAAGCATCTTTTCTTCAAAAAATACTTTACTAGTTAGTATATTATTGCCGTACAAAACATCTTTAACTTTTTTAGCATGAGATTGAGGGCCATATAAGGGTCTTAAATCAAGTAAGTTTGTCGCAATAGTAATGTCTTTTTTAGAAAATTGAATTGATTCTTCAATGGTTCTAACTGAGTAACCTACGTCAATGCCCAAATCCCACAATTTAGTTAAAAAGCTGCTAAGTACATCTTCCTCTTTAGGTAATATTTTTCCCTCGCTAATAATGGCTAAGTCAATATCTGATTGAGGGTGTAGCCTTTTTCTTCCGTACCCACCGACTGCATTTATGGAGAGAGCTGAATCATTTAATTTATATGAACACCAAAGTGAAATAAGTAGTTCATCAAAAAATTCAGCTCTTTTTTCCATTAGTGACTGAATGGAATCTACATGAAATTGTTCGTTAAGCGCCAAAGTGTGGTTTGCTATATATTGGCGTATATCAATTCCTGTAGATTCTTTTGAAACGGAGTACATTAAGTGATCTCTTATAGTTGTTTAGACCAAGTATTTAAACTGTCTAACTGCCCTTTAAAAAACGATTCATTCATTAATCGTCCTCCAAATTCAAACTCATTTTCAGTACATACTTTATTAATGAGTAAACTACTTGCCGGAACTGTTGTATAAGCGGTTTTACAATCTAACGAAGCGTAATAGTTTTCCATTTCATTAATCAATTTATGAATGGCTTGATCTGGTTTTAAATTAGATTCTATAGTGGGATTTACCGTAAACTCTGAAAATTCGACCACTTTTTTCTTATTGCATAAATAAGCATTAGCCGTTGCCGCAATGGTATTACCTACTTTAGCGCTAAACATTTTTTCACCTTGTTTTTTAGGTGTTGGTACTTCCCTGCTAGAAAAAACAAATGGCTTATTGGAGTTTATAGGGAATTGATTGTTTCCAGATAATATTTCAATCGATTGATTTGAAAGATTGTTTTCTAAATTAAGAATAGGCTGGTTATTTACATTAACCGTAGCGTCAAGGATGGCATCATGTTTTTCTTCAAATTGATTTTTTAAATAAAAATCTTTTAAATAGTAAGCAATATAAAAGGCATCTTGTAAGCCATAATAAGCCAAAATTGAAGCTTCTATTTTAAAACCATGCTGAAAAAAATAAACCGCAGCAGACTCTTTAATTTTTATACTAATTTTGGCTATTTTATGCTGATAAGCATAGTACTTTATTAAATGAACAAAGTTATTTAAATCGCCTGTACCAATATCTTCAACTATTAATGTATTAGCTTCTTTGTCGTGTACATATTGTACCGCTTTAGACTTTGCATAATCTTCAAAATAACCTTCATTGATACTCACAAGTAATACCCCTTTTTAAGTTGTAAAAATAAAATAACAGTTTCAATTAAAATAATATCAACTCTAACTATTTTTTTCAAACGCTAAATATGTTAAATTCTGTTTCAGTTGTATAATCAAACAATATAATATTGGGGATATTAATACTGTTTAACATGACTAAAAGAATAAATTGAATCAGCAAAAAAAGTACGTAAGCCTTTATTTTAATAACTATACCCTTTACCAATCAAGGTGCTTGTTTCAGAGTATCTTGAATGATAACGGGTATAGTTCTAATGCAATCTCAATTTATAAGTTTACTCAATATATAATTTTTTATTAAATAACGTTAAGGTTCACGCTTAATGCTTTAACTAAACTATTTTAACTTTAACTAAACTATTAATTAGAAATAATATTGACCACCATAAATTATAAGTAGTCGATAAACTATTAATAATAATACTGTAGATGTAAATTAATATGAAAAAATATGATGAACTCCTAGTGTCAATTCGAAAGGTAATTCGCGCGATTGATCTTCACTCTAAACAATTAACAAAATCGTCGGGCTTGACGGGTCCACAATTATTAATAATGATTGAAATAGATCAAACTCAAGCGATTACAGCAAGCCAAATAGCAAAAGCCATTAATTTAAGTGCTGCAACGATCACAAATATTCTCGACAGGCTAGAAAACCGTGGCTTAATTCAACGTGTGCGAAGCGTAGAGGATAAAAGAAGAGTGAGCTTGTATTTAACTGATGCTGGTAAAGAATGTTTAATAGATGCACCAGAGCCGTTACAAGAGCATTTTATTAAAAAGTTTTGTCAATTAGAAGAATGGGAGCAATCATTATTATTATCGTCAATGCAGCGTATAGCTACAATGATGGACGCTGACGATCTTGATGCTGCCCCCGTATTGGCAATAGAGCCGATGTAGGTAGTGAGAAAGGGGTACTTTATAGTTAATATTAAACTGTAAATCGGTTAACTAACCGGTACATTTTTTGACTAGCCTCTTGAATAGAACCACCTAAAACAACTAATTGTTCACCATGCTGTAATGAGTTTTCACTCATGTCTGTAATTGAATTTATTGACTCATCAATAAGTTTACATGTTACTGATTGTTCTTCTGTAGCAGATGCTACTTGATCATTTAACAACAACATGTCGTGTACCATTCCTTTAATTTCTACTAGAGAACTTCCTGTTGATTCTGTGGCTAGAACAGTTTTCTCAGTAACAGAGGCACTTTGTTGCATAGAACTTACTACTGTATTAGACGAAGATATTAATTCGTTTAATAATGTTTGAATTTCAACTGTAGATTGATGGGTTCTTCCTGCTAAGCTTCGAACTTCATCAGCAACTACAGCAAAACCTCTACCTTGTTCACCAGCTCTTGCCGCCTCTATTGCTGCATTCAATGCAAGTAAATTAGTTTGTTCAGCAATGCCTTGAATGGTATTTAGAATACCACTTACATTACCTACTTGTTGTTTCAACTGATCTACGTTACTTGATGTAGCATTGATCTCATCTAATAAATTATTAATAAAACCAATAGACTCAATTGATCTTTCGTTGCCATTTTCGGCAGACGTTGTAACATTTTGTGCTAAAGCTGATGCGCTGGTTGAGCTTTGAGTAATGTAACCTACACAAGTTAATAACTCTCTAACTGCTGTGGTTGAATCTTGAATAGAATCGTTCTGTTTATTGTTTTGCTCGTTCGCTATATTAGTGCTTTCAATTAGTTCTTTAGAAATATCTTCTAAGGTAGAGGTTGTATGAACAACTTCTGAAATAATGGTGTGGAGTTGATCAACAAATTTATCAAAACTGTCAGCTAATTTACCTAGCTCATCATTATATTTGTAATTTAATCGTTTAGTTAAATCGCCATTACCGTCCGAGAATGCTGTTAACGACTGGGTAATTAACATAATACTACTAGCTACATTTTTGCTTAGTAACCAATTGTAAACGAATAAACAAACTACCCACAAAATGGAGATAGCTGCAGCCATCCATCGTGCATCTTGCGCCTTTTGTTCAATACCTTGTACGCTATCAGTTAATTGGTTATCAGCTAAAACTTCTAGGTTATCAAGGGCTTTCTTTAACTGAGATAAAGTGTCATTATTTTTTTGAGCTGATTTTTGTAATACATTTAAATCAGCATCACCTGAAATAAACTGCTTTGCTAGCTCAACACTTTCTTTATTGTACAATTCAAACTGCTTAACAATACCTTCGAGCCCTTCTACCTTTACGGGGCTATTTTCTATTAATTTAAAATTTGCTCTAATATTGTCAGTGAATCCTGTTGTTTCTTCCAATATATCGCTATCATTAATAGTTACACTAAGATTAATAGTGGATTCCAATTGCCCTAAATATAGTTTACTTTCTTTAATTGCCACTAAAGTTGGGTAATAGCTTGTTTTAATTGATTTAGCATTGCCAGTCATAGATGAAAATGCAAAGTGATTAATGCTAAAAATTGCAATAAACCCCACTAACGCAGCAAAAGATACTGATATGATTTTTTGTCGTATGGTTAAATTCAACACGAACACTCCTATTTTTTATTTATGTTAACCAACTTATCCCATGTTTATTATTAGGCATAAGCTGGTTAAATACATAGCTATTCTACTTAGCTAAAACAACTACATCTGTAGTAATTTCTGAGCTATCTATATAGCCAATAATTTCAGGATTGCTTGCAATCATGTTGATTAGTTCCTTACTATCAGAAACTTCTTTTGGCATTTTTCCCTTTCCAGTAAATATTAAACGACTCCAATATGAATTTAATTGGGATTGCGTTTTTTTAGTGAACTTACTATGAAACTCTTCACGAACAGAGCTGTCTTTTGCTAATTCAACCACCTCAATTTTTGTACCATCAGGTAATGCAAGACGTTTTCCTAGAAATAAGTTTTTAACTTCGGCTTGGCTTAATGTTGTTTTTACACTGGGATTACCAATTACAATAACTTCGGCTTGAGCAATGGCTGTTTGAAGGCAAAGAGCAGTGGCTAAAATAAATAATTTTTTCATAAGTCTCTCTTCCTTAAAAAATAGCTTGTAAGCTAACGCTATACAATGTGTTATCAGCTTCAATCATCTTGTTATTAAATAATCCAATTTTCTTATCAAATCGATCAACTTGAGCTTTAAAAGCTAAATTGCTTGAAATATCGTAACGGGCACCAATAGAAGCAATACTTTGTTGTATTGATTTTCGATTATAAAGGTAGCTTTTCGAACCATCATCAGCTTGGTAAATATGTTTACCTGGACCACGCTCGTTATCATTTAATGATTCTCTGTATTGATACATTAAATATGGTGTCATAGCTCCAAAGCGATAACCTACTGACGCAGAATATTTACCATTATCATGTTTTCCACCGTCAGTCATTTCAAAGATAGTTTCTGCATCAACTTTCCATTCACCATCATCATAAGCATAACCTAGAGAATAAAAAGTTTGACGATCGCCAGCCCAATAACCCATGGCATGTAGCTTTTTTTGACCTGCAGCATTTAGGTAAATAAAATCTTCTAATTCGCCAGGCTCTGTACGAGTAGTAGCGCCTAGTTTAAATAAATGCTCATCCAACGTATATGTAAGATGCAAGCCCATGATGTCATCAATAATAAATGTTTTACCGCTATTTGATTGTTTTGTAGCACGGGGGTCTTCATTTTGACCATAAAAAGCTTGAAGTTGAATAGTCCCATCACCAACATAAAAGTCTTGTAAAATTTCAATCCCTGTATGTCGTTGTACTTTATCATTCGCATAAATTAGCTCAGGCGTACGTAACCAAAGTTGAGCGAAGCCCATATCTTTATAATCGCTGTCTTTATAAAGAGGTATACGTAATATACCTGCACGTATTTTTGTTTGATCTGTTAATTTGTAAGTCAAATAAGCTAAATCAACACCAAAGCTATCATCAAAAGGTCGGCTTTCAGCAAAAAATTTAGTTAATAAGGTAAAGTCTAAGTTGTCAGAAGCTTTAAAATCAATTTGAATACCACCCCATGTTTCACTGGTTGTATTTAATTTATTATCATAAGGAAAAAATTCTTTTTCTTTTGCTGTACCAGCCGTTAAATTGAGATAACCAGAGATTTTTACCTTGTCTAGTGTTTCAATAATGCTGTCAATACGACTATCAGCAGATGCAGAAAAAATAGGTTGTATCAGTAAGCATGAGGCAATAAGTGAGTATTTAAAAATTTTTGTCATCAATTAAGTCCATATGTTGGTCTAATAAAAAAGTTATATAGTATAACTAACGCGAAATACTGATATAAACATAGTTTCAATTGAGAATAAAAACAATGAACTAACAAATAAAAATCAAATATAAACAGTAAGATACACTAAAAACCAATTACACCCACCTATTTAACAATCTATAAACAACTTATAAACAATTCATAGGAATAATTTAAAAGCTTTTATATTTTTTGCATAATATATTTTTAAAAAAATGGCGTTCATGGAGAGATTTTAGAATTAATAAAATGGGGTATTGAGCGAAACCATAGATCTGATTTTGCTCAATATACCCGTTACCAATCAAGATGCTCGTTTCAGAGCGCATGAGCGTCAATGTGTATAGTAAGCAATTCAAGGCAATACTTTATTGTAATGGTCGTTCCCTTATAAAAAGTATTAACGATGAAGTCATCTTTTAGAGGAATAAACGCTCAAGCGCTTCTTCGATGGGTCTAAATTGTTTTTAGTTCCCACTGAAACCTGTATTTTGAATGGTAACGGGTATTACAAATAATTAAATGATAATACTTAATGATTATTTTATTATGTATTTAGGCTTAGGTAGTGTAAATACAGAGTTAACTTAGGTACAGATACCTCAGACTCAAGTAACTTAGTTTAAGGTAAATTAGTCTAAGGTAACTTAGTCTAAGGTAATTTAGGTATTCTTTTAATAACATCTTCAGCCCAAAACTTTGCCCGCTCATTAAAACATTCCAATATGGCGTCAACGCCCAGTAAGGTTCCTTTTGCCAAACGGCCCATAATAGCAAGAGGTATGTTTTCGTGATCGTTTATAGGTTCTATGCAGCCATTTTTTTTAGTCGCAACACCTAAATCAGAACTTACTAACTTCACTAGATTTTGAGATTTTAAGTGCTCAATAATAGGTGAATTTACTTTTGCAACCGCAGGAGAGTCGAGTACAGAGTTTACCATTTTAGCTAAAGTAATGGATTGAGAACCTTTAGTTAACGTCCAACCTTTAGGAGTAATTTTAATATCTGGATCATTATTAAAATTCAAATTAACGATATCGGCGTCAACCAGTGCTAAAATTTGTTGAATACTTTGTACCGGAGGACCATAAGAATATCGTTTTAACTGCTCATCCTTTTCAATGATTTCAGCCATTACATCATCATCTAAATTTGAATACGATAACGCTTTATAAAATGTAGGTTGACAGTGTCGCCAAACATGACCAATACAATAATCCAAACTTATTGGAGCTTCACTAAATGCCATTTTTACAAAACTTTCCATTAGGATATATGTATCAAGTTTGCACGACATTATAAGATTACATTCAAAAGTATTATCGTTTAACCATTGATATATACATGTGTGTAATTCGTCACTTGTTAAATTATTATCAGGTTTGTTTGTTACTTTGGCGTTATCAGGTAAATCATTAAATACCCGTGTAGCAATTTTTGCTATTGCTGTTAAAACAAAGTCTTTACTTGTTTCACTGCCTTTTTGAGCTGCTTTTGACAAAGTATCTTCTAAATTGTGTAATTCTTGTTCAGTTGGGAAAAACTGTTGATCTACTTTCTCATTAAAAGGTTTAGGTGCCATTGGTAAACCATCTAATGAAAACGGCACGATAGACTTGGGCTCTTGACCGTTTTTTGAATAAACCATGTTCATAGGTTTGTCAGTTGATGATATAAATCGGCCACCCCTACCACTTGTTAAGGCTCGCATAGCGTCTACCATAGCCAAACCAAAACCTCTTATTGCAACCCCGTTGTCACGATCCCTTGTTTTGTTTTTGTTTAAAGCCGATACCGGGTAAGGATAATCAATCATTTCAATATATTTACTATTATCTGCTACTGCTTTCCATTCTAACCATTGTTTTGAAACTTTGGTTGGTTGATGACCAATAGTTAACGCTACTTCACTGGCGCACCAACTACGATTGCATTCAGAAGTAATATCAAAATTTTTACCATTCCACTGTGTGCTTATTATTTTTGCTTTAATAATATCTACCAGATTAACTTTGCGTAATGGTCTTGCAATGCATTCAAATCGCTCAACTAGGTATCGTCCTAATGTTGATCGTGGTGGAAATATATCGGGATCGTTAATCGTCGAATTATTTGGTGTATTTACCCATGTCTGGTAAGAAGGGAACTCAGCAATATAAATACCATTTAAAGTTATTTCTGGTCGAGCAGAAAGGGTCAAGCCACGCTGTGAGATATTTAACCAATTGGTATCTGCTTGATCTGGAGAGTAAACTTCACCGGCACCTAAAAATTTTGATTGCTCAAAAATTGTAATTTTGCCGTTAAAATTATTTTTAGTTTTTGATAATGTGAGTATTAAAGCCTCTAAAGCGGCCAAACCTCTTGGTCCACCACCTACTATTGCTATGTGCTGCATAAAGATCCTTAAAGTTATTTTTATAATTTTTTAAATAAATGCTATTTGATATAGCAAAAAGGAAGTCGTTTACTAGATAAAATTATCAAGAGTAAACTAAATTAATTAACAGGAGTGTCTACGTCGTTAACAAGAGATCCTGTTGCTGATGAAGATTCAATTACGCTCAATTCACCGCTCGATTCAAAAATAACTGCTGAAACTTGCTTTAAATCATTAATACCAGCTTTTCGAACAGCCGCATCAATTTCATCTCGAGAAATTCGTTGGTTTTTTAATGGTTTGTCTAGGTACTCCCCATTATAAAAAAGGAGAGTGGGTGGTTTTTTGGTAAGAGACTCTACAATTGAAAAACGAGCAGTTAAAAACGTTAAAAAATATTGTAATAAAAGTAATGTGGTAATGGCGAGAATAGATTCAGTGATCATGACACTTTTTGATAGTATTGAAGATCCTAAAATTGCGCCAATTGCAACGGTAACAATCCAATCAAAATTGTTCATTTTAGCGATAGAACGTTTACCTAATAAATTGGTTGCTACAACAAGTAAAGGGTAAATAATTAAGCTGGTAACAACAATGCGAATTAACTCCTGCCATGATTCAAAAAACATGATATTTATCCTTATAAATTAGTTATATAGATTTTATATTGAAAATTAGTCATTAACTCATAATCCATATTAATTTAAGTACTGTAGAGTTAAGTTGAGCAGATAAAGTAGAATAAGCAAAATTAACACCAAGTTAACTTTAAGCCCGTGAAAAATAAACAAACACCAAGGGTATACCCGTTACAAATACAGTGGTTAAATCATCACCGTTAAAAATCATTTTTTAAAAAATAAATATCTCATAAAAAATTGAAAACTTTACAATAAAATGCAAATTATTCATTTATTGTGCTGATTTACCAGCCTTTAAAACTCATTCTATAAATTTATTGCACCTCAAACGGTTTAATTGAATAAAATTACACTATGACTTTTTAAATGTATAAGTTTTAAACTTATTGATAAATAATATTCGAGTCAGATGTAAAAACATAAACCTACCTATACTGACGTCGAAGTCATTTTTTTAATAAAAGTTAATGATAAATAAATTTTTATTTTAACTGTTTGATATAAAATGTTTTTAATTTTTATTTTTAATGGTTTTTAGATCATAAATTTAACTTCACGTGCCTACTTTGCTGTAATAGGGTTGACATTAAAATGATTCCGAAGTACAAATGTGTTCAAGGGCAATAAGCATACATAAGAAAAAGCCATATTATAGATCGTTTATTTACCATAAATGCTCGACCATTTAACATGAACTGTGTACTTAAATTTAAGTAGAAGATGAGGAATATCACATGAAGTCAGTTAGCCGAAAAAAATTTTTAAAAACAACATTATCGTTAGCATTAGCGAATGTTTTTCTGAGCCAAACAGTACTAGCGGAAGAAGCTAGTGTAGAAAAAGAATCTCATAAAATAGAAAAAATTGTTGTTACCGCCAATAGGCAAGCTCAAGACTTACAAGAAGTGTCCTCTTCAATTACTGCACTTGGTGCTGCCGATGTTGAACGCGCTGGTATTATTGATATCACGGGTTTACAACAAGTGGTTCCTGGTTTAAAAGTAGGTAGCTCAGGTGGTGAAGTTAGACCAGCAATGCGTGGTGCTCGTACAAATGAAGTAGGTGTGGCGGGTACGGGTATTGCTGAACAAATAGTCGGTATTTTTCAAGACGGAATTTATGTACCAACCACAACTGCAGGTATGGGCGCATTCGTAGATATTGAACGTATTGAAGTATTACGTGGCCCACAAGGTACGTTATACGGGCGTAATACTTTTGCTGGTAGTATCAATGTTATTACTAATCGTCCTAATATGGATGAAATTGAAGGCAATGTTAAAATTACCACAGGTGCTTATAATCGCAGTGCTTATGAGGGTGTACTTAACCTTCCAATAACTGAAAATTTAGCAACACGCGTTGTAGTTGCATCAGACCGACACGACGGTTACATAAATAACCATTTCTTAATGGGCCCCTCAGACGACCTTCGTGAAAAAAATTCATTTTATGCGCGCTCAGTTACTCGTTACGAACCAAGTAAAGATTTTAATGCGACCTTGCGTGTAGACTACGCAAAAAAAGATGCTAATTCTGAAGCTATTTGGGGTTATCAACAAATTGCGGGTTATTCGTTAACTGAAACAATTCCAGGATCAGGCATTTATAATCCAAATGCCAAAGTTACTAAAGGTCATATTTATCAACGTGATGATGTAGAACGTGATGATATTGGTCCTTATGATGTATATCGAAACGCTATGTCACTTGATAAGCAAGAGTCTTTCTCAGCTACCGCAACACTAGAATGGTACACCGACGCGGCTGACATAAAATGGACGTCTAATTACTCAGAATTAAGTGGCAAGCAATATTACGACAGTGATTACAGCGATGGTGGCTTAGATTTTGTAGGTGGTTTTGGTCGTCAAGATGATCAAAAAACTATTTCAACGGAATTACAAATATCATCTAATCATGAAGGCCCACTTCAATGGATTGCTGGCTTGTACTATTTTGACCAAGAAGCCGATTGGGAATGGTTATCAAGCACTGATACTACCGGAAATGGTACTCCAGACTCGATTGTAGTTCCTAGCTGGGGTAATCCAGATCACGACCCACACACCTCAGATTCAATTGCTGTTTTTGGTCAGCTACGCTACGAAGTCTCTGAAAACTTACGTTTAGTTGGAGGCTTACGTTATAACAAAGACGAAAAAAGCTTTACAGGTGATAATATTCCTGACTGGGATGACTCAGCAGTATTATGGAAAGCTGCGGTTGAGTTCGACCAAAGTGACGATTTAATGATATATGCATCAGCAGCAACAGGTGTTAGAACCGGTGGTGCGAACGACGGGCGTGTTGTTGCTCGTGGCGCAGATCCACTATATAACAACGAAGAAGTAACCTCATATGAACTAGGTATGAAAAGCACCTTACTTGATGGGGAAATGCGTTTAAATGTTTCAGCTTTTATTAACGAATACGACGACGTAAAAGCCCAGCTTTTTGCCGTAGCATGTAGCGATAGTAGCAGTACAGACACAGTATTAGATTGTGTAAATGCAGGTACAACCCAAAGTTTTGAATACTACGAAAACGGTGGAAGTATCGAAACTGCCGGTATTGAAGTTGACGCACAATGGTATCCAACAGATGAATTATCTATAAATGGTACTTTTACATGGTTAGATGCACAGTTTTCTGATGATTATGCTGTTGGCAACACCCAATTACGCCCGTTACTAGGTTTAGGTAATTTTGAAGGTCGTCAAGATGTAAACGACAACAATAGTAAATTTAGTTTTGCTGGGTGGTCGCCTGCAATGGCACCTGAATACACGCTTGGTTTAGGTATTAATTATGAATTTACTTTGGGTAACGATGGCGCACTAATACCTCATTTACAAATAAGCTATTCTGACGATTATTATGCATTTGATGTTAACTCACCAGAAACTAAAGTAGACGCACACGCTATTGTTGATGCCAGAATGTCTTGGATTATTAATGAAGATGTACAAGTTGATTTCTTTATTAAAAACTTAACTGATGAAGCGATACTAACGCGCGCGGTAGTACATTCTCAAATCCGAGATGGCCAACCTATTAATTCAGTACAAGCCAACTGGAACAACCCAAGAACATGGGGTGCAAGCCTTAAGTATTCTTTTTAATATTTTTAATCGTATTTTAGTTATACCCGTTACCATTCAAAATGCAGGTTTCAGTGGGAACTAAAAATAATTTAGGTAAGGCATTAAGTTTATGTCATGGTTATTCTCGGTAACTGCTCCTGCGTTACCCTAATATCCTACATATATGAACCCA
>ENA-ORXM01003027-ORXM01003027.1-marine-metagenome-genome-assembly--contig:-NODE-3027-length-17738-cov-4.254799_pt1 | contig 17738 bp, 12 predicted proteins | sample MGYA00237867_ERZ511480 | MGnify/ENA primary metagenome ERZ511480 (study PRJEB26309, sample SAMN06266103) | marine metagenome | isolation source: Algal blade | place: United Kingdom:Sidmouth, United...
GGCAGCACAAGCGCCCAAAAGGTGTCGAGTAAGCTGAGAACTTGCAATTCGCGGTAAAGCGGCACGAGTAAAAGCTCTGCGGGTAGGGCCAGTACAAGTAAGATAAGCCACAACATTTTTACGCCTGTTCGCATGGCGTACGCCGCCGCTAAGCCAATAATGAGCTGGCCCAGCACGGTCAAGCCACTTGCCAAGACCGAGACCCCCAGCGCCCGAAACGTTCCTGTACCCCACAACTCCCGAAAGTTCGCCAAGCTCACTCCTGAGGGTACGAGTCGTGCATTAAGTACCGCCTCGGGAGGTAAAAAAGCCGAGTATAAAAGCCAGAGGATAGGCAGGGCCACAAAGAAACAGAAGACGCCCGTGACGACGCGTTGGAAGGTTTTCACAGCGCCCCTCGGAGGTGAGGTTGAAGATTGTAAGAAAAATCGAAAATCGAAAATCGAAAATCGAAAATCGAATAAGCAAAGAATTGCTCCACACGATAACTGTAGGGGCAGCCCCACGTGGCTGCCCTCCCTTCGCAGAGAACGCGTCTATCCCTAAACCCTGACCACCGGACCCCGAACCCTGAACCCTGGACCCCGACCCCTGCCCTCTGCTTCACATCTGCCGCCTCGAGAGCACCACAGCCTGCACCCCTGCCACTGCCAGAGTAATCAACAGGATAAAAAGTGTCATAGCTGCGCCGTAGCCGAGTTGCAAACGCTCGAAGGCCGTTTCGTACAGGTAATAGCCAATCACGCGGGTACTACCGAAAGGCCCACCGCGTGTCAGCAAAAACACGGCGGTGTACGACTGAATTGCCGCAACCGAACCAATGACCGTTAAGAAAACCATTGTGGGTCTAAGCATGGGTGAGATGATAAACCGCTGAATTTGCCCGGTTGTTGCGCCGTCGACCCTAGCGGCTTCTTTCACACCTTTGGGGATACCGCGCAGGGCAGCTGACACGATAAGTACGCCGTAGCCTACATATTGCCAGAGGGTAAACAATACGACAAATAAAAGCGCCGCCCAGGGTTCAAAATCCCAGGGTAGGTAGAGGCCGGTGAGTTCACGTACCAGGCCGTAACTAGGTTCGTAGAGGAGGTTCCAGGCAATTACAGAACCCGCAATTGTCATAAGACCGGGTAAAAATAAGAGGGCTTTGATAAAGCGCTCGAGCCTGAGCCCCTCAATTGCCAGCGCAATCGTGCGTGACAACCACAAGAAACTAGGCAGCATAATGAGGGCAAAGAAGGCCGTCGTGCGGAACGAGCGCCATAAGTCAGGGTCACGAAACAAACGAGGGATGTTGGCAAAGCCGATAAACTCAGGGTCAGATAAGCCCGACCACTCCCAGCCTGCATAGCGAATGACGTTGATAAGCGGGTAGAGCACAAAGACTGCAAACAGGACCAGTGCAGGTAGTGCCAGGTGCCAGGCAGGTTTCGTCATAGCTTAAAAATCATAGCCTAAACGTCACAGGCTAGAAAAGGTAGCGCACGCCCAGGCTTACGGGTAACAGGTCCGTACTTGCAAGCTCGAGGGCGAAAGTATCGAAGTAATAACGTACCTGCAACGCCCAGGCGAGCGAGAAGCCCGTATTTGTAGCGTAACCTGGCGCTAAATAGCCTGAAACGGTCATGGGCAAATCAATCACAAAAAGTAAATCACTCCCTACAACCGGACCCAGGTGAAACGAGGTTGCTTCAGTGCTCACGCCAATATCAGCGCCAACGCCGAGGGCGAGGGGTGGGTCGGTATCAATCGCAGGAAAAACAAGCGCCGTGCCGCTTAGCCGTGCGCCGTAAGTCTCACCTAAGTCAGCGAACAGGGTGAGGTCGGCAGAGGTATCGACGTAGGGGGTATAAAAAACATATTCCCCGCCTAGTTTTATACCCAGGTCGCCGTTATAACCAACGCTGAAATGAGCGGCATTCTCGGGAAAGGTCGAGGGCGCCGCTAGGCCCAGGCTTGCGAAAGCAAGTAAAAGTGTCAGCAAAAAAGTGCGTACGTTCATGCTTGTGAATGTATCACGTAGACATTAGTAGGGGTAAATCAGGGGCTCGAGGTCGCAGATCCAGTTTTCTTAGTTAAACCCTTGACAAGTTCCTTTGACACTATTTTTTGAGGGCTCGAGAATTCTCTCTGTCGTGTAGTTGCTTTTCTCGCTACTTCTTTCATCAATACGTTCAACGGCGTCTCAAACGAGATTTAACGCCTTTTTAACGCCTCCTTTCTAAGCTGTGAAACATCACATGGAGGTGTGAAATGCACTTAAGAGCCATCCGTAAGCCCAGCATTCAAGTTCAGGTCAGGCTCTGTTCAGACCCTTTTCAGGCTCCGTTTCGCATGATGTTTGTAGACCGAAGGGAACCCATTCTAGGAGGTGGCGCAAGTGAAAGCTAGACCGTTTATACATAAACCTTCGACGTCATTCACTACAAAAACTTTAGGAGGAAGTATGAAAAAGTTGGTTCTGCTCAGTTTACTGACGCTTTTCTTAGCCGCGTGCGGTGAGATTAGCCTCGACGGTATCAGTGATTTTAGTTTAAAGGTGTCCGAGATGAGCGCTGCGCCTGGCGAAAGCGCCGAGGAAACGCTGAATATTACGCGCACCAATATGATTGGCAGCGTCAATTTGAGTGTTTCAGGCGAGCCCGAAGGCGTGAGCGTCAGTTTTAGTGAAAACCCCGCGACGGGTAGCAGCGTTATTATGAAAGTTGAGGTTGCCGGAACGGTGGCTAATGGTAGCTATCCCCTGACGGTGTCAGGCACGGTAGGCAGTATGAACCGCTCGACTGACACGACGCTTACTGTTGAGGGTGCGGGTACACCAGACCCCAGCGACCCCGACCCAGATAACCCTGACCCAGATAACCCCGACCCTAGTAATCCAACCCCAGACCCCAGCAATCCAGACCCCAGCGATCCAGACCCAGATAACCCTGACCCGAGTGATCCAAATCCAGATCCTAGCGATCCCGATCCAGACAACCCCGACCCCAGCGATCCCGATCCGGACGATCCTGACCCGAGTGACCCAGATCCAGATGCTCCAGATCCTGCGGACCCCGACCCAGACGACCCATCAGATCCTGATCCCTCAGACCCAGACCCGAGTGACCCTGACCCCTCAGACCCCGATCCGAGTGATCCTGACCCCTCAGACCCAAACCCTACAGACCCAGATCCCACACCTGATCCTGCGCCTAAAAAATTACCTGACCTGGTTGTTAGTGCCGCTAGCATCTCTGTAACCGATACCTGCAAACCCAATAACGCTATCTTGATGGTGAAAGCCAAAATAACCAACCAGGGCACTGCGCCCAGTCCAAAGCGTGAAGACGTAGGCGTAGTTGGTGCTCTTGATACCCACGGTAACAATTGGGGAAATGGTAAAGGTTTACCGGCTATTGCAGTGGGCGAGTCTGCGAGCGTTAGCTTTCCTGTTTACTACTTAAAATCTGATCCAGGTCACATGGAAGGTGGACACGTCTTCAGAGTCAGCGTCAACCGTGGTAACTGGTTTGCTGAAAGCGATACCTCGAACAACACCTATAGCCCTGATATAAAGGTCGTTATTCCAGAAGGATTGTGTAAACCCGACCTCGAGGTCAGGGTCTCAGGGCAAGAAGAGGTTTATCCTGGCGCATCTGTCAAGCTTGATACTGAGGCGCGTAATACAGGTAGCTCAGATGCAGCGGGAACGGCCTCGGCAGGGAAAAACGGTTATATGGTCGACCTGGTTCTTTCAACAGATGAGAGCGTTCCAGCGAAGTTTGCTACGTACGCGCCGACCTATAGCGAAGATGTTCTTTTGAAAGGTGGCCGCCTTAGCAATACGCCCGACTTAGCACCTAGTGATAAGAAGCTTTGGGCAGGTGTTAGTTACGAACTTCCTTCTGATACACCTCCTGGAAAGTACTTCGTTTGTGCTCAGGTCGATGCAGGTCAAAAGATTGCCGAAGCAAGCGAAGCAAACAATGTGTCTTGTAATCCGCTGATTGTCAAGTCTTTTCCCAAACCTGTTCTCGAGTACACCGGTAAAGAAAGTTACAGTGCAAACGGCAAAGACTGGGTTCGCTTTAGATTGCGCGTCGTAAATTGGCAAGACTACCCTGACTTTTTGTTTGCCGCTTCACCAGAGCTGCCCCCTTGCGGTGCCAACGCTAATGCTTCGCGCACCTGGGTATACATTTTCAACGGTACGTCGAACGCCCAAGTAAAAGGTTTTTGTGCCCTCGGCAAAGCCACCAATATGCAGGGTCTGTGGTTCGCTGTTGAAAAAGGTAAAGTGCCGCCTAGCTCGGTTTACGTAAAGCTGATTGACCGCAAAACAGGTAAAGAATATGTCTCGAATAAAGAAGCGATTCCTTTTAACGAGATTACAAAATATAGCCTGCCAGCGCAAGACAAGCGGTATCTGTTCAATGAAAGACCAAGTGTCAAGATAGCGTATCAAAGCAATCATCCAGGTGGTGTACGCATTTGGGCGCAGCCTTATGACGGTTCTCAATTCGTACAAAACGGTGCATTTGAACCCTCAGGTATCCTACCAACCCCTGGTGGAACTGTCGACAGATTCTTTACGGTGACTAAAGGAACGAAAATAACAAAGGTCAACCGAATCAGAATTGTTATGCAGGCCGCTAACAGCACTGAGGTGTTGGCTGAGAAATTTATCAATGTCAACTACGTCTTTTATCCGGCCTATATTTCAACGTCAGGTCGCCCTAGCTCACCTAAAACCTTTGACTACGGGGAAAGAGTTAAAGTGAGCTTCAGTTATAAAAAAGGTGTTTCTGACGGTGTACGCATTTTTGTTCGCCCCTTCACAGGTGGCGCACGTACACCTGGCTATAGTGCTGACCCTTCACCGCTTTACTCAGCGGCAAGTGGAAGTGACACGCAGTCCTTCACTATTCCTACAGGCACAGCGCCTGTCAAGATAGATAAGCTTCGCATAAGAATTGTCTCAGCGACGAATAACAGTGTTGTTTATTATGAACAATTCTTGGATGTCGATTACACATTTAAATAAGGTTGTTGTCTAGATAGGAAAAGGCTCGAGTGTGACTCGAGCCTTTTCCTATCTAGAGTAAGTTTGTTAGAGGTCACGCTGAGGTCACGTCTCCTTAATAAACTGCCAGACGTGAAGAGACCTCTCGAGACAGGGTTTATCGTGCGCGTCAAGCGTGACGGGTTGTATTTGTCTATCTTGATACATAACTTGAGAACCGGACAACAACTCACATTCAACTCTTGGGACAAGGCGACATCTTATCTAAAGTCTTTTCCCAATGGCTCTTTGCGCTAACAGTTATTGGGCTTATGCAAGAGCGGTGAGCTGTTAAACTTTTAGCTGTGCAACTGCGTCTTCTAGGTCCGCCCAGCATCAGGCTTCAAGGCTGGCAGCCGCTTGCGCCCAGCAACCACGCTGCGCTGCTTTGCTACCTGGCTTACCGTGCGACTTGGGTAAGTCGCGAAGAAGCGGCGCTGCTCATTTATCCTGATATCTCGAGCGACGCTGCACGTACTCGTTTTAGACAGCTATTGAGGCGGGCCAGGAAGCTACCTGGTGGCGGCGCTATCGAAGCGCAAGGAGAGCAGCTTCGTTTACAGCTTAAGACGGATGTTCAAGCTTTTGTTGAAGCTGTTGGAGAAAGTGACTGGGCACAAGCGGTTGAGCGTTATAGCGGGCATCTTCTTGGGGGGTTTAGCTTGCGTAACGCCCCGGGGTTTGAGCACTGGCTCGAGCTAGAGCGTGCGTCGTTAGCGAGTGCTTGGCACGGGGTGGCCCTAAAAAGAGCAGGTGAGCTGAATACAGTGGGTGACTACACCCGCGCAGCATCTCTACTAAAAGAGGTCTACGCCGATGATTCTTTGGCTGAAGATGTGCTTCAGACTTATCTCGAGAACAGTTACTTAGCAGGTAGACGTAACGAAGCCCTAAAAGCTTATGAAGCGTTTCGTCAGGAATTAAAGCGTGAGCTTGACCTAGAGCCACTCGAGGCAACTCAGCAACTTGCTAATACCATCCGCCAAGCGCAACCTTTAGAACAGGTAAGTGTTCCAAAACAAGATATCAGGGTGCCGATGGGTGTACTTCGACCTTTGCATATCATCGGGCGTGACAATGAGCTTAAACAGCTTAAGACCGCAACGACCCGCGTTACTCTTTTGAGCGGGGAACCTGGGGTGGGAAAGACGCGTTTGTTAGAAACAGTCGGCACGGCCCGCTGGCTCAAGTGCCGCGAGGGCTTAGAAGAGCTGCCTTATTTTCCGGTGCTCGAGCACATTCGTAAACAATCTGTCCTACCTGACTTAGGGCCTTACCATGAAGATTTGGCGCGCCTTATACCTGAGCTTGCACCCGACTTAAGCCCAGCGCCTTTGGACCCCCAAACGGCAAAACCACGTCTGCTCGAGGCTTTAGCAAGGGTGCTCGAGGCTGAGACAACCCCGCTTATTTTCGATGATTTACAGTGGGCTGACAAAGGTACCTTGGAACTGCTGGTGTTCATAGTATCTCGGGGCAAACTAACGCTTTTCGGTACCTACCGCAGCAGTGAAGTAAGTGACGCTTTAGCGCGTACCTTGGCAAGTTTACGTTCGGGTGGCTGGCTTACGCCCATTGAACTCGAGCCTTTGAGTAAACAGAATGTGCGGGCGCTGCTCGCCTCCCTAACAGGTGCAGATGAAGGCCCACAGCTTTTTAGCAAGTGGCTATTTGACAAGAGCGGGGGCAACCCCTTTTTCGCCCTACAAACGTTAAAAGTCTTGTTTGAAACGGGCACGCTACAAGTGGAAGATGGGCAGTGGTCCAGTAGCCTGGACGAAGTCACGCAAGACTATTCGGAGCTAGCCGTACCCCCCGGTGTAAGTGACCTTATTAAGCGGCGGGTCGCGCGTCTTTCTGAAACGGCGCGGCGCGTTTTACAAATTGCTAGCGTTATGCGCGAAGGTTTTTCGCCCACGGTTTTGGGCAAAATAGCAGGCTTGTCAGAGTGGGCTGCGGCGGAGGCGCTTGCCGAGGTTGAAGCCGCTGAGCTGGTACGGGAAGACAGCTTTATTCACGACTTATTGCGACAAGCTGTTTATGCAGATTCACCCCTTGCGCGGCGTCATTTTATCCACGCCAAAGTTGCGTCTGCCCTGGAAACTCACGCCGACCCTCTGGTCGTAGCGGAGCATTATTTTCAAGGCGGTGATAGTGTCAAGGCTTTAGAGCTGTGGTGGGAGGTTATTGACGCCTATCAAAGCCGGGGGCTAGGACACGACCTATTAGACCTTACCGAACGGGTTGCCAAGCTTGAGCCCAACTTACAAAAACGCACTGAAGCTCAAATTCACCTTACAGAAATGTACAGGCTTTTGGGACGTTATGAAGCTGCTGAGCAAGTAGCGGAGTCTATGCTTGCTGACAATAGTGATGCGGGTATACAGGCTTGGGCCTTGGGCGTTCTAGCTAATACTTACCTTAACAAAGGCGATTTAAGCAGAGCGGCAGCTACAGTGTTGCTTGGTCTAGATAAGGTCAAACAAACACAAAATAAAGACCTGGAAAAGGAATTACTCTTTTTTCAAGCTACCGTTGCCCAGGCGCAGGGGGCGTTCAATTTATCCATAAGCCTAGTTGAGCCACTAGTTGAGGAAGCTAGACAGGAAAAACCCTCTCTAGAATTATCTGTCCTATTAAATAAGCTTGGCTCTGACTATAGCTGTGTAGGTCGCTACGAAGAGGCGCTTAGCTGCTACCAGGAAGCATTAGAGGTCGCCCAACAGTTTGAATCTGAGCGGCAACACCTGCTATGTCTTGGCAATCAACTCTCTGTTCTTAGCTACATGGGGTACTACGAAGAAGGTTTGGTCCAAGCTGAAAAGGCTCTTAAGTTAAGTCAGAGGCAGCATGACGCCAGTTTTGCCCTGCGTTACCGCTTAGCAAAAGCTTATTTAGCGCTTGGTGATATCCAAGCTGCGCTAGCACACGCTAAGGTGCTTGTGAAAATCTGTACGGTGCCTCGGTTTTTATGTGGCGCTTGGCTGTGTCTCGCAGAGGCGGCGCGCAATCTGAATCATACTCGAGAGGTCCATAAGGCGCTTGAAGAAGCCCTTACACTTGCCGAGCAAACCGATGTTCCGCAAACACGCTATTTGACGTTTATAACAGCTACAAGCTGCGGAACCAAGGTGCAGATAGACCGTGCTCGAGCCCTTGTCGGTGTGCCCAACTTGGCAAAAGTACCTTACTATCTGCGTTCAGATTTGAAGCAAGCCCTAAAGCTGGTCTCCTAAACCACTACCTCTTTTGATAGATTGAACTGTTTCTAGCGGTCATCTTACTGAACGTGCAGCCGAATCGCACTTCTTTGAGTAGTGACAAAAACTATCCTGACACGCAATCTCTTTATTGGTAATTGCTAGCAATAGCGTTTGCAAAAAGTATGGTGACGTTAGCGTACTTTTTGAGCGTTAGCGGTTAACAACCAGTGTACTCCGAGTGAAGGTACTCGAGGTGTTGAAAGAGGTGTTGCAAATGCTGCAAGTATGTGGAGCTTATCTATCTTGAGACATCCGAAACAGCTCTTTCGGCGTTTCCTAATCAAAGAAGGCTCCTGTCTATATATTTGAAACGGGGCTGAAACGCCTTGGCAGGTATAAAGCTCTGTGTCAGATAAGCCTCTTGCTTATATTCAGTTTGCGCGCTGCGCTAAGGTTTTTGGTTACAAGTGAACGCGTGTTGAGGATAAAGGCGTAGCTATTTACGAATAAGGCGTCACGTTCGCGTCACGTCGGCTTTCTAAACTAACTCACCATGCAGGCGCTAAGCAGCTTGCAGCTTTGAACAAGGGAGGTTCATAGGCGTCATTTTGTTTAACTATCACGGCAGTGTCAAGGTAACAGTGTCATAGTTTCAAGAATTCCAGTGAAAGATTATACGGGAGGTTTATCGTGCATTGTCCACACCATCGTCTACAGATGAGTACCCACGTCGAGGTGCTAATTCAGGTAAATATTTGGGAGTGTTCAAAATGAAAAGATTCGTCAGTGTAGCCATCTTCTTTATTGTAGCTCTCGTGCTAAGCGCCTGCGGTGGGGGCGATTCGACTTTGCCACCCGGCGTTAATGACGCTTCAGGTTCATGGACTGGAACGGCGACAGGCACACAAAACTTTTCCTTTGCTCTGGACCTCGTTCAGACGGGTACTAATGTAAGTGGCACCGTGACATTTACGAATGGATTAACAGGCAACGGAGCGGTATCGGGTACGTTTGTCAATAATCAGCTAAGTCTTTCGGGTTTTGCTACCTTAACTGGCACCGTGACTGGCACGGCGATGATGGGGAACGGCTCTATTCAGTACAGCGACGGCAGTTCAGCACAATTTAGCTTTCAGGCATCCAAGGGTGGCGCGAACCCCAACCCCGGTCCCGGTCCAAACCCGAATCCCAATCCCAACCCAAACCCAAATCCAAACCCAAATCCCAATCCCAACCCAAACCCAAATCCAAACCCAAATCCCAATCCGACTCCAGACCCGAATCCAGGTACCGATGTCTCTGGGGCGTGGACAGGCACGGGAACGCGTTCGGACGGCGGCGCTGGCTACAACTTTACCTTGGACCTCACCCAAAACGGAACGACTGTGACAGGTTCTGCTGTTTTTACAGGTAGTATTACAGGGGAGCCTTCGCTCTCAGGTACGTTGAGTGGGAACACGCTGACACTTAGCTCGAGTGGCGGCGCTCTTAGCCTAACAGCAACGGTCAACGGTGACAGCATGAGCGGTGAAGGGAATGTCAACTTCAGTGATGGTGGCTCAGCGCAGCTTACCTTCACCGCGACCAAGGGTGGTAGCAACCCTAATCCCAATCCAAATCCAAATCCAAACCCTAATCCAAACCCCAACCCCAATCCAAACCCCGGTGGTTTGGCAGGGACTTGGTCAGGTGGCGGTACCCGCACCGATAACAACAGTCAGATTCAACTGACATTGGTCATTACTGAGAACGGCAGCGCTGTGTCCGCTGTGGCAACATTTGCGGGGGGGTTGCAAGGAGAGGTTGAGTTAACGGGTTCTTTGAGTGGTACTACGCTTAGCTTAAGCTCGAGTGGCGGCGGTATTCAGTTGAGTGGCACGGTAGACGGTACGAGTATGAGTGGTAATGGAACTGCGGCACTTAGCGAAGGTGGTACTGCGACGTTTAACTTTAGCCTTACAAAAGGTGGTGGGTCCCCCAATCCAAATCCCAATCCCAATCCAGGTGGTGATATCACAGGTGCTTGGGTAGGTACAGCTGTTCGTGGTGATAATAGCGAGACGTTTAACCTCGGTCTGGGCATCGTTGATAATAGTGGCAATATTACAGCCAGAGCTGTATTTGAGGGCAGCTTGAATGGCGAGGTTGATTTGACTGGAACCTTAAGTGGTAACACGCTTACTTTAAGCTCGAGTGGCGGCGGTATCCAGCTAAGCGCCACCGTAGACGGTACAACGATGAGTGGTAATGGTAGCGCTGCAACTGAAGGTAGTGGCACGGTTCAGTTCACCTTTACACTTACTAAGAGCGCGGCTAATCACGCGCCGCAGGACCAGCTCCGTAACGAAAGCGGCTTCCGCAACCTTTAAAAATTTGTTCCCTAGTACAAGGGGCGGCGTCAGTGTCGTCCCTCGCTTATGTTAGATGCCGAGTTGCTTATGAGTGTACGCGCTAGAAAGATATTACACCTAGAGAACGCGCAATGCTTTAGAGTAGCACCTATGACCGGAATTCAGGAGGATAGTTATGCCGCCCCTTTATATACGTCTGCTCGCTAGCCTAAGTATATTGCTAGCGCTAGCAGCTTGTACAAAAGAAGCCAATATCAGTCCGCTCGCACCCAGCAGGCTCACTTTTTCAGGTCAGGCCGGTCAAGCTGTTGCCGAGTCACAACAAATTACCTTTCAAAATACGGGGAATGCAGCCCTGACCTATAGCGTAGCTACGACTGCAACGTGGCTAAAAATATCTGCGGGAGGTTTCGGTACAGTGTCTCCGCAGCAGACTGCCGTCTTTACCGTGCGTACGACCTGTATTAATGCGCCGCAAGGCATCTCTAACGGGGTTCTCAACCTGACCTCTAACGCACCTGCGCCTGCTAACTTTCAAACGGTAAACGTGCAGCTTACCTGTTCTGGCACTAATCCTAGTCCTAATCCAACACCTAACCCTGGGGCCTACGACATCGAAATACGTGGTCTTGGCTCAGGCTTTACCCCTGCTAGACAAGCTGTTTTCGAGCAAGCCGCAGCGCTGTGGTCAAGCGTTATCATAGGTGACTTAGCAGATGTAACGATTCAAGAGAACGACTTGCCTGCTAACGAGGCGTGTGAGTTTGGAGAGCCTGCGTTCGCTGGTACCATTGATGATTTGCTCATTTACGCCTCTATTTCACCTATTGACGGTCCCGGTCAAATTTTGGGTCGAGCAGGCCCGAGCTTTGTGAGAACAGGAAATAATCTGACGACTATAGGCTGTATGCAGTTTGATGTTGATGACGTCGCTGATCTGGAAGCTAAAGGAACCTTTGATGAGGTGATTTTGCACGAAATGGGGCATGTCATCGGTATTGGACCCCTGTGGAACACCAATACACGTAACTTGCTCAGTTTTACTACGAACCCGCCAGGGCAAGCGTGCAACACCAGGGGCGTTATATTCACTGAAAAGCCAGGGTTCACGGGTTCAAATGCCAGTGCGGAGTTTGCCGCTCTAGGACGTAGTGGCAACGTACCTGTCGAGGACCAGGGCGGGCCTGGTACGCAGTGTAGTCACTGGGATGAGGAATATTTTAGCACCGAGATTATGACAGGTTTCTTAGGGCCAGGCAGCGTAAATCCATTTAGCCGTATGACCATTGCCTCACTCAAAGATTTAGGCTACGTCGTTGACTTTAGTAGGGCTGAACCCTACAGCATTCCCGCTTGCTCACCTAACTGTACAAGGCTACAAAGTGACCTCGAGCCCATTCGAGAAATTATTTTAAGTCCAAAATTTGCTGTTTCGCCCGATGGTAAAATTACAACCTTGCCCACCGAATAACTTTACCGAGTAAACTCACTCCGCTTTCGCTTTTCGCCCCATCAGGTCGCTTATCCCTGGTGGGGTTACTTGTTTTCATAGATGACGCAGTAAACCTCGGTAGCGGTGGGCAGCTCGCGCCTTTGCGGATTTGCTTAAAAGGCTTAATATTTGGTTGATATTCTGAATGCAAACCACCTTTTATTGACTCTTTTAAAGTGTAAGATCGACTCCAAATCGACCCTAGGAGGATAGTCATGCCGCCCTTTCATTTTCGTTTATTTACAAGTTTAATTGCCCTGCTCGTCCTAACAGCCTGTGGTCCGAAAGATGCCGACATTAGCCTGCCCACGCCTAATTCACTCACCTTCACAGGTCAGGCGGGTGAGGTGGTTGACGTAGCGCAAGCATTTACCATTCAAAGTACAGGCAATATTACGTTGGACTATGACATTTACACGATTGAAAACTGGTTGCAAGTTTCAAACGGTACTCAAGGTACGCTAGCACCCCGGAAGAGCAAGAGGATTTTTGTGCGCACCAAGTGTTTAGATGAACAAGGGGAAGCCTTAAACGGAACCTTAGACGGAGACTTGCACATTAAGTCCAATGCGTTTGCGGGAGACCAAGCCGTCACTGTACAACTTATTTGCTCAGCCCCAGATCCTGGTCCAGATCCCAACCCTAATCCAAATCCTGGAGGTTATAACATTGAAATACGCGGTCTCGGTTCAGGCTTTACACCTGCCAGACAAGCGGTTTTCGAGCAGGCTGCGACACGCTGGTCGAGCATTATTACAGGTGACCTGGCAGATATCCGGCTTCAACCAGGTGAGGTGCCAGCTAATACAGCGTGCGGATATGGTGAACCCGCAGTTGAAGGCACCATTGATGATTTGGTTATTTTCGCATCGATTGCTCCTATTGATGGTCGGGGCGGAACTTTGGGCCAAGCAGGTCCCAAATATTGGCGGCATCAAGGTGAACTTACGATTATAGGTTGTATGCAATTTGATAGTGCTGATGTTGCGGATTTAGAAGATGAAGGGACCTTCGATGAGGTTATTTTGCACGAGATGGGTCATGTTCTAGGTATTGGGACTTTGTGGGATGTTGGTTCTCATAATTTGCTCAGTTATGAAACCAACTCCAATCCGCCCTGGTATTGGTGCTATACCAGCACTGCATTTGACGAATCCCCCAATTTTACAGGTAGCAGTGCCGTCGCTGAATTTGCCGCCCTTGGGCGCAGTGGCAACGTGCCTGTTGAGGATGAGCACGGACCCGGAACGCAGTGCAGCCACTGGGATGAAGAGTATTTTGGTGAGGAGCTTATGACAGGTTTTTTGGGTGCGCCTGGCAGCGACAAACCCCTAAGCCGCATGACGATTGCCTCGTTACAAGATATGGGTTACGTCGTGGACCTGAACCAGGCAGAAGCCTATAGCATTCCGGCTTGTTCGCCGAACTGCGTTAATCTCCAGGGACCCCTCGAGCCTATCCAAGAAATCATTCTTGCCCCCGAGTTTGCTGTAACGCCAGAAGGTAAGGTTGTGCCGTTGACAGGCGAATAAAGCTACTCAGCTTTCGCTTCTCGCCCCATCAGGTCACTAATGGCCTGGTGGGGTTGTTTGTCTTCATAGATAACGCGGTAGACTTCGGTGCAAATGGGCAACTCGAGCCCCTCTCTCAAAGCAAAGTCGTGAACGGCTTTTACGGTGGGTATACCCTCAGCAGTTAAGTGCTTAGCGTCAATGTCCTCGAGTGTTGCACCCCCAACAAAAAGCTCACCTGCTGTGTGATTGCGTGACTGGGCGCTGGCGCAGGTTGCCACCATGTCGCCTAAACCTGCGAGTCCATAAAAGGTTTTTGCGTCGCCACCTAAGTGCGTACCCAGGCGGATAATCTCAGCTAGGCCGCGCGTAATAATGCTGGCCTTGGCGTTGTCACCCAGCTCAAGACCATCACACATGCCCGCTGCCAACGCGATGACGTTTTTCATCGCCCCGGCGATTTCCACCCCGACGATATCGTCACCCGTATAAACGCGAAAACTGTCACTGTTGAACCACACTTGTGCCTTCTGAGCAAAGTCTTTATCTTCCGAGGCTAAAGTGGCAGCGGCGGGCAAGCCAGCAGCAATTTCTTTTGCTAAATTTGGTCCCGACAGCGCGGCAAGGCTGGCCTCTGGTACATACTCAGCCAACACCTCACTAAAGCGTTTAAAGCTGCCTATCTCTAAGCCCTTACTACAAGAAATAAGCGCGGGAACATTAGGAAGGTCAGCCAGTACCGACCGCAAACCCTTACTCGGTACGGCGATAACGGCGGCGCTTACGCCCGCTACGGCCTCTGCTAAATGGGATGTTGCGCTGAGATTCTCAGGCAGTGCGAGTCCCGGCACATAATCTGGATTTTCCTGTTGCTGATTTATAGCGTGAGCCAGTTCTTTTCGCCTGGCCCAGAGTTTGACAGTACAACCGTTCTGGGCTAAAAGCCAGGCCAGTACCGTTCCCCATGCGCCCGCGCCGATAACGGCGAGTATTGGGGGATTTGAGCCTGTCTGTGAAGTCTGCGTCACACCCTTAGGCTAACAAGCGAGTAAACTTGAATGTTGAGATTTTTCCCTTCGGGGACAAATTCTGTGTTGGAGGACATTAAACCTATGCCTATATATGTTTACCGCAACCTAGAAACAGGGGAGACCTTTGAGTACGAGCAGCGCATCACCGAGTCGGCGCTAACGGAACACCCTGAAACTGGCGACCCTGTCAAACGCCTGATTCAGCCTGTCGGCATTGCTTTCAAGGGCTCGGGATTTTATGTGAACGACTCGAGAAAAGATTCTGGCAAAGCCAAACCTACCAGTGACGCCAACAAGTCAGACAAGGCGTCCGACACGAAATCGGAAAGCAAGCCTGAGACGAAGTCAGAAACCAAGTCAGAAACCAAGTCGGAAAGCAAATCTGAGGCGAAACCCGCAGCTAAGACAGAGACGAAAAAGGCGAGTTCTACCAAAGACTAAGCCGCTCGAATTTAGGGGTCGGTAAAACGAACCTCGAACAGTGTGGGCCAGAGTTTGCCCGTTAAGTAAAACGTTTCTGATTCAGGATTATAGGCAATGCCGTTCAGGACGGCGTTCGGGTCAGCAGGGCGCTCACCTGCAGGGAACAAGCTTGCGGCGTCGATTTCACTCACTACGCGGCCTGACGCCTTGTCAATTTTGACAATCGTGTCGGTTTGCCAGATGTTGGCATAGACATAGTCACCGACGCACTCGAGTTCGTTTAGATTTTTTAGGGCCGCGCCGTTGAGTTTAACGTCTAAAACTTCTTCTTCTTCAAAACTATCAGGGTCGCGGCGGTAAAGCTGGGCGCTGCCATCGGTCATGTAGAGGTCTTCGCCATCGAAACACAGCCCCCAGCCTTCGGTATCGTAGGAAAAAGTATCCTCTTGTTCAAAGGTCTCGAGGTCATACATAAATGCCTCACCGCTACGCCAGGTAATCTGGATAAGTTTGTCGTCCACCCGCGCCAAGCCCTCACCAAAGTACTTTTCTGCCAGGGGTAAGATGCGAATGACTTCGCCTGTTTCCAGGTCGACTTCGCGCAGGCTGGATTGACCGTTTAAGCCCGTACTCTCAAAAAGTTTGCCGTCATATAAAAGAAGCCCCTGGGTAAACGCATCCTCGTCATGGGGAAAGCTATTCAAGACTTCAGGGACTTGTTGGGTCACCGTTTGCTGGCAACTTGCCAGGCCTATAAGAATAAAAAATGGCAATAGCATTTTCATTTATAAACAACTTTCTTACTAAAAATTTATTTAGAATGGAAGCGTTTCGATACCATCAAGCTTGCTGGGGGTTGTAGGCACGTTTTTATTTTCTTGTTTCAGCAAGTCTACTTTTGTTCCTTCTCTAGTAATGTATTCGTTAACAATCATCCTCTCAACCTTGTCTGTAATTGGATTAGTTAAGAACATCATTTCCAAGATAGAACCTAAAATAACTCGCTTTATCTTATCTTTTGTTATGGATTTGGTGTTAGGTATTAGATAGCTGTAGTTATCACCTTGGTGAATGAGTTCGCGTTCAAAATGTTTATCAACGGCGTTGAAGTCCGATGGGTCAAACACAAACATAAAGTCAGACATGTTTCTCTCTATTTGCATGGCCTTTTTCAAAACTACATCTATTCTTTGCGCTTGATTAATGAAGAGTGCTACTCCTTGCTGTTCAACACCCAAAGGCATACCAAACTTTAGCTCAAAAGCATCAAGGTCTGTCCATGCTAAACGTTCGCCTACCTCATATCCGATAATAGTCAAATAGTCTAGGAATATTAAGCCAAGATCGTTATAGCTAGTTTCACTGACTTTCTGATTTACTAAGACATTTATGTCCTCTAATATTCTAGGCAAATCGTACACCTTTTCATTTGGTAGTGAATATCCTTGAGCAAAATCCATTGCAAAGTCTCTTAAGGTCAAGCTTTTCTCTTTATCTATTGAGAAGTACTCTGGTACGAAACTAAATATTGCTGGCTGGGTAAAGTGAATATCAAAGTTTTCAGAGAGCTTTTTATCAATTTCCTCTAAAACTTCATCAATACTGCCATCTGCGTTAACTTCTACAATATTTTCATTACGATCTGAGCGTAGAAATTCGATTGCCTCAAAATATTTATCTCTCGTTTGTGATAGATTCTTCTCGAAGAGTTCTTTAGCTTCTGCTCTTTTCTTCATTCGCTCGTAGCAGACTTTATTACTCACATTTAAAAATAGAATGATGTCGGGCTTTAGAGCCTTGTTGTTGTAGTTCATTATTTCGTTCATAGATGTTTGATTATCCGTTTGGTATACGAGAGAAGAAAGATAGTATCTATCACAAATCATTATTCGATTTTTCCCTTGAGATAGAAAGGGCTTAATTTCGCGTTCGCAGTGGTCAAGTCTATTTGCTGCAAAGGCTAAAGCTAGTGTCTTTGAAGTAAATTTTTTAATTTTTTTCATTAAAACTTGCCGGATATATACACCTGCAGCGGAAGGATCATGCGGCTCAAATGTTAATTTGACATTTCCCTTATATTGAGGCATACCTGCTAAGAGTTGAGTGAGCCGTCTTGATATCTCAGTCTTACCCGAGCCATCAAGACCCTCGATTACAATGAATAAATTGTTGTCAAGCATAATTGTGGTCCCTACTTACAGTCTTACTGCAGTTCTTCTCTGCTATTTTACAACTACAATCCGGTTGGTAATAGTACAAAGTCGGTCGCCAGCCCAAAATTTGCTGCCAGTTTATCTTTTAGCAAATTAACGCCCACCGTCTCGGTCATATAGTGACCCGCATAAAGCGCATTGATACCGCGCTCGAAAGCCTCGTAGAAAACTTCGTGTTTGGGTTCACCTGTTAAAAAAGCGTCCAGGCCCTCTTCAGCAGCCGTCACCACATCCCACGACGCGCCGCCCGAAATAATGCCTAAAGTTTTAAGCTCGAGGTCTCCTCCTGCATGCACCAGCACGGCCTCGCCCAATTCTTTCTCAATCAGGTCAGCCAATTCGCGCAGCGTCGTGCCGTTGGGGAAAACGCCTTTGACGCCGATGGGTTTGCCTTTCCAGCTACCAAAGTCTTCTAAATCCGTCATGCCCAAAATAGGTGCTAAGCCCCAGTTGTTACCGACCTCTTT
>ENA-ORXM01003028-ORXM01003028.1-marine-metagenome-genome-assembly--contig:-NODE-3028-length-17735-cov-55.185921_pt1 | contig 17735 bp, 13 predicted proteins | sample MGYA00237867_ERZ511480 | MGnify/ENA primary metagenome ERZ511480 (study PRJEB26309, sample SAMN06266103) | marine metagenome | isolation source: Algal blade | place: United Kingdom:Sidmouth, United...
CATATTATGTAGAGTTTAACTTTGATAATAGTATAGGTTCTCCTTTAGAAGGATTTGACTTCTCAGTAGTAGAAGGTGCATGTGCAACTGGCGATGCCAGTGACGATGTAGATCCGACTAATGGTCAGTCACAATGTTATAATCCTGAAGATGGAGATGCCGATGATGGGGATGACGATAACCACATAGATGTAGGTATCAATCCTTGTGAAGAAATCAAAGGAGAGGTGTTCGTAGATCTTAATAACAATGGATGTAGAGATGCAGGAGAGTCATTAAGTACAGATCCTATTAATGTAAGTGTATATGAATGTGGGCAGAATCCTGCAACTGATGCACCAGTAGGAAGTACGCAGACTGTAAATGGAGAATATGAGTTTGGCCCATCATCTACTAATCCAGGTGGTATGGTCTGCTTAGATCCTGCTAAAGAATACTTCGTAAAATTCGAAATACCAAGAGCACCAGGAAGTGCATTAGAATTCTATGAATTCTCAAGTAACGATTCTGAGACATGTGCTAATGGAAGTGACGCTGATGATATAGATCCATCTAATGGTGAGTCAGAATGTTTCGATCCAGAAAATACTGATCCAGATGATGGTGACGATGATGAGCATATTAATGTAGGAATCTATCCTTGTCAGACAATTGCAGGAGAGATATTCTTAGATGAAGATAACAGTGGATGTCAGGATAATGGTGAGAGCCTATTGACAGAAGAAGTGAGTATTACATTATATGAATGTAGTGCAGGCGTACCAGCTAATGGTGCTCCAGTAACGACGACGACTACAAGTAATGGTCAGTATAGCTTCGGACCAGAATCTACTAATCCTAATGCAGCGATCTGTTTAGATCCAGCTAAGCAATACTATGTTGTCTTTGACTTTGATGATAGTGCAGGAGCACCATTACAAGGACATAAGTTCTCAAGTACAGAAGGCGCTTGTGCTGATGCAGCAGATGGTGATGATGTAGATATGGATTCAGGACAATCAGGATGTTATAATCCTAATGACGATGATGCACAAGATGGAGATGATGACAATCACATAGATGTAGGTATTAATCCTTGCCAAGAGTTAGGAGGTACTGTATTCTTTGACCTTGACGGTAATGGATGTCAAGATGCTGGAGAAGGTCCAGTTACAGATCCTATCACAGTAAGTCTATATGCTTGTGATGGAGATACAGCAGCACCAGGTACACCGATAGCAACGACAACGACAATTAATGGTGAGTACATGTTTGGAGAAGATTCTCCTAATCCAGGTGCTCAGATATGTTTAGAAGCAGGTAAGAAATACTATGTAGATTTTGACTTGCCAGCACCAGGTACGAGTAGCTTAGATAACTTTGTATTCACAACAGGTAATGCAACTTGTGGAGCTAACGGTAATGGAGACGTAGTCGATAATGGAACAGGTACTTCAGGATGTTATGATCCAGATGATGTAGATGTAGATGATGGTGACGATGACAATAGTATCAGCGTAGGATTGATGCCGTTAGCTAAGTTAGGTGATACTGTATGGCAGGATTGTAACGGAGATGGTATCCTTAATAATGGTGAGCAAGGCATCGCAGGTATCAGAGTAGAAGTGTATAATGCTAATGGCTTCTTAGTAAGAGAAACTGTTACTGATGCTAATGGAATGTACTTAGTAGAGAAATTATATCCTGGCGATTATTACGTGAAGTTCTTAATAGGTGATTATGAATTTACACTTCCAGGAATAGGTGGTGACAATACGGCAGACTCTGATGTAGATGATAGCAATGGAACAGGAACGACAGCATTGGTTAATTTATCTCCAGGTGAGTGTGATATCAATAGCTTCGATGCAGGACTTTACAAATGTGTTGCATTAGGAGAGTTAGTATGGTTGGATTACAATGAGAACGATATGTGGGATTCATTTGAGAACGGTATTAACGGTCTTAAGGTAGAACTGTACAAGTTCGTAGATAACAGCTGGATATTATATGAAACAGAATATACTGGCCACAAGCCAGGTACACCTTCAGATGATGGATACTTCAAATTCTGTGTTGCCCCAGGTAGATACTACTTGAAGTTCAATAATCCTCCAGCGACATTAGTACCAGCAGTAGCTAATTTTGGTATCAATGAATCAGTAGATAGTGATGTGACTGGAACTTTTGGTCCAGGTACCACAGGTCAGATAGATCTTGTATGTGGTCAGGAAAGATGTGACATCGGTGCTGGTTATTATACGATGGGTACCATAGGAGACAATGTATGGATGGATTCTAATAATAACGGTATGAGAGAGACTACCGAGAGTGGGTTGGCTAATGTAATCGTAAGAGCATATGACAATACAGGTTCTGTATTAGGTCAGGCAACTACTGATTCTAATGGTGAATACATGATCGATTATTTAGGTAAGAATAGTTACTACTTGAAATTTAACCTTCCTAACGGAATGGCAGTAACTACTCCTAATATGGGTAATGATGAAAGTATGGATAGTGATGTAGATGGTAGTAATGGACCGATGACAACTGAGTACTATACAATCAATCCGGGAGAGCACAGACCTAATGTAGATGCAGGTGTAGTATTCGGCGTATTATCTGTAGAGTGGTTAGATATCAATGCAGAGAATAACGGTGGGCATCACACGGTTACATGGGATGTTGCTAAGGAGTCGAATGTAAGTCACTACGAAATAGAAAGATCAGTAATCGGGTTAGATGACTTTGAGGTGATCGGAAAGGTCCTCGCAGAAGGAGATAGTCCAGATCAGAGAACTTATAGTTATGATGATTATGATGTGACTCAGTCAGGCGTATATTACTATAGAGTGAATCAGGTAGAAATAGGTGGTAAGACAGATTACTCTAAAGTAGTAACAGTAGATAGAAAAGATGAGAGATTAGGTGATAACAAAGCATCAGTATACCCTAATCCAGTAGTCAATGAGTTGACATTAGATCTTAATATAGTTCAATCTATAGAAGAGTTATCTGTTAACATATTTGATGATAGTGGAAGGTTAGTGAGAAAAGATGCCATCATCGATTTCGATGTAGCATCAGGACTGAAGACGTATAAGATAGACGTAAGAGAATTTGCTAAAGGCGTCTACTCTATGAAGATCACTTTAGATAGAAAAGAAATTGTCAAGAAGTTGATCATAGTAGATTAGTAGAGCTGATAACAGCCACGGTACTCATAATGGAGAACTCTCCAATGATGGGTGTCGTGGCTGTATAATTAAGATTTTTAGATGATTTACCCCCGATAGAATATTGATGTTAATTCCCCAATGAAGTCAATGTTTGTCATCTTCGATGTGATCATCGTGGATAAGATAATCGGGGAGATTTTATAATTGGCCATCTGGCTTATTAAGTTATCCCAAAACCGGCAATGCCTCCAGTGTGAACTGGGGGCATTTGTATTATAAGGATGTGGGTTGACAGTACATCGGTCAATAATTAGTTGATAGAATATCTAACTTGGTATTAGTTATCCAGAACTTACTCGATTCCGATTTCGGAAATCATCAACTCGAATGTTTCATTCTTTTTATTTCCAATTAAGATTCCTAATTCCTCGATCGTTTCTCCTGCATAGTTAGGATAATTAAGTCTTCGGCCTCGGAAGGAAGGGTAGAGGTCTGAGAATGGAACCTCGATAGTCTCCCATTCTCCACTAGTGGAGAAAGTATAGATATAAGAATGATAATTGCTATCACCTTTCTTTACTCTAAATTGATAGTTCTTAGAGTCTCCTTTTACTTTTAGTACAAACTTAGAATAGTCTTCTTTTGGGAGTATATTACAACTATATCTCACTGATGCAAACCCACCATTATTATCGGTAGATACTGTACCAGAATATTTTCCATAACCATCTTCCGTTATTTCGAATTGACTATCAGATAGACCTCCCATGACTCCATCATCGAGTATATACCAGTCAGATAGACTTTCTAATTCTGCAAAGTTGACGATTGTTGTCATTGGAAAGAGGATTATTAGAGAGAAGGATATAATATAAGGCATGGCCATGATTTATATTACTTAACTCTATTATTCCATGATTGTTTTCCCACAGTTGTACAAAAGCCATTCTTATCATGTGGGAATTTTCTAAAAAATCTTTGAAATTGCCTTATCCCACAACCTCAATAGAGCTATAGCCCTGTGCATTTTTATTGAGCTTAATCTGTACATGGATTCTTTCTTTTAAGGCTTCTACATGCGAGATAACGCCGACTGTTTTCTGACTATCCGATTGTAATTTTTCTAATGTCATCATTGCTAACTCTAAAGTATCATGATCCAACGTACCGAAACCTTCATCTATAAAAAGACTTTCCAGAGAAGTATTCTTAGAGGCCATATCAGATAGACTCAGTGCCAAAGACAAACTGATAAGGAAGCTCTCACCTCCCGAAAGGGTAGTCACAGACCGGGAAGTGTTGCCTTGATATTGATCTACAATGACTAAAGCGTCATCATTGCCTGGCATATCTAATAGGTATCTATCGGATAAGTCTTTAAGCCTTATGTTAGCGTAGACGAGTAAGTTCTTAAGCGTAAGACCCTGAGCAAAGTTCGAAAACTTATGGCCATTGGCATCACCAATAAGATCTTTAAGAAGTGACCATTTTTCGTATTCGGCAGTCAGTTTTTTGATCTTTGCTTGCTTCGATTTGATTTTGTTTTGATCTTCTTCATCACGTTTTAAGATGGCTGATAATTCTCCTTTTCTTTTAAGGTCTTCATCTTTGATTTGATTCTGTCGGAGTATATATTGTGTAAGAGCTTGTAGTTGCACTTCAGGTTTTGTGTCTTGCGATAGAAGGTTATTTTGTTCTTCTTTTAGTGTGGCAATGGCGGTCGTTATGCTCGTTCGATCATGATTAAGTTTGTCTCTTTGCTGTGTAATTTTTTGTTGATTCTCTTCGGAGAGGATATTACTACTAACTTCATGGATAGCGCTAAATCCTAATGAAGATAACTTAGGATGTAGTTCTCTTTCTATCTGAGTTGCTAATTCCTTGTCCCTGGATAGGGAGTCAGTCTCCTTTGTGATCACTGCAGTAAGTCCTGTAACTCTTGACTTATTGGACTCAAATTTATCTTGCAGTGAGTTGGTTATTGTATTCACATTGCTACCTTCAAACGCCTCTTTCCTCTTCGTCTGAAGTACTCTGTAATCATTACTTATAGAATCGAGTTTAGTATAGCTTGCTTTGAGATCTTCATTGAGATTCAGCTCTTGGATTGCTTCTATCGCTTTTTCTGTTTGTCCTATTTCAGTACTTGATTTTTTGATCAGAGAGGGTAGAGTGGTGCTGTCTAATTTCTCCTTGAGCTTAAGTGATTCTAACTTTTCTTTAATATTTCTATTGACTTCTGAAAGTTCGTTGTTCGTTGATGATTGTGATTGTTTATTATGATCTATACTCGTTATTGCGGTTGTATACTCTTTATTTAAGTTATCGAGTTCTAAGTTATTTTTCTCTATTTGCGATTTGATGCTTTCCATTTTATTTGTGATGGAATCATCTTCGTTATTAGGTAGGTGTGAGGTATAAGGATGATCGATCGAACCACATAAAGGGCAAGCATCACCATCATGTAACTCATTACGCAGAGATTCGAGATTCGCTATTTTGATAGCATCTTCTCGCTGTTTCTGTAATAAATTTATATTATCTTTTAGCGTTTCATCCAGGCTTTTGCATTTGCTCATGAGGGGTTTTAGATCCTCACTCTTTTTGGTGAGGTCCTTTAACTCTTTTTCAATCTTCTGCACTTTTTCTGATAATCCTTCTATATGGTCATAGCCATTATTAATTTCTATTAGAGTCTCTAATGTGCTTTGTTTTTGCTTGAGACTTGATTTAATTTTTTGTAGATCAGCACTTTTGTTAATGATAGATTCGGCTATCGCTTTTTCTAATGTTTGCTTTCTATCTGATAATATTAGAAGAGCTTCTTTTGGTTTAGTTTCTGTTGGAATTTGAATAGGGTATTGAGCGATGAGTTTGTTGTTTCTATCTCTTTCTTCTTTACCTCGATTTTTTATATTTACCAGATCTCGATCCATGTTATTGATAGCTAGCTCAAAATCACTCATGATTTTCTTGAAGTTTGCTTCATCTACATCCTTCTTAGTAAGGATGTGCATTTCTGCTATGGCCTGTTGAAGATTTTCCTTGGCAGTAGCTAATTGACTTTTATAATTGTCTAAATTATTTTGACTCTGTTGGGCATTGGCAACTGCTGAATTATATGTAGCGAGTGAGCCTTGTATAGGACTCAGTTTCTGATGTAGGTCTAACTTGTTTTGAAGAGGTATAAAATTTTTAAACTCTACGCTAATAGAATTTTGCAGTGCTTCGTTTTGTCTAAGACTATCACCATTTTTTTTAATAGCGCTTTTCACCTGAGCTATTTTTTCGGCTTCCTTGAGTAAGATGCCTAATTCTTTTTGCTTTTCTACAATGTTCTCAGTCTCCGTCAGATACATTTTTTTTTCTTCCTCACTGAGAGTTCTAATCTCTCCAAGCAGGACCATTTCAGCTTCTATATTGGTTTTAGCATCTTTGTATTTTTCATAAGCTTTTCTACCCAGTGATCTATATATGGATGTGCCAGTGATATGCTCCAGTAGTTCTCCTCGTTCGTTTTTATTAGCTTTCAGAAATTTTGCAAATTCACCCTGCGATAGCATTATCGACTTGATAAATTGATCATACTTAAGTCCTATAATCGTTTCGTTATGAGCTGGAACTTCACTTTTTTTCAGATCTAAAACCTTTCCAGATTTATCATAGATAAACATCTCATAATCCTTAAGATTACCCGTTCTTGCAGTGTTGATGGTCCAGCTCGATGTATACGTTTTTCCTTTTACACTATAGGTAATATGTGCCTCTGCATCATTGGTATGGTGTGTGAGTACAGAGCCAGAGTTGCTGATTTCGTTCTTAGATATCGACTTATTGAATCTCGGAATTTTGTTAAACAGTGCTAACGTAATAACATCCAATAGGCTTGACTTACCAGATCCAGTAGGGCCAGTGATGGCAAACAAACCAGCAGAAGCTAACGGCTCAGCTGAGAAATCTACCTCATGATGTCCTTTGAGATTATTGATGTTTTTGAAGCTTAGTTTTATAATTTTCATATCTACTCGGACTGCCTTGTCTCATCTAATAATTCTCTAAATGCTTCTATCATTATAGCTTGTGTACTCGAGTCGGTGGACTGCTGATTCATAAGTTCTGTAAATACATCTGTGGGTGTGATATCCTCTATGCGAGTACCTTCAGAAAATAACTCAGAAGTATCCTTCGCTCCTTCTTTGAATTCTACTCTGCTCTTAAGAATTCTGAATCGATCCGCTCCATCATATTCTTGGACAAGATTGTCTATCCTCGATAGAGTCAGAGGGCTATAAGTGTCTTCTGTAATTTCTAATTCTACGAATGAGGTCAGCGGGTAATCAGGCTTGTATTTCTTAAGCTTATCTATGACTGCTTCTTCAGAACCTTTTATTTTATACAGTTCTCTATTTTTTGGGACAGGAATCACTTGTGGGGTTCCGATAACGCCACTCTCTAACTCTATGATTACGACAGACTTCTTATCCTCTCGCTCGGAAAAACTCAATGCTATCGGAGAACCAGAATATCTAATGTAATCATTCTTGCCGATCACTTGAGGCCGATGTATGTGACCAAGTGCAACGTAATAGTAGACATCAGAAAAAATAGAAGAATGAACCGCTGCTGCATTACCGATATGGATATCTCGCTCACTCTCACTTGTGACTGAACCTGATGCATATAAATGCCCCATAGCTATACAAGGAATGTTAGGGTATTCACTCTTGCAGATTTCTGCAAGTTGTGCATAGTGGTTTTTGATACCTTCTCTTATGGCTTCTATTCTGTTTTTGTATTGGTTGTCGGTGTTTTTATTTCTGAGGTCTCTATCTCTTAGAAATGGTACTGCTGCGATAATAGCTTCTATTTGTCCAGCATCATTCTTTATTGCAATTAATTCATCTCTAATTTCTTCGGTTGCCCCTCCTATAATATTGATATTAAGATGTCGGAGTATCGGCTCAGGAGCATTCAGTAATCCCACCGCGTCATGGTTGCCACCAGTTATAATGACTTTGATGTTATACTGTATCAGTCGACTGAGAAACTGATAGTATAATTCTCGATCCTTAACAGCAGGATTAGCGAGATCAAATACATCACCTGATACCAGTAATATATCTATAGATTCACTTTCTATAGTCGTAATCAACCAATCAAAAAATAATATCATCTCTTCTCTAAGTTCTTGCTTGTGCAAGACCTTACCGATGTGCCAATCTGCTGTATGTAGTATTTTCAAGTGAGTGTCTATTTATCGAATGCAACAAATATCAATATTTTGGGTGGAATTATGATAGATTAATATTGTGAGACAATAATAGGCAATGCCGTGTAGTGTATATACACAGTAATATAGCTATGAAATAGAACTGAGTCTTTGTTATCAAAGAACAAGCTGAAGAATTAATAGATTAATCTGAGGTTAATTCTTGCACAGATGCTGATAGATTGCCAACACTAAGGTGAAAATTATGTTTTGTTGAATCAAACTACTAATTCTATTCGCATTTTATAATAGAGATACTACATTTCACTTACAAACGAGAATGGTGAATACTTAAACCGCTAATAGGCACGCTACACCTTAATTACTTTAATGACATTTACCTCCTCGTGATTGCCAAAGATTCTTATCAAGTGCATTCCAGAAGTGAGCTTGAGTTGAGACAATTTTATACTATAAAAATTACTGTCAGAATTTATTTTGATAATTAACCGACCTGTCATATCGTACATCTCTATTATAGACTTCTTATGACTCGATGTGATGTTAAGGTTGTCAATAAATGGATTAGGTGATATTTCAGTACGCAATGGTTGACTTTCTGAATCATCGATCACCGTAATTATTGACGAATAAATCCCCACTTCTAGATTAGTGCAATCCTCGTCCAGTATAGCTTTGTCGAAAGTGCTTACATCAATAGCCTGAATATCCATATCGTCTGATTCAGTTATACGACCTACAACTTGTCCATTTTTCACATGAAGATAATGTCTGCCACATACACTTAGTTTGTAGTCGGTGGGACGTTCATATGAGCTCACTGTATTTTCTCCCATAAGCTGCAGATTAAATATGAATGTGTCTCCTACCGCAAACTGATTCGTATATTCTCGACATAACCATCCTAAGTCTCCCCATACAATTATGGTTTCTGTATCAATCTCTTTTCTGTATGATTTGATTATTTGAAGTTCCATGCCATGCTCTATGTCATTTAATTTTTTGGCCATGACAACATATTTATCTATAGAAGAAGTGTCAGATATTACAGAACAAAAGTCTTGTGGACCCCAACATGAGCAACAATATATCGCAGTGGAGAAACAGAAGAGTACTATCGTAGATATTAATTTCATATTATCCTTTTTACTCTATAAGACGTCATCTGTGATAGAAATTGTTGGTTTGCTTGTGACTGAGAGTTTGGTATAGAAAGGCTTGCTCTTTTGTTCTTGATTTTTTCTAAATGGTAAAAACGTAAGCTCTAAAGCTATAGCTTACTTGCTTCTTAGGTTCAAATCTTTTGAACTACACTTTCAATAAAAGTTAAGAATTGACCTAATTAGGTTGTTTTGGATTAAAAGTGATTGGAATATTAGGAAAACATGCCAAAATGTAATAATTTAGTGACAAATGGCATACTATGTTAGAATCTGATATTATTAATAGAGCACTCATAGAGGAACTTAAGAATATACCCTCCTCAGTAGATGGCATGGTTATGGAGCCTGCATCTAGTTATGGTATGACGATTACTAAGCTCTTAGGTGAGAGGATGCTTTTACATTCTCTTATTGAGACCGGAGTCAGTAGTCAGTTTTTCTTCACTGTGGCAGAGGCTACTCCATTCAGTATGAGTGATTGGTGCCAGGTCACTAATATTCCTTACAGAACACTAAAGCGTTACCAAAAAGATCACACCATGCTTAAGCCTATTTATACAGAGAAGATTTTTGAGTTTATAGAAGTTGTCCATATGGGTGTAGAAGTCTTTGGATCTTCTGAGAAGTTTGAGCGATGGCTCTATAAGTCTAAGTTTATCTTTGGAAATAAGAGACCTATAGATCTTCTTAGTAGTTCTTATGGGAAGGAATTAGTGATGACTGAGTTACATCATATAGAGCATGGAATTTTTGCATGATAAGCTATAGGATAGCAAGAGAAAAATATAAGAACTCACTGAGCGGTATCGGAGCAGCAAAATTTGGTGCCCGTTGGAATAGTGCAGGTATAGAAATTATCTATACGGCTTCTAATCGTGCTTTAGCTATGGCAGAATTACTTGTGCATTTGGATATGAATGAGGTCCCCGAGGACTACTATATGATCAGCATTCATATTCCCGATAATCTAAAAATGAAATACATAAATGCTAAAGACCTGCCTTCCCAATGGAATAAAATGGTCGAGTATAAAGCCATTACAAGATCTATCGGTAATGCATTCGTCCAAGAAAATGAATACGTAATCTTAAGCGTCCCATCCGCTGTTGTAAGAGGGGATTACAATATTCTAATTAATCCGCATCATATTTCATTTGGTGATATAAGCATTCAAGAGGTTGAGCCATTTCCATTTGACCACCGTTTGTTTGAGTGATAGGGAAGGAGTGAATTAGATTAAAGCTTAGCTATTACATTTATACACCCAAAATGAAGTAATGGTTGTATCCTAAGATGAATATGCTTTGAGATTGTAAATTGTTATATACTAATAATACATGTAATTTCTAACATAGAATAATGCTTCAATATGAATCGTGTCCTCGCCTTAAAAGCTAAGTGTGCCAAGCTCCCATTCGGTCATAGAATCTTCTCTCGATTAGTGGCAGGAATGGCCCCATACTTTAAGACTATAAGACCTCTAATATTAGATGTAAAACCTAATTATATAAAGGTGAATATGCCTAAGAGAAGATCTGTGCATAATCACCTTAAGACAGTACATGCAATAGCGATGTGTAACTTATGTGAATTTGCTGCTGGTGTGTGTATGGAGGCGTCTTTGCCCTCGCATCTAAGATGGATTCCTGTAGGCATGCAAGTCGCTTATCTAAAGAAAGCGAAAACAGACTTATATGCAATCTGTGATCTCGGGACACCAGACTGGGACACTATCGATGTGCAAGTATGTCATGTATCCGTAAGAGATAGATCAGATGTAGAAGTGATGACTGCTGATATAGATATGAAGGTATCAGTATGACTCGCGAAGTAGTTGATTTATAAAAACATCGAGGATTATATTGCCTGTTATAATGATTGCGCAATTTTGTTGTACTTCTCTAATGTTTGCAGGGAATGGTGTCATAGATGACTTAGGGATATTCAGAAGTATTGTATGGCTGTGAAAAAAGCATCGAATTAGGATTGATTATAGATTCGGAATTGCGAGTATACCTGCCTAATGTCATGAATAATCAGACTGGTGATGATAATATTTTCTTTCCTCAGTCTTCATCTCCAGATCTTATAATCGAAGATATGACTATCCATGATCGATGGGGCAATAAGATGTTTGATAATAGAAGCTTTCCAGCAAATGATCCACAGTACAGTTGGGATGGTACATACTACGGTAGTGAAGTTTCAGTCGGTGTATACACGTATCTTATAATGACCAGTTATGATGGAGAAAGAGTAAGATTTGTAGGTACAGTTACTCTTTTGAAATAGTGCTCTTCTCTACTATTTGGGATCTGTTCTTTTGAATGTATAGTAGAAGATATTCTGGATCTGAGACAATGCTTTTACAGGTCTTTCAAGGTATAAGAACGACTTCTACCTTCTCCAATAGCATTCAGTACTCCAGCAGCAAGTAGGTCTTGTAAGTCTCTGGTGGCTGTAGCTTTAGAACACTTAGTTATAGCCATATACTTACGAGCATTAAGATATCCGTCAAATCCATCATATCCACCTTTGGTCATACGCTTGATGACTTTTGTTGCTCTATCGTTAAGAAGATCTTTATGTGATTGCCAGAAGTTTTTTTTCTTGATAGAATATCTTATACGCTCTATAGCATCACGTTGGGCTTGTATACATACATTGAGAAAGTAGTGTAACCACTCATTGACATCCAGTTTTTTTTGTGCTCTCTCTAATGCATTATAGTAATCTTGTCGCTTATCACTTATCGTCTTAGATAGACTCAGTAATACTGGAGTTCCATGACCTTGCGAGAGTGCCTTGTCAGATAGCGCTCGGCCCATCCGTCCATTGCCATCTTGGAATGGATGTATAGACTCAAAATAGAGATGAGCTAACGCTGACCGTATAGGTGCCTGATAACCATGAGGGTAGTCTTCTTTTAGTGATCTATTATACCACATAACATAGTGCTTCATTTCGCTAGCGACCTGCGCTGAGGGAGGAGCTTCATAATGTATTTTTACTTTTCCTAATGCGCCTGATATCACTTGCATAGGTTCTGCACGGCTGCGCCATGCGCCTATCTTGACAGTATTATCATCTGCCATGATCATCCTGTGCCATGAGAAGAGCATCTTCCTACTTAGTGGCTTATCGAATGCTGTTCTGCATGCCATCATGAGGTCAGCTGCACCTTTAGCTTTGAGATCTCTGACCTTCTCTTTGGGATTGCTGAGACCGAGGTTATTTTTTATAGAAGATCTGAGGTCTTTCTGACTCAGGTACTCGCCTTCGATTTCTGATGTCTTGAGTGCTTCGGTGATCATGATGTCTACTGTAGCTTTTATCTGATCATTAGTTGTACTGTTCTCATTAGTTCCAGCAAATGTCCCCGATAGGGCCGTGTACTCATGTAGGAGTGGTTCCAGAGGTGCTGCGTCATACACGAAGCGTGGCCACCCATCTTGTTGCCAGTTGTATATTTTGCGCTCTATCATTACTTATTATATCTTCCAAAGGTATATTACTGAGCCGATTAATATTTTTAATCGGCTCATAAAATTATGATTATTGAGCCGATTAGGTTTGCTAATCGGCTCAAGATTGTAAGTGATAAGCTCTTTTATAGAATTAAGTAATAACTGCTTAACTAACAGTTTTTTGCGCTTTATGTAACTTTACTAGATGGAAAAAATGATATTATTAACTCTTATTAGTCTGACTACAATAATTGCATATGCACAATCTCTGAATCCAGAATACGATGAGATATTGGCTACAGAATTAAGGGATAATGGTTAAGGTATGAAGTCATATATCCTTGTCATATCAAAGACAGGAGATAATCTGGCTGTAGATTCTAAGTTGCATACAGAAAGTTATAATGGACATATAAAAAATATGACCAAGATGATAGGAGCTAATAATTTTGCTATAGCTTATTATCAATGACCTGAATGAGAAAATTACAGTATTAAGCTATCCTAAGTCACCCTAACGATTATGTATAGAAATACATTAACTTGTAATTAAGATATTTTCAAGTGTGTGAATTTCTTACAATCTATTTATTATGAAAATCTTAGTCTTTACTTTATTCTCGATTGTGTTGCTAATACCGAATCTCCTATCTCAATCATACTTTGGTCTAAAGATATTAATCAAGAAATTGGTATTGGAGATAGTAGTGGGGGCTCTGGAAACTTGTTAATATTGACTACTGCTAATGATGAAATTATTGTTAGTGGAAATATTGCAGGTGATATAAAGTTTCTTAGATATGACACCACTGGGTCTTTATTGCATAGGGTAGATGAATACGTTTCTAATAATATGGAAGATTACAGGAGAATGATTTATTTTCAAGAAGAACAGAATGGAGATATTATAAGTATTCTTTCTTCTGGAGAAATCTTTCGTAGTGATGGTACTGGAATAAATAATATTCTTATTTCTAAGATAGAACCGTATCCTGACCAGCTCTCTGACAATTACCATCTCTTATCAGTATATGGAAGTGTCATTTACGTAAGTAATTTTGACCAAATCTATAAATTGATTAACTCCACTTTTGATGTTATTGAAGTTAATTCTAACCTCAGAGATTCATTAGGTGGTTTTCTTATTATGAAGCGAGAATTCCTAAATGACAATTCTTACTTTGATTTATTTCACAATAATTCTTCTCATACAAGTTTGATACAGTATTTTACTGAGGATGGTACATTTGTATGGGAGGTCTATGATAACTGTGAGGATCGTATAGGTGACATTTTTGTAACTGATAATAACAGAATTTATGTTTCAAGTGATGAATGTGTCCCTGGCGCTTCAGATTCTGAATTGTTTATTGCAGAAATAGATATTAATGGCAATATATTATGGTCTGAAAATGTTCAGTTTGCAAATAAAATAAATATTGTTGGAAATAAGTTATTCGTCTACGGTGGTTTCAATTCCACTTTTGGAAATGCAGGCTCATTTAGTGAATTTACACTTGATGGCGATATAATACTTACATCTCATTTAAATTTTGGTAATATCATCCAACTTGAACTTATTAATGGTGTTCCTATCACAATAGAAGAGCAATTTTTCGATGACCGTCCTTGGAAATCCTTTCTGGTTTATTTTGGAGAAATGACATCTTCGGCAATGGACAATAGTTATTCTAATTTTACCTTTTTTCCAAATCCTGTCATAGATAGACTCTACATAGAATTTGAAGAAACTTCAACAGGCACTTTGTCTATAGCAAATGTAGATAGCAAAATTATACATCGGGAAAAATTAAATGATAGATCAGCCGATATCGATATAGGTGACATTGCGAGTGGTGTATATTTCCTCACTTTTACAAATAAGGCAGGTAGGAGAGAGAGTCATAGGTTTATAAGGTTGTAAGTGAAAAAAAAATATGAATCAGAAGATTCTAATACTTACTTTATAATTTTAGTTTATGATCTAATCTCTTTGATCAACGATAAAGCATCAGCTGTGATTGTTTTGATTTTATCGTAGTCGGAAGATCCATAGTCTTTTTTAGCGATAAGCTTCGAACCCATCCCTACGCAATAAGCACCTGCTGAGAACCATCCTTTAAGATTTTCTTCAGTAGGAGATACACCTCCTGTAGGTATTACTTTTGTCCATGGTTGTGATGCAAGCAAGGGGCTTACAACCAAAGCAACGGGAAGTCTCCGAGTACTAATGTGGTGTGGAGATCTGGAGCTGATACATATAAAGGTGATATAGCTAAGCAATATGCTAACGGCGATTATATTGAGGTTTGGTTTAGAGAAGCGACTGTAGGTCCAGGAACCTCACCGAATAAGTAGAGAGATCAGCTATATGTCGAATCTATTTTGCTCTATGCCCGTTATAGTTATATGTATAGAATTATAGCTTTTGTTAGTGCCGTATTTTTTCCATTGTGTAGCAGTGCACAAGACAGTCGTTTTGATCAAGACGTACAGTATAATATTGTAATCGAAAGTCCAGAGGATAGTGTCATAGAAGTAAGTTATGAGGTACTATTCGAAAATGCTGATTCTAATAGTGAAAGTTATGTGACAGCTTCGCAAGATTCTTTCCTCATGGTACTTATGCAAGATCTATCGATACAGCCTAAGGATACAAGTCAGTTATTATTATACATCCATGGTATGTGGGGCGGTCGACGAATCAATTTTAATAAATCCTATAAGCTGATGCACCGTTCTTATATAGAAAATGAAAAATCAGATATCGCAAGAATCATTTCTCTTAAGTGGCCTGGAAATAAGCAAGAATACAAACAGAATAAGAAGCGGCTATATTCGATCAGTGATCAGATCGCTGAGGTATTAATGGGATTTGTCACAGACCTTAATTTTGAATTAAGTAATAATAATCTACATGATATTCAATTGGATTTATTGGCACATTCTTTAGGAACAGAATTGCTTAAGGAAGTGATCGTAGATATAGATACAAGTAGGGTAGTCAATCCTTACTTTGATCAGATGATTGTGGCAGCACCCGATTGGGATATAGATGTATTTGCAATAGATAGTGCACTAATGATACTACCCTTGTTGTCCAATAGGACGCATGTATATTATAGCCCTCGAGATATGACGCTATCCATCAGTAAAAATTTGAATAAGCAGAGTCGATTTGGCTTGGATGGTCCATTAGGTGCTTACGTAATTGCTGATAACGTATTCTATATAGATGTATCTAATGTAAAAGATGATGACAATTTCCCTGATAGGCTAACAGGTCATAATTACTACCGAGCTTCACCGATTATTACTGAGGATATCTTAATGACCTTAATAGGTGCAGACCGAGATACTATGCCTTTGCGGAATAGTATCGATTCTCTGAAGAATACCTACCGAATCATACCTAAACCCACGACTGAAAATTAATTTTGATATCAAAAGAGCGTAGGCATTAATTTTAATGAAGATACATGTTTGAACCTAACTAAACTTGCTTGAGAGGAAAATATAATTAGGTCATAGAAGCGTGGTGCAATTAGTTATTAGTGAATATGATGTCGTTCGGTAATCACATAATACATGTTGCTGTGACATATAATAATTGTCTCTTAAGGCATAATGTTGGCAGTATATTCGGAATAATGGATAATTTGCATTATATTTAGTTTAATACTAAATAAAATTACAAGCTTATGAAGAACTTCTTATTCACTTTCGTTATTTCGATTCTATCCATTTTTACACTCAATGCTCAGAATCCATGTCCTGGTGGAGGGACTGGTGGTGGAGGCACTTCTGGTGGTGGAGGCTCATACGGCATTAGCACACAGGGCTCGGGTGGCTCATCATCCAGCTTTTCAGGCAATAATTCAGGAATCAACTACTTAGCACAATTCTCTAGCCAAATGTCTTTCAAAGATATCAAGCAAAGCTATGCTCAAATAGACGGTACTCCTTTCTTAAATAAAGAACCTATTAAAGGTACCATAATTACTAACAGAGGAGATAAGTTACAAAATATCCCACTACAGATCGATATGTACACACATGATGTTGTAGTTACAAATGAGGAGGGTGAAGAAATAATCTTAGATGGCAAGTATTACAAAAAGATTATCATGCCATTTGAAGGAGAAGACTTAGTGTTTATGAAGCCAGATCCTAAGAAGTCTGACCAATTTTTTCAGGTATTACATGATGATGGAAATATAGTTTTCTTCAAAGAAGATCGAGTGGTTTTTACAGAAGGAACAAATAGAGGAGTTGTAGTAACTAATTCAAAATTTAGCAGAAAGAAAACGAATTACTTTATCAAGACAGGAGATGATGCGGTTGTAAGAGTGAAATTGAAAAAGAAAGATATCTTCTCAGTTCTCCCTGATTCTGAACTGATGGCTATGAAGGATTATGCTCAGAGAAAAGGTATTAGATTAAAAGACGAAACTGATTTTGTAGCTGCCTTTCATTCCATGCATGATTAGAATATAATGTAGAAAAAAATGTGAAATCCATGATCAATCATATAGTTTGGTCATGGATTTTTTTTGTCGAAATTATTTCTTTTGGCATTTGTAAATATTTATTAGGAAATCAGAACAGCAATTATATCTGCGCTTGTATATTATCTGACTGAATAGGGCACATAGGCTGCACGGAAGAAATGATATTTGATTACAAAAAATAATCAAATGATACTAAAACTGTT
>ENA-ORXM01003030-ORXM01003030.1-marine-metagenome-genome-assembly--contig:-NODE-3030-length-17726-cov-5.400476_pt1 | contig 17726 bp, 18 predicted proteins | sample MGYA00237867_ERZ511480 | MGnify/ENA primary metagenome ERZ511480 (study PRJEB26309, sample SAMN06266103) | marine metagenome | isolation source: Algal blade | place: United Kingdom:Sidmouth, United...
AGCCAGGACGGCCAGTACTCGTCCTTGTGTTCCGGGTATCACTGCCTCGACGGGGTGCACGAAGTCCATTGGGTCAAACTAGTGGTTAGCAAGCAAAAATGGAACGGTTGTTTCTTTGGTGCTGTCTATCGTCGAGGACGGAGAGCCTGCCCGGATCGGTCATTCACCCGCCGCTCTCGACGATCCCCAGGCCGAGACTTCTAACGGATCTTCTAACGGACGGTCTGATATTGGGCGAAATCAGCGAGAACCAGTGATCACGCCGAAACGACAAAACCCCAGCTCAGGGGCACTATCGGGGACCAACGGGCATCAGCGGAAACACCCTTGCGGGAACTCATAACCCGAAGGTCGTAGGTTCAAATCCTACCCCCGCCACCATTTCGAAGGCCCGGAGACGCTACGTCTCCGGGCCTTTCGCATTCTCGGTTGGTGGGTCGGTCTATCGGGGTGTCTACCGGCGCGGTCCGCGATCGTTCTGTTCATGCGGTTTTGGTCGGTGGATGGATCTACCGGCTGTTGTCGATGAGGTGAGCGAATTGTGAAGCGGCGGTGGCGCCCATGCCGGGGAGGAGGTGTTGGTAGGTGTGCATGGTGAAGCCTGGGTGGGCGTGGCCGAGCCGTTCTGAGACGACCTTGATTGGTGCCGGTGGCACGAGGAGTGATGCGTGGGTGTGTCGTAGGTCGTGAAACCTGATGTGGGGGAGTCCGGCTTGGATCGTTGCTCGGGTGAAGAGTTGTGAGAATGACTCGGGGGACGGTGCTTGATGGTGCAGGTTCACGAAGAGGGGGCTGTCCGGTTCGATCACGGCGCCTTCAGCGATCAGTCGTTGCCGCCACTGGGCGAGGATCTTTAAGGTCTTGGGGTCGAGGTCGATCGATCGGCGGCTGGTGCGGGTCTTGACTTGTGCTTCGACTGTGTGCCCTGCGGCGGTTTGGCGGGTTCGGGCAATCGCCAGTGTGGCTTTGGTTGTGTCGAGGTCTCGCCATTGCAGCCCGGCGAGTTCGCCGCGACGGATGCCGGTGTAGGCGGTGAGGTGGAGGGCCGGGTGGAGCCGTTTGGTAGCTGTGTGGGTGAGGAACGTGGCGAGTTGAGCCGCATCCCAGATTGTGGGGACTGTCGATCGTCGGTCGGGTCGTGGTGGTCGGGCTTTGGCGGCGGGGTTGGTGTCGATGAGGTGGCGGTCCACCGCGAGGTCGAGCGCGTTGGAGACAGTCCGGTGGATCTCCAAGACGGTTTTGGCGGCGAGCCCGGCTTTGCGTCGTCCCCCGTGGTGCAGCAAATGTTGGGTGAGTGCGTCGAGGTCGTCGGGTCTGAGCTCGTCGAGTGCGATACCACCGATGATTGGGGCGACGTTCTTCTCGAGCATCCACTTGTAGCGGCTTCGCGTCGAGTGGGAGAGGAGCGGCTTGGAATCGATCCAGGTGGTAGCCATGAACTCACCGAGGGTTCCCGGCCGGCGGCGAGGAGGGCGGGACTGGTCCACCCGGATCTTGATGGCTTCGGCGGCGGATCGACTCGGGCCGGCGGGGTGCCAGGTTCGGCGCTCTGCGCCGGTGAGCGGGTCGCGGCCTCGGTAGTCGACGACGTAGAAGTTCTGTTGGCGTTGCACGATGTATGACATCGCCACCCATCGGCTCTTCGGGTCGCCAACCCGAAGACTCTCGTTGCCGTCGAGGATTCGCTGTCGATCTAGCTTGGAACTGTTGTTCGCTGCCAACCCGCTTGCGGATCCCACCGCAGGATGGGGACATCCCATTTCGGAAAGAACCAGACCTGAAGGTCGGTGTTCAACGTTTCCTTCGGGGCGGGCATCTGGTCGGTCATCCCGAGGAGGTAGCCCATGCTCGGTGTCGTTGCTGTTTCGTGGAGGGCCAGTGCGAGGTGGAGATGCTCTCGCTCGGGTCTGCGGAGCTTGGCGATCTTGCCGGCGAGGTGTGTTTCTTGGCTGTGTTGGTTCCACCATTCGGCGATGCCGTCGAATTGGTCGGGGATCCAGAACGCTTGTGTTTGTTCCGGGATGATGATCACGCCAGGCTTCCTCTTGGAGATCAGCGAGCATCTGGTGACGCCACGGAGCCATGCCAGTTCGGTGGACCAACGCCAGGTCTCGCGTTCGAACATGACATCGGTGGCCCCAATCTGCTCTGCGCGGGGGAGGGCGATCTCGAGAGCTGATCGCAGCCGGTTTAGGTCAACAGAGGTTTGCGTGAGGCGGACCTGCCAGAGTGCGGTGGCGCGAGGGACTTCCCATCGACCTTCCTCACCGGATCGGGCCCGGACTTCCCCCTCGAGTTGCATTGCGGATTGGTCTGCCAGGCGTGTCACCTCAAGAGCACCGAGTTGGCCGTCGGGTAGATCGAAGAGTCCGTCTGGCATCCCGGGCTTGCCGCCGGATGTGCCCCGATCGGTGTCGGTGAATGATGCGCTGATGGTGCGTCGGAGCACTTCCATCACGTAGTCCTCAGACGAATTGCTCATCGCTCAAAGGCAACCACGGATTGAGACTCGACACCCAGACACAGCGACAGCGCCGGTTGACGAAGCGTGGATGCGCGTGCCCGTGAGATTGCGGCGCGCACTGGGATCGTTTGCCGGTGATATTGCGGCAGCGCAATAGGGCCGTTATCGCACACCTGTTGCGCACTTGAGATCGTGATTCTGCGTGCGCGTTATCGGGCACCTTTGAGAGTGCACACCATCGGGGTTCGTGCTTGTCCGACGCCGCAAGGTTCGCTACATCGGGCAAGCCAGAAACCGGGCCTGGTTCAAACTCGAAGCAGCCACCTACAACCTCATCAGAATCTGCTCCATGGACACCGCCGCCACCTGAACCCGTCAACGAAGCCTCAACAGGCCAGCCAAGACCAACAGCCCGATCATCGACCAGTAACGACGACCTGCTCAGCAGCCCAGGCGATCCCGAACCCCGTTTTTCCGCACCCTGCTAGTTCTCGACGACAAGTTCGTGGATGACGTCTTGCGGGCTCACGTGGGCGGTGTCCATCTCGAGGGTGAGCCGCCCCTCGTGCATGACGGCCACTCGGTCAGCGAGGCGGCAGATGTCGTTGACGTTGTGTGTGACGAGGACAACGCTGATGCCGCGCGCCCGTAGATGCTGCAGGGCAAGACCCACGGTCTGACGGGTCTGATCGGAGAATGCAGGATTGTCCTGAACGACAATGGGCTTCCCAGACCCGGCCGCTGCCGCGATCTCCACGAGGGCCCGGTCGCAGCGCGAAAGGTTGCGGACGGGGGTGTCCGGGCTGATATGGGTGGCCCGGACACGATCGAGAGCGTGGACCGCCTGACGCCGCTGTTGTTGCGGACTGACAATCCAACGGCTGAGTGAGAAGCCGGGGTGAAGCACGAGATTCTCAGCAACGGTGAGCGAGTTGATCAGGCCTTCGCCGATCCGAAGCACGTTGCCACGCTGTCCCGAGTCTGAGGCAATGGAGACCGTTCCGCCCGTGTCGCCAGAGGCGAGGGTTTGGGCGGTGACTCGTGCGATTGATGAGCGACCGCTGTTGCTCCAGCCAATCAGGCCCACGATCGACCCGCCCGGCACGGAAAGCAGAAGTGGCTGGGGGTCAAGGCCTCGGGGGCTGATGGAGCGAATGGACCGTCCGAGGCCAAGGAATGTTGTCGAGATGCGTTCCGATGACGCTCCCGGCAGGGTGCCGAGTGCGTACCTGAGGCCGGTTTCTTCATGCATTGTTTGGAGGTAATGCAGTTCTGCCGCGAACTCGTATCGGCGATTCCGAAGCACCAAGCCGGAGATCGTAACAAGGGCCCGCGCAAGCCAGCGACGGTCGGCCAGTCCGGCGACTGCGACGACGACCAGAGCCATCGCGATGAGCGCGGTGAGCGAGTTGGCGGAACTCATGCCGGTCCCCATTCGGGTCGGTCAGCGTTGGCCACGCCTTTGGCCTCGAAGAATCTGTCGAGGGCTTGCTGGGCCTCAGCCTGGGCGCCTGAATCGAAGCGATACACCTTGCGCGGCGGGCGATTGGCCACGGGCTCCTCGGTCATGCCGGTGATCCACCCGTTGCGCTCAAAGCGTCCCAATACGGGGTACAGCGACCCCGACTTGATGCTTGTCTCTTGCATCAGTTCATAGCCGTAGCGAGGCGTTGAGGGTGACGAAAGGAACGCTGACAAAATCAGCGCTGCGTTAGGAGAGAGCAGTCGCATCTGGTTAGACCGTAGTACACGACAGACAAGTCAACATATGTAGTTCTATTTGACAAGGAAATCTGATTATGTAGAGTTTCGGCCTGCCGGGCATGAGTCCGGACACGAGCACGACGTTGAGGCGCAAGCAATGGGGGCGTCCGGTGTGGCTCGTGAACGAATCCAAAAGGGGAAAGTTCAATGCAATCACGAACCGGACAGAAGCGATTTTTCGCTGTCCTGCTGAGCCTGTCATTCGTCGCCGCCGCATGTGGGTCTGACGCAGGGGAGAGCACGGCAACCGACGCACCAGAGTCAACCGAGGCGAGCAACGAAGTCGAAGAACAAGAAGCCGAGACAGACGGCGGCGAGACAGACGACGGCGATGCAATGGACGAAGAGTCCGCTGCCGATGACGGAATCATCACGATTGGCTTCTCGGTGCAGAGCATCTCACGCACCTTCTTCTCCGGAATGCTCTCTGGCATCGAAGGTGCCGAGGCTGAACTGGAAGAGAAGTACGGCGTGGACATCATCATCTTGACCACGACAGCGCAGGACGAATCATCGATCCAGGACGAGAACACCAGCGACCTCATCGCTTCTGGCGTTGACGGCGTGCTCTTCTCGCCGGTCAACTCTGGTGCCGCTGTGGCGATGGTCGATCGGCTCATCGAAGCCAACATCCCCGTCGTCGCTGTTGCGAACCAGATCGGCGACGTTGAGGAATTCGGACGCAACACCATCTACCCCGGAACCGTTGGCTACGTCACCAACGACGACATCGCCATGGGCTCCCGTGCTGCAGACGCAGCTGACGCCCTCGCCGCTGACGTCGATGGCCCGGCCAACATCTTCATCCTTCAGGGAACGAACGGCGCGGCGAACGTGCCGCTTCGTCAAGATGGCTTCACCGAACAACTCGATGCGCTCGGCACCGACTACGTCATTCTCGACGCACGTCCTGGCGACTTCTCGAACGTGATCTCCGAAGACACCTGTCAAAACGCCATCTCGGCGTTCCCTGAGATGGACATCATCTACTCGATGTCTGACGAAATGACGGCCGGTTGTGTTCGTGCCCTCGAGTCTGCTGACCGTCTCGACATCGGCATTGCGTCGATCGGTGGTAACGCCAAGGGCGTCCAGCTCATCGAAGACGGCCTCATGCCGGCAACGGTTTGTCAGAAGCCGGGAACCATGGGAGCGACCGCTCTTGACTCGCTGCTCGACTTCATTGTCAACGGCAACGAGCGTGGCCTCGAGTTCTACGACACTCCCGTCGTCACCCTCGACAACCTCGATGACTGCATTCCGCAGTGGTGATTGATTTGCTCTGAGCGCAATCTGCTCAGGTCCTGAGAGGGACCGACGTGCTTCGGTACGCCGGTCTCTCTGTGGATCTTGAGAGGCCACATCCAGCCGGTATTTCACAAGGACCGGTCCTTACAGGAGATCGAAGGAGCAATGTCGTGGGAGCAGCCCCAACAGCAGCCGAGGGTGCAGGCACATTTCTTGGCACCGTTGATGAAGACACCCGATCGTGGTGGCAGACACACAGAGAAGCGTTTTCCCTACGCTCAGCTGGCGCCGTCTACGCCTTGGGGATCCTCTTGGTGTTCTTCACGGTCCGAGCCTCGCAGCTTGGTCGGCCGAACTATCTCGCCGCCAGCAACGTCGGCAACCTTCTCGAGCAGACCTCGCTGATTGCCATCATGGCGATCGGTATGACGGTTCTGCTGATCAGTGGAAACTTCGACCTCTCGGTGGCCTCGAACGCTGCGATGGCTTCGATGGCAGCGGCGATGGTCATTGAATCGGTCGGACCGATCGGGGCCGTGGCGTTCGGGCTTGCGGTCGGCACATTCGGTGGACTGATCAACGGATTGATCCACTGGTACGTCGGCTTGAACTCCTTCATTGTCACCCTCGGCACGCTGACGGCGTACCGAGGAATTGTCCTCTACATGAACGACGGGCAAGAGAAGGTCATCTCCCGTGAGGACAGCGAGGTGCTCAAGGGCTGGGCTGGCGACTTCGTTGGATCGATCGAGCCGACGCTTGTCATCGTCATCGTTGCTGTGGCAACCGCCATCTACTTTGCGGTCAACAATCAACGAACGCAGGTCATCGCAGCAGCATCGATCGCAGCGGTGGCAGCAGGGACGACACTCGCCACGAACTACGCCATCCGCATTGCCCACCAGGCGCTGTTCATGCTAATCCTCCTCGCCATTGTTTGGTTCGTGCTGCGGTTCACGGTGACGGGTAAGCGTCTCTACGCAACGGGCGGAAATCAAGAGGCGGCCAGAGCAGCAGGCATCGTCGTCTCTCGCTACACGATTCTCCCGTTCGTGATCGTCGGCTTCTGCGCAGGACTCGCCGGGGTGATCAATCTCTCCCGGGTCGGAGCCGTGAGCCCAAGCCTCTTCACGATGCGAGAACTCGAGGTGATTGCCTCAGCCATCATCGGTGGCGTTGCCCTCACCGGAGGCTCCGGTTCTGTTGTCAAGACCATCGTTGGGTCGTCCTTACTGTTCGTCATGACCAACGGGTTCACGATCATTGGACTGTCACCGTTCATCACAGAGATTGCGATCGGCGTGCTTGTCATCGGCGCTGCCTCTCTCTACGTCGTTGCGTCTCGTCGAGCTGCAGCCGCAGGAAGGATCTGACCCATGGCAAACGCAGTTCTTGAAGTGAAGAACATCACGAAGAAGTTCGGAGCCGTGAAGGCGCTGGATGACGTTTCGTTCTCGATCAACGCAGGTTCCATCACGGGTCTCATTGGAGACAACGGGGCCGGCAAGTCAACGACGATCAAGATTCTGTCTGGCATCTTTGAGCCGACCGAGGGAACGCTGGAGCTTGACGGATCACCAATCCGTATGAACTCGCCCGTCGACGCTCGGGCCCAGGGCATCGAAACCGTGCACCAGAGCCTTGCACTCATCGAAGAGTTCGACGTTGGAGAGAACTTCTATCTTGGGCGGGAGATCTCCAAGTTCGGGCCATTGCGCATTGCACAGAGCGCCAAGATGAACCGGCAGGCAGAAGAGTCGATGAAGAGCCTGGGCATCAATCTGCCCGGCGGTGTGCGCCGCAAGGTTCGGTCGATGTCGGGTGGCCAGCGACAGGCCGTCGCCATTGCTCGTGCCTCGTTCTGGCAGAGCCGTCTGCTCTTGCTCGACGAGCCCACCGCAGCTCTCGGCGTTCGCGAATCCAAACAAGTCACTGAGCTCATTCAGCGTCTTGCTTATGAGCAGGGCGCAGCTGTCTTGCTGATCAGTCACAACATGCGTGACGTCGCATCGCTCTGTGAGACCGCCGTTGTGCTTCGTCAAGGAAAGCGTGTCGGTCTGCTTGAAGGCGACTTCACGAGTGAGGACTGCGTGGCCTACATCACCGGCGCCCGCACCGATCTCCCAGACGAAGACGTTTGAGCCCGTACACACACCCGAACAAAGGAACATCACGTTGAACGCGAATGCAGACATCGGCGTCGTCGGCCTGGCCGTTATGGGTCAGAACCTGGCGCTGAACATTGCCGACCACGGTTACTCCGTCGCTGTGCACAACCGAAGCCCACAGCGGATGGTCGATCTGATGGAACGGGCACGTGCCGAGCACGACGTTCGGGCAGCCGAGACGCTCGAAGACTTGGTGGTGGGGGTCGAGCGTCCGCGCAAGATCATCCTGATGGTGCAGGCCGGCGCAGCCGTGGACAACACGATCGACCAGCTCGCTCCGCTGCTCGACGCAGGCGACGTCATCATCGATGGCGGCAACTCGTACTGGGAAGACACCGTTCGTCGTGGTGAAGGCTTGGCGGAACGCTTTGTTCACTTCGTCGGAGCTGGAGTGTCCGGTGGCGAAGAGGGAGCCCGCTTCGGCCCCTCGATCATGCCAGGCGGCCACCCAGCGGCGTGGCCGCTGATCCAGCCGGTGCTTGAAGCCATCGCAGCGAAGGCCGGACCGAACGACGACGAACCCTGCACCAGTTGGATGGGTTCGGGCGGCGCGGGTCACTTTGTGAAGATGATCCACAACGGCATCGAGTACGGCGACATGCAGGTGTTGGCCGAAGCATCGGCGCTGCTCTCTGGCTCAGGTCTCGCACCGGCGGCCCAAGCGAAACTCTTCACCGGCTGGAACGCTGGTCGTCTCCAATCGTTCTTGGTCGAGATCACCGCAGAGATCCTCGAGCGGACCGACACCGATGGCCGTCCGATGGTCGACGTCATCCTTGACGCCGCAGGCCAAAAGGGCACCGGCAAGTGGACCGTCAACTCTGCCATGGAGCTCGGTCAACCAATGATGTTGGTGACCGAGGCGGTGGGCGCTCGCATGGTGTCGTCATTTGTCGATCTTCGTGCCGAGGTTTCCGAGGCCTACCCAGACCAGCTGGAGGCGGTCGCCGTCGACCCCTCCGACATCGAGGCGGCCATTCACGCAGCCAAGATCATCTCGTACGCCCAAGGTTTCATGGTCCTGCAGTCTGCCTCAGACGACCACGGCTGGGATCTCGATCTCGCTGCGGTAGCTCGTTTGTGGCGCGGCGGCTGCATCATTCGCGCCGCGTTCTTGGACGACATGGCTGCCGCGTTCGAGGAGGTTGCTGACCGCAACCTGTTGCTCGCCGATCACTTCCGTGGCGAACTGGCCGGCGCGATTCCTGGCCTCCGCACGGTGGTGAGCGCCGCAATCGCCTCAGGAGTGGCCGTGCCTGCGATGGCGTCGGCCCTCACCTTCTTCGACGGCATTCGTCGCCGTCGGGGCACCGCAGCGCTCATCCAAGCGCAACGCGACTACTTCGGTGCACACACCTACGAGCGAGTCGATCGACCTCGGGGCGAGTTCTTCCATACCGACTGGGCCGACACCGGCGGCAACGCCACGTCGGGCAGTTACTCCGCATGACAGTCACCTCTGCCGTGCCAAACCAAAGGAATCTTCATGCTTGACCGTGACTACCGAATGCTCGTGGGCACCTACAGCGACCTCGACGCACTGGCTCATCAGCCCTACGCCCCGATCCCGGGTGAGGGCATCTATTCGATGACGCTGAAGGCGGATGGCACGCTTGCGCTTGACGCTACGACCGAGGCACTCAATCCTGCGGTGCTCATTCCTGGCCGTGATCAGGCCAGCGTCTACGCAATCTTGGAGACAATCCAGGATGAGGGTGACATCGTTCGATACGAGCTCGCCGCCGATGGCTCCCTCGAAGCACAGAACACGTTCCGAGCCTCTGGCCGTTCGACGTGTTACCTCGCCCTTGCACCCACTGGCGATGCCGCCATTGTCATCAACTACTGGGACGCCATCATCGACGTGGTCGCCGTGGACAAAGACGGCAACCTCGGTGAGGTGCTGCAGAGTTTCAAGCAGTTTTACCGACCCGAAGGCACCTGGCGTCAGGTCACCGACCGCGAAGATCACTGGGGCAATCGCCAAGTCGGTCCGCACGCACACTGCGCTCACTTCTGGAACGACTGGGTCTTCATCCCCGACCTCGGCGAGAACGCCATCTTCCAGTACCGCTGGGACGCGGAGACCAAGCAACTCACGCCCGAAACACACATCAGTTTCGAGGCGGGGTCTGGTCCACGCCACATGGCGATGCACCCGACGCTCGATCTCTGCTACGTCTCGAACGAACTGTTCAACACCGTGTGTGTCGCCACTCTCGATGCCTCCGATCCGGGCGAGGTCAAGGAGCGGCTGGTGCCGATCCAATACGAGTCCACCGTGGATGACCGTGAGAACACCAGCTACGTGTCGGAGATCCGGCTGTCTCCCGATGCCCGCTTCCTCTACGTGTCGAACCGAGGCGACAATTCGCTGGCAATCTTCGCTGTCGCCGAGGACGGTTCATTGAGCCGAGTCGGTCTCGAGCCGACGCAGGGGAAGTTTCCTCGTCACTTCTCGATCACTCCATGCGGCAAGGCCGTCGTGGTGGCCAATCAAGACTCGGGACACATCCGTGTCTTCGGGCGTGACGTCGAGACGGGTCTGCTCACCGCAACCGATGAGATCAAAGAGATCCCGGCCCCGAACTACATCCGTTTCATGGGGGCCTGAGATGGTCAAGATCTCGGCCAACATCGGGTTCCTCTGGGCGGACATAGCGTTGCCCGAGCGGATCGAACGAGCGGCGGCCGCCGGCTTCAAAGCGGTCGAGTGTCACTTCCCTTACGAGCACCCAGCGGACGAGATTGCCTCGGTGCTCTCAAGCAACGACATACAACTGGTTGGCCTAAACACCGGGCTTGGGCCGGGCGGGCCGGAGGACTTCGGTCTTGCCGCCCGCACGGGGCGAGAAGCCGAAGCCAAAGGGTTGATCGATCAAGCGATTGCGTACGCCGAAGCCACGAGCGCGACCTACGTGAGCGTCACCGCTGGCCGGGTGTCCGGACCCGAAGCAACCGAGACCTATCAAGAGAACCTCTCCTACGCCTGTTCCCAAGCCGCAGGCAGCGGGATCAATGTGGTGATTGAGCCGTTGAGCGTGACCGCTGCACCCGGCTATTTCCTGAACACCGTGGAGCAGGCGATCTCGATCATCGAGGCCGTCGATGCCCCAAACATGCGGCTCATGTTCGACTGCTTCCACACCCAGATGGACCAGGGTTCGCTGACCGAACGTCTTCGTCGCTACGCCGACAAGCTCGGTCACGTGCAGATCGCTTCGGTGCCTGATCGCTCCGAACCCAACAGCGGTGAGATCAACTACCGACACATCTTCACCTTGCTCGACGAGCTTGGATACCAAGGTTGGGTCGGGGCTGAATACCACCCCGTTGGTGAAGTCGAACAAGGCCTTGGATGGCTGAAGGAGATCGTGCAATGAGGACAAAGAGAACCGCCATCGTGACCGGTGGAGGGAAGGGCATTGGCCTGGCCGCGGCACAAGCGCTCGCCGAAGCCGGCTGGAATGTCGTGATCGCTGGCCGCGACGAAGCAGCGCTCAACGAAGCCGCCGCTGACATCGACGGCGAGGTCCTGGCCGTTCCCGCTGACGTGTCTGACCCTGCATCGGTAGACCAGTTGTTCAGCACCGCTGTTGCCCGTTTCGGGCAGCTCGATCTGCTGTTCAACAACGCAGGTCGGGCAGCACCCGCCGTACCCGTTAATGAACTCGACATCGCGACGTGGCTTGATGTCGTTGCGGTGAACCTCACCGGTTCGTTCCTTTGCGCCCGGGCCGCTTTCGCCCAAATGCGAAGCCAGGACCCTCAAGGTGGGCGGATCATCAACAACGGCTCGGTCTCGGCAACGACACCGCGGCCGTTCTCGGCGCCGTACACGTCGACGAAGCATGCAATCACGGGCCTCACCAAGTCGCTCTCGCTCGACGGGCGCACCCTCGGCATCACGTGCGGCCAGATCAACCTGGGCAACATCAGCTCGGAAATGGGCGATGCAATGGCCATGGGCGTGCTGCAGCCGGATGGCTCCAAGAAGGCCGAGCCGACCATTCCTGTCAGCCACGTGGCCGACGCTGTCATGTACATGGCATCGCTTCCAGCAGACGCAAACGTGCTCGACATCACCGTCATGGCAAACGGCATGCCGTTCGTCGGCCGTGGTTGAGCGCTCGCAAGCACACCGTCCCGATAAGCAAGGAATCTGCATCCAATGACATCCCCTGAACTCTTCAAACTCGACGATCGGCTGGCCCTGGTGACGGGATCGAGCCGGGGCATCGGTTTCGCTCTGGCTCGGGCGCTCGCCGAGGCTGGCGCTCCCGTGGTCTTGAACGGTCGAGACAGCGACGCATTGGAAGCCTCCGCCGCTGTTCTGCGCGATGAAGGCCACACGGTGCACGTTCGTGTCTGTGACGTAACTGACGAGCAAGCAGTGAAGGCAATGGTTGCCGACATCGAAGCCACACTCGGACCGCTCGAGATCGTGATCAACAACGCGGGGATGCAACAGCGAGCTCCTTTCCTCGAGTTTCCGATCGAGGGCATCCGAAACCTCCTCGAGCTCAACCTCATCGCTCCGTGCATCGTTGCCCAGGCGGCCGGTGTGGCGATGGCAGAACGAGGCCGAGGCAAGATCATCAACATTGGCTCGGTGCAATCGCAGCTCGGTCGGCCCACGATCGTTCCGTACACCGCGTCGAAGGGTGGCATTGTTCTGCTGACCCGCGGTCTCTGTGCTGACCTTGGTCCTCTCGGGATACAGGTGAACACGCTGTCGCCTGGCTACTTCGCCACCGAGCTGACCGCCGCACTTGTGGCTGATGAAGAGTTCTCCTCGTGGGTGTCGAGTCGAACGCCTGCGGCGCGCTGGGGCAATGTCGAAGAGCTTGGCGGCGCAGCGGTGTTCCTTGCCTCCGACGCATCCAGTTTCGTGAACGGCCAGACGCTGTACGTCGATGGCGGAATGACTGCGGTCGTGTGATGAGCGACGTCCTCAACCAAGCAGTCGTCATTCACGGGGCGAAGGATGTCCGAGTCGAAGAGCGGCCTGAGCCGCTGCCCTCGATCGGCCAGGTTCAGGTGCAGGTCGAGCTTGGAGGAATCTGCGGATCCGACCTCAGCTACTACCGCAACGGCGCAGTCGGAGACTTCAAGGTCAAGCAACCAATGGTTCTTGGCCATGAGGTCATCGGCACCGTTCGCGAGATCGGCGCTGGCGTGGCCGGGAGTCACCAAGGGGTGCGGGTTGCCGTAGACCCGTCGACTCCGTGTCTCTCCTGTGATCGATGCAAGGAAGGACGTGCGAACGCTTGCTTGAAGCCGACGTTCCTCGGGAGCGCATCGACGGATCCTCACGTCGACGGCGGCTTCTCGTCGCTGCTGCTCACCGGCGTTGACAACCTGGTCCCGATTCCTGCGGGGCTGGCTTCTCACGACGTCGTCTTCGCCGAGCCACTCGCGGTCACCCTGCACGCGATCAATCGTGCTGGTGGCGTGCGCGACAAGTCTGTTCTCGTGGTGGGTGCCGGCCCGATTGGGGCCATGACCGCGGCTGCTGCCGTGCGGCTTGGCGCCGGTGAGGTCGTGGTGACCGACATTGATCCTGCCCGGCTCGAGATTGCCCGCACCCTCGGAGTGCACCGTTGCGTGCTGGCTGATGAGGCAGCGTTCGGCGATGGCTTTGACGTGGTCTTCGAGGCATCTGGCTCGGCGCTCGGCATCGCGAGCGCAATCAACGCGACCCGCAAAGCAGGCAGGCTGGTGATTGTTGGCCTCCCTCACGGGGGACCAGTCAGTGTCCCCATTGGGCTGACGGTGAGCCGAGAAATGGACGTGCTTGGATCGTTCCGGTTCTGCCACGACGAGTTCGAAGCTGCCGTAGCCCTGCTCGGCGACGGCCTCGATCTGTCGCCGCTGCGTACCGACACCTTCCACGCCCACGACGCACCGGAAGCCTTCGTGCGGGCGACGGGCGCCGGATGTATGAAGGTTCAGCTCGACTTCTCGAATCCGTTGTGAAAACCCACGTTGTACTCACCGGGCTGATGGGTGTCGGCAAGAGCACCACGGCCCAGGTGCTCGCCGCGAGGCTTGGGTGGCCGGAACGCGATTCCGATCGTGACATCGAAGGACTCTTCGGTGCCACAGGGGCGGAGCTTGCGGGGTCAACCAGCGTGGACGCACTCCACACGGTCGAGTCAGCGATGTTGCTCGGTGCTCTTGCTTCGCCGGAGCCAACGGTCATCTCTGCTGCCGCTTGGGTTGTCGAGGACCCGTTGTGTGTCGAGGCATTGGCCCGTCGGGCGACGGTTGTGGTGCTGAGCGCAAGCGTGGAGGACACGGTGCATCGAGCCGCTCAGGGAGATCACCGCCGGACCCTCGATACCGAGGCGTTCGCCGCGCTCGCCGAACGGCGCGAGCCGCTCTTCGAGGCAGTCGCTGACCTTCGTCTCGACGCGACAGGGCCGACCGAAGACCTTGCCCTTGCGATCCTTGGCTTCTTGGAGAAGCGCAACCGCTAGTCGACGATGCGATAGGCCCGGCCTGCCGTACGTCGCAACATGGCGTCTCGTTTCACAGCGGAGTGGTCCGCGATCAGGCGCTGCATTGCGTTCCATACAACGGGGTAGGTCAAGCATTGGCTGTCGACGGGAAGATCGACTCGCACATGCTTCGGTTCGAACCGAACAGATTGATCGCCGTCTCCCTCTAGACCGCATTGCCTCGTGGCCAATGTCGGGCGTCTTGGCCGAGATCACATCGGCGCAACTGCTGAGCTTCACGTGGGGCCCTCCGAGAGTCCGTTTCGTGTCAACGTAGTCCGGTCCGACTTCAGGACATGTGTCGAACAAGGCCCCGGCTCCAACGAAGCATCAGCGGCTCCCGGAACTTCATCGATCGCGCAGGACGCCGACAACCCGAACAGCAACGGATCTTTCTCGAACGCCACGCTGCCACCATTGCCCGCCTCCGCCTCCTAGCCAACCCAAAGCTGGATCCCTCCACACGCCAGGGATACCTCAAAGCCTGAGTTGCTCACCGCCGAAGACCCAAATTCGACGGTGTTCAGACGGCGGCTGACAACCGCCAAAGTAAAGTCAGCCCTATCAATCCACCGGCACCTCGACCGGCCCGATAATCACGGGTCAGGACTATGCGACGTGCGCCACGTAACCGGCGATATGTAGGTGATCGTGTCAAGGCAAAGGTTCGGGGTCATTGGTGGGGCTCGTTTCGGTCGGTGAGTTTGGTGAAGAGTTCGGCCCGGCTGGTCTGGCTGTTGGCGGCGGCGTGATCGCGTTGGCGGAGTAGAACGGGTTGGAACGTTGGGTCGGTGGCGAAGTGGGTGCAGGACTCACAGATCGACTCGAAGCTGCAGTCGAGTTGGGCTGGTCGTTGACACCAGCCGTTGCCGAGAAGCCGGTGGTGAACTCATGGCGGGCCCGATGACGTCAGCGCCGACGGCTTGGTCGGTGTTGTAGAGGGCTTCGACTTTGGCTGCGACGGCGGCGTATTCGTCAGCGACAACCTTGTTCGAGATTTTGGCGTAGCGCATCGTCATGTCCAAGGAGCGGTGACCGAGCAGGGCGGCGATCGCTTCGATTGACATCCCGCGGTTGATGGCTTGGGTGGCGAAGGTGTGCCGGAGTTTGTGTGGGTGAACGTGACTGACCCCAGCCCGCCGGCCGACGGATTTCACCCACCGGTCGACGGCGTAGCGGTTGAGTGGCCCTTCGAGGCCGGAGAGCAGCCGGCCTGGTGTGAACGGTCCGTCGCTGGCTTGGTATTCAGCAATCAATTCGACGAGGTGTGGGTGCAACGGGATGAATCGGTCGTTGTGGAGTTTCCCGACCGGGATCCGTAGCCATGGCTCGTTGCCCATGATGTTGACGGCGTCGGCTTCGAGTTCGCAGAGTTCCCCAACGCGCATCCCGGTCCGGGCCAGCATCTCAACGGCGAGCCGCCGGAACAGAACGGGTTCCTCCGCGAGGGCCCGCATGAACTTGGTGTAGTCGCCGTCGTCGAGGAACTTCGGGAGCGACTCGTCTCGTTTGGGGACGTCGCCGAAGAAGATCGGAACCCGGGCTGGGGCGTCGTCCCATTCCCATTCGATGATCCGGATGAAGAACATTTTCAGCAACGACATCCGTCGTCGGAACGATGTCTCTTTGTATGGCTTGCCAGGCCGGCCGGTCTGGGCTCGTTGCCAGATCTTGAACGCTTCGACATGGGAACGTTCAACGTCAGCAACACAGCCCAACGCCGGATCGTGGTCGATCAAGAACCCAGCGAAGATCCGCAGATCAGCCTCGGTGGAGCGGACCGAGTTCGGTCGCATCGACACCGTGATCTGGGCGAGATAGGCCAGCATCGTGGCTGCCAACACCGGAGCCGCGGCATCAATCCTGGCCCACTTGTCTGGCACATCGTTCGAGGATCCGGGCTCTGCGCTCGCGGTGAGCGCGGTCATCGGGCCGCCTCCAGATTCTGAGAATCGATCACTTCAGACGCTTTGCGGTATTCACCAGCGAGCCAGTCGTTGGTGAGGTGCAGATAGACCCTGGTGGTCTCAATCGATGCGTGACCGGCTTGGGCTTGGAGCGCTTCGATCGACATCCCTGCCTCACGCAATCTCGTGAGGCAGGTGTGGCGCAGTTCGTGGCATGACGCGTGTTCCAAACCGGCACGCTGGCGGGCGCCGCGCATGATCTGATCCAGCCCCGATGGCGACAACGGTTGGCCTCTGCGCGGTCCTTTCAACACGACGAACACTGCGTCGGTTGTTGCGTCGTCGGGTCGTTCGTTGTCGAGGTAGCGGCCGACAGAATCGAGGAACCGGTTCGAGATCGGGATCAGGCGTTGGCGGCCGCCCTTGCCATCAGCGATGAACAAACGGCGTTCACCGACACGGATGTCTTCGAGCCTGAGCCCGAGCACTTCGCAGCGGCGAAGACCACCGAGGAGCATCGCGTCGATCATCGCCCGGTCACGATCGGTGCGCAGCGCTGCCACCAACGCGTCAACCTCGGTTGGGGCCAGGATCTTGGGGAGCGTGACCGGTGTGCGGATCAATGGTGCTCGTCGTTTCGGGCCCGAACGCTCACGACGCGTCACCAAACCTCGAGGCACTGGGTTGCGTGTGATCGAGGTGTCGTCGCGGACCATCAAATACGCGTAGAACCCAGACACCGACGACAACCGCCGCCGGATCGTTCGGGCCGACAACCCGGTCGACCGGTCGATCGGGATCACGTTCGACCCGCTCACCCCGCTGCGTTGCCGGGTGATGAAACCCATCACATCTGCGCTCGTCACCCGCGAAGGAGTCTTGTCCACCTCGGAGAAGAACACCTTCAGATCGAACGCCACCGCACGGATCGTGTTCGGCCGCGCCCTCGCTCGAAGGAACTCGAGATAGTCATCCGCCAACGGATGCCCGACCGTCACCACCAGCCCTCCGCCAGCATCCTCAGATTCCACAACCAACGGCTTCCAACGCATCACTGCACCTCCAGAACCAGGCCGAAAGCCAGGAGACTAAAGGGCGCCAGGATCACCCACATATCATGCGAAGTGTGCGGGCGGAGACGACGGTGGGCCCACACATAATGCGCTCTTCTGCTTGGTGTGTAGGTGCGGCTTCGCCTACGTCATGGTCCGAGCCACCGCTGCTGCCACGGCGACGCATCGTTGGGAGCGCTCGACGGCTTTCTTGGCGACCCCAGCGGCGATGTCATCGGGTTCGTATTCGGCCTTCGTCTTGAGCGGCAAGAGTCGACGTAGCTCTTTCTCGACCGATGCGCCGTCCGGGCCAGCCTGCTTGAGCAGCGTCAGCACCTGATCATGATCCTCGCCAGCGGCGCGCATCCCGAGGCGAGCACCCACACGGCGTCGGATGCGTTGATGGCTGCATGAACCGCCAGGCTCGTGGCTGCGATGTAGCGCTCGGACTCGAGTTCGCTCGATGCAGCGTCTGCGTATTCCTGCGCCTTGCCGGCGTAGGCCCGGACCTGAGCAGCCGACACCGGCCTCGTTCGCATTGGCTTAGCCTCGATCCACCGTTCTGATATTTGGTGAGGCTGGTTGAGGGCTCTTGGTGGGCGTGTTCGTGTGTTGGTGGG
>ENA-ORXM01003031-ORXM01003031.1-marine-metagenome-genome-assembly--contig:-NODE-3031-length-17718-cov-3.673941_pt1 | contig 17718 bp, 13 predicted proteins | sample MGYA00237867_ERZ511480 | MGnify/ENA primary metagenome ERZ511480 (study PRJEB26309, sample SAMN06266103) | marine metagenome | isolation source: Algal blade | place: United Kingdom:Sidmouth, United...
TTATAAAAGATGAAGCAGATTCTGCTCGCTTGGCAGGTTTTGCGGCCAATGTCGATGGCGAATTGGAAATACACGTTCATAACGACGAAGCCGAAAAGGCCATACTTATCGTAAATTCAATAGCTGCAAAGCAAGAAGAATAAACCCTTAACTTCATTTCTATCCAGAGAATTCCTTATTTTTATAGGATAGATTTTCTGCATGCAAAAAAATAAAATGAGCACAACTTTAAAGTTCTCCTATTTACTTTCACTTTCGTTATTTATCGCACTAGCTACTTCATGTGACGGCGAACCGAAAAAACCCAAAGAAACACCCTTGGTCATTAAGGAAGATTCGCTTACGGAGGTCGCAAGAGCCAAAGAAATCCGGCAGAGTATCACCCCGAAAATCGCCGATGGCCTAGAATTGAGTTTATGGGCATCCGATTCATTGATTCTTGACCCCATCGCACTGCAGATCGATGATGCCGGAAAAGTATATTTGACCCGTGCAAATCGTCCGAAACATTCTGAATTCGATATTCGAGGCCATCAAGATTGGATGACGGCATCTATCGCATTACAGTCCGTCGAAGAAAGGCGCGACTTTCTCCGTACCACATTTGCTCCTGAAAAGAGTGCGGAAAACGAATGGCTTACCGATCTCAACGAAGACGGAAGCCACGATTGGAAAGATTTGACGGTCGAAAAAGAGGAAGTATGGATGTTGGAGGATAGTAACGATAATGGCATAGCCGACAAAGCGACACGTATATTGGAAGATTTCAATGAGGAAGTTACCGATGTTGCCGGAGCGCTCTTAGTTCGTGAGAACGATGTTTTCGTTGGGGTCGGCCCAGATATGTGGCGACTGACCGATACAAATGACGACCTGATACTTGATGAAAAAACCTCGCTAGCCCATGGCTTTGCCGTACATATTGGTTTTGGCGGTCATGGTATGTCGGGTGCCATCGAAGGCCCCGACGGAAAAATTTATTGGGGAATCGGGGACATCGGTGCTAACCTGACTACTGTTGATGGTGAGAACCACAAATATCCGAATCAGGGTGTTATTGTGCGAAGTAATCCCGATGGTAGTGATTTCGAGGTTTTCGCAAGGGGACTAAGAAATACCCATGAATTCGTATTCGATGCCTACGGCAATATTATTTCTTCGGACAATGATGGCGACCATGCCGGAGAAAGTGAGCGATTGGTACATATCGTAGAAGGGTCCGATGCCGGATGGCGCGCTAATTGGCAATATGGTAAGTACACCGACCCAGCAAACAATAACTATAAGGTTTGGATGGATGAAAAATTGTTCGTCCCTAGGTGGGAAGGGCAGGCAGCCTATATTATACCTCCTATTCAAAATTTTCATAATGGTCCCACGGGAATGACTTTTAATCCCGGTACGGCCATGGGCAAAAATTGGTTAAATAAGTTCTTTTTGGTAGAATTCGTAGGTAATCCCGACCGTTCACATATTTGGTCTTTTGACCTAAAACCCAAAGGTGCTTCTTTTGAGCTGGACACCGATGAGAGTATTCTCAGCGGAGTACTCCCAACGGGAATACAATTTGGCCCCGACGGTGCGCTATATTTGGCAGATTGGATAACCGGTTGGGAACCTAAAAACTACGGTAGAATCTGGAAACTCGATGTTACCGACAGTACCAATGACCTAGAAAAAGAACGTGAAGAGACGCAACGCTTAATGACATTGGACTATGGAGACCAATCTACCGATGCACTTGCTTCGCTACTGGCACACCCTGACATGCGCATACGTAAAAAAGCCCAGTTTCAAATGGTGAAAAGTGCGTCTAGGGGATATGATAGATTTATTAATGTCATTCAAGAAGAAAAAAATCAGTTTGCACGAATCCACGCCATTTGGGGTATCGGCCAAATCGCCGCAGAAGATTTAGATGCGGCCAAACCTCTCGTTGAACTACTTTCCGACAACGATCCTGAAATAATAGCACAGGTGGCAAAAGTGCTAGGCGATGTAAAATATTCCGAAGCGGGTGCTGCTTTTATCCCTTTGTTAAAGCATGAAAACGACAGGGTAAAATTCTTTGCCGCACAGGCCTTGGGCAGAATAAAACATGAAGCTGCCGTGCAGCCGCTAATAGATATGCTAGAGGCAAATGATGATATTGACGTTTATTTAAGACACGTCGCTGTATTGGCCTTGTCACGAATCGGAAAAACCGGGCCTATTGTCGCTTTGACCGATAACCCTAACCCAGGTCTTCGTATTGCTGCCGTTTTAGTCTTAAGAAGGTTGCAAGATGCGCAGGTAGCACTATTTTTAAATGACGAAGATGAATATATTGTAACGGAGGCAGCGAGGGCGATAAATGACGATTGGTCTATCGAAAAGGCTTCACCCGCACTTGCCAGCAAACTTACCGTAGAAAAATTTACTTCCGAACCCTTATTGCGCAGGGCCATCAATGCTGCACTTCGTGTTGGCGGTGAAAAGGAACTTGAAAATCTTATCGCCTTTGCAAAAAGAAAGAATGTATCGGGCGTGCTTCGCGGTGAAGCCTTGGCAACCATAGGAACATGGGCCAAACCCTCGGTTCTCGATAGGGTCGATGGGCGTTATCGCGGAAAAATAGAACGAGACCCAAATACTATAAAACAGAAAATTGAAAAGGATATTCCCGATTTTATTGAGGATACCGATACCGAAATCTTGATCAGTATTTCAAAGACATTGGCGAATTTGGGTATCGACAGCCACAATTCGCAACTGTTCTCCATTATGAAGAAGAACAAATCTCCCCAAGTGAGGTCCGAAGTTTTAAAAGCATTGGGTGAACTCCAGTTCAAAGATATCGAAACGGCCATGCAATTGGGTATGCAAGATAAAGACCAAGAAGTTCGCACTACCGCGGTGTCGTTGATTCCGCAATTGGAAGTTTCACGGGAAAACCTTCCTGGCATCGTAAACCCGATCTTTAAAAACGGGTCAGTGCGAGAGCAACAACAGCTCCTGACCGTATTGGGAGAACTTCCGTTAGAAAAAAGTGGTGATGTTTTGGAACGTCTAATAGGAGAGGCCAAATCGAAACGGCTGAACGAAAGCGTTATTCTTGATCTTATCGAAGCGGTTGAAGCTACAGGTTCCGAAACCATGATTGCCCAATTGGATGCCATAAAGAAAACAGGAAATTCAATCGATGCCTATCAGGAAACTTTAGTTGGCGGAAACGCTCGAGCGGGCTGGAGAGTTTTTGACAGAAATCCTACCGCGCAATGTACACGTTGCCACGCCGTAGGTGGCGCAGGTGGTAATGTTGGCCCTCAATTGGAGAATATCGGAAATATCCTTTCCCGTGAACAGATTTTGGAATCACTTATCGAACCCAGTGCGCGATTGGCACCAGGTTACGGCAGTGTTTCTCTGGTTCTGAAAGACGGCCAAAAGGTAAACGGAATTCTAGAAGAGGAAACAACGGAAGAATTGACCCTTCGCACCTCGGATGCCGAACCTTTGGAAATTGCTGTATCACGTATCGAAAAACGAGAGAATATGCCCTCGGCAATGCCGGCCATGGGTAAACTTATAACAAAAAGGGAGCTACGTGATCTGATCGAATATTTGGCAAATTTGAAAAAAGAAGAGGTTACATCAGGGCACGGTACGCTATAATTTTATAGTAAAGAAGATTGTTTTTTGGCGGAATTGAATTCCGTCATCATCTCGGCCACGATATAGGCGGCCGGTTTGATGTCATGAATTAAGGCGGACACCTGACCAATTTCCAATTCGCCTTCTACCATATCGCCTTCGAACATACCGCGTTTCGCCCGTCCGCGACCTAAAAGTTGCTCTAACTCTTCTACAGAGGCACCGTTTGCGTAGGCCGATTGCACGTCGTTGTAAAATTTATTTTTTAGTAGACGAACGGGTGCCAATTCTTTCAAGATCAAATGGGTATCGCCCTCCCCGGCCTCCACAACTTTTTGTTTGAACGATTTATGTGATGAAGCTTCAAGACTCGCTACGAAACGGCTGCCTACTTGTACACCGTCTGCCCCCAGAACCATAGCAGCTAGCATTGACCGACCAGTGGAGATTCCACCAGCAGCAATTAGGGGTATACCAATTTTTTCTTTCACAGCGGGAATCAAGGTCAGGGTCGTGGTTTCGTCCCTGCCATTATGCCCGCCAGCCTCAAAGCCTTCGGCAACAATGGCATCAACTCCCGCTTCCTGTGCTTTTAGGGCGAATTTTACGCTGCTTACCACGTGTATGACTATGATTCCTTTTTCCTTTAAAAATGACGTCCATGTTTTCGGGTTTCCTGCGGAAGTAAAAACAATTTTCACCCCGTTAGTGACGATGATTTCCATCAACCTGTCGATATCCGGATAAAGCATCGGTACATTGACACCGAAAGGTTTATCAGTGGCCTGTTGACATTTTTGAATATGCTCGCAAAGTACTTGCGGGTACATACTGCCAGCGCCGAGAAGGCCTAATCCACCTGCGTTGGAAACGGCAGAGGCCAATCGCCAACCACTGGCCCACACCATACCGGCTTGTATAATTGGATATTGGATTTCGAAAAGTTGTGTGATTCTATTTTGCATGAATCTTTATTATATTGCTTCTACTTCAAATTTAATTTAAGAACTTCGATTTAAGATTTTTTATACTTTGAGCCCTTTGCGTAAATCTTAGTGCTCTTTGTGGTTAACTATCCCGATTGTTTTAACCACAAAGGTCACAGAGGCAAGGCACAAAGTTCACCAAGTTTGCCTTTGACCAATTTCCAAAATCACTTTTTTGTATTGTACAATAAATAATGGAAGGGCGTAGATTATAATCAGCACTAGCTTAGCTCAAATAAGCTTAAGAAATCACCCCAGACCCAATTAGCTCATCCTTGAGATACCAAGCTACAAATTGCCCTTCGGTAATGGCAGACTGTTTTTCTTCAAAATCAACATAAAGTCCACCATCTATTTTATGCAGTACTGCTTTTTGCAAGGGTTGACGATAGCGAATTCGTGCCATAACTTGCATATTTTCATCTACTTGCAATGCCAAATCGGTGCGGATCCAATGAAGCTCGTCGTCGGTTACGAACAATGTTCTACGATACAATCCGGGGTGAGATTTGCCTTGGCCCGTGTAAATTACATTTTCGTCGACATCGGTTTCGATAACAAACAAGGGTTCTTTAGTGCCACCGACATCTAACCCTTTTCGTTGCCCTTTGGTGAAGTAATGCGCCCCTTGATGTTCGCCCACTACCCTACCGTCAGCAACGCTATAACTAGGTTTTTCGGAATAAAAAGCCAATTCTTCATTTAAGTTTTCAAATTCGGGCAAGGCTTTTTTATATTGTGGCACATCTGATGGTACCTCAACGATTACCCCTTTTTTCGGCTTTAATTTTTGTTGTAAAAAATCTGGTAACCGAACTTTTCCAATAAAACAAAGTCCTTGGGAATCTTTCTTATCCGCCGTAATCAAATCGTTTTCAGCGGCAATGCTACGTACTTCAGGTTTGGTCAATTCCCCTATAGGAAATAGCGTTTTTGCCAATTGTTGTTGTGATAGTTGACATAGAAAATACGATTGGTCTTTGTTGCCATCCATGCCGGCTAAAAGTTGATACGTTTCTGTACTATCTACGTTTTGTAAAGTTCCTTTTCTACAATAGTGTCCGGTCGCCACATAATCGGCACCAAGCTGAAGGGCGATTTTCAGAAAAACGTTAAATTTAATTTCGCGATTACAAAGCACATCAGGGTTAGGCGTACGCCCTCTTTCATATTCGGCGAACATGTAATCGACAATACGTTCTTTGTACTCAACGCTTAAATCTACAGTTTGAAAAGGAATACCCAATTTTTCGGCAACGATAAGCGCATCGTTACTATCTTCTAGCCAAGGGCATTCTTCGGAAATCGTAACCGAATCATCGTGCCAATTTTTCATGAACAGGCCTATGACCTCATACCCCTGTTGTTTGAGAAGGTATGCGGCCACACTCGAGTCTACACCCCCGGAAAGTCCTACAACTACTTTTTTCATAAATCCAATTACCAGTGCAAAAATACTGAAATGCCACGACAATATCTGAAGTAGAATTGACAACAGGAATATTAACACTGTAAGGTGTTTACGCCGAACACGGATAATTAAATTTAGAAATGCTTCGATTTTTAAAAGCAACCTTTTATCTATTTTCCCATCTACTAAATTGTACGATCTGTTATTCGTAATACCAAATGAAAAATTGAAGAGTACATTGTTGGCTCGTTACTATTAATTATTAAATTCGAAAAATATTATATCCTAATTCCTATGAAAAAAACATCCTTTAAGGTTTTTTCCTTATTCATTTTAACTACGATTTTAGCCATATCCTGTAAAGTTGATGATGGAGACCTGCTATCAGTCCCAGAAACAAATATTGTTGAAGTGGCCTCAAGTACGGCTGAATTATCTACGCTCGTCTCTGCCCTACAACGCGCCGATTTAGTAACAACTTTAGAAAGCTCAACGCTGTATACCGTTTTGGCTCCGACCAATGCTGCATTTACCAATTTCTTGGGTCAAGCCGGTTTTTCTACTGTTGACGAAGTGCCAGTAGAAACCTTACGCCAAATATTATTGAATCATTTGGTGGCGAGCCGAGTCGACGCAGCCGTTCTGTCTAATCTCCAAAAAAACTACGTGCAGACTTTTGCCGATGGTCCTTCTTCCAATTCAAGGTTATCGTTGTATTTTGACGCTACAGATGGTGTGGTTTTCAACGGTTCGGCTACTGTTACCAAAGCTGATATTCTTGCATCGAACGGCTTGATACATATTGTAGATCAGGTCATTGCCATACCTACCCTAGATACCTTTATATCGACCGATGATAATTTTGAGGATTTAGATACGGCTTTAGATGTGATATCTCCGTTGACTGATCTAACCGATTTGCTGAAAGAAAGTACGGCTGGGCCTTTTACCGTTTTCGCTCCGGTCAACGCAGCTTTCGATAATTTACTGGATACGAACGATGACTGGAATTTTATAAGCGACATCGACGAAACACTATTGACTTCGGTATTGGCACACCATGTCATCAGCGGTAACATTAGGGCTTTTGACTTTCAAAACTCCCCTACGCTTCCGAGTCTTGAAGGTGATGGTATTCTAGTGGGACAAAATGCAGGACTCACTCAACTTACAGACGGTTCGGGAGAGTCGGACATCATAGTTAGAGCGACCGATGTTCAAGCCTCGAACGGTGTTTTACATCTTATCGATAAGGTCATGATGCCGAATACCGAAAATTAAAAGAAAACATCTTGTATAGTAAAACTGCCAAAAAAGGTTGTTCTTTTTTGATTTCTATTCTGATTCGAGGCTACTTTACCAATTCCAAAAAAAAATTCCAATTTTCAACTGGTTTTCAGTCGCGATTGTACCCTTCTTGAAACCGACAATGAAGTAACGCCTGAGAGAATTGTATAACCTTTAGGGGCCTTCCTTTGAAATGTTGTAGTCATCAATTACGGCATATTGGTAGGATAACGGATAAGAGATCTCTATGAAGTGATTTAAACTTTCTCCATTCGCTAAAAAATTGCTCTTTTTTGCCTGTTTTTCCTCTTTTTTTCCTTCCGTAGCGATGCTATGTAACTCAAAAAAGCCATCAAACAGATAAAAAATAGTTAATTTTCGCTTAGATGCAGAAAGTTTAAATCACTTCTATTTAAATAAGAAAATACCTATCCATCTGTTAAAAAAATATTAAAATCATTTAATTGACGCAACCTATTTCTTGATTTACCATCTATTACATAGATTAAACAAAAATTACTTGTTTAATAAATCAGCTGTTATGATACTGCTGAACACATGAACGCTACCGAAAAACCACATAGTTGAAATAATAGATTTTTTTGAATGAGATTTTTGTTTGATTAAAACTTTAATTAAACATTTATTTAAAACTATTTATTATGAGAACACTTTCCTTTTGGAAAAGCACAATGCTTTTCACAATCCTTTTTGTCGGATTGTCATCCTGTAGTAACAATGATGATGACACCGTAACTGATGAAACATCAAAAAAGAACATCGTTGAGACAGCGCAGGGCACGGAAGCACTAAGCAGTCTTGTCGCGGCTTTGGCCAAAGCGGACGAAAAAGAAGGGACCGATCTAATCGGCACGCTGAGCGGTGATGGTCCGTTTACCGTCTTCGCGCCGACCAATGATGCCTTTACCGCTTTGTTGAGCGGCCTAGAAGGGTACGACTCTCTCGAAGACTTTGATTCTGATGAAGAGAAAGCTTTACTGACCAGTATTCTCACCTATCATGTTGTGGGCGCCAAAGCCCTTTCTACGGACCTTTCCGACGGACAGCAAATCACGACCGTACAAGGCGAGGACGTTGGTATCAGCTTAGAAGGTGGCGTATTCGTACAAGATGCCACAGAAGTAGATGCGCAAGTCGTGCAAGCCGATGTAGAGGCTTCCAATGGCGTTGTTCATGTCATCGATAAGGTTTTGGTTCCCCAAGCGGTTCTCGATGCTTTGAACGGTGAGACCCCGATGGAAGAATTGAAGACTCTGACCGAAATTGTTGTGGACACCGAAGCCCTATCTGTGCTTGAGGCTGCCGTGATAAAAGCCGGATTGGCCGAAACCTTGTCCGGTGACGGGCCGTTTACCGTGTTCGCACCTTCCGACGACGCTTTCATTGCACTTTTAGAAGTTTTGGGAGACGGCTATAACAGCCTTGATGATTTTGATGAAGAAGCCGAAATTGATTTGTTGCGAAATATTCTTTTGTACCATGTTATTCCGGCCAGGGTAAAATCGACCGATTTAAGTGAAGGTTTTGTCGATACGGCTTTTGAAGGTAATTCTATACATGTAGCCGCTTCAGGGGATACCTTTACTATCGGTGATGCCACTGATATCGATGCGAAACTCTTAGCTGTAGATATCATGGCCTCCAACGGAGTTGCCCATACCATCGACAAGGTACTTCTACCACAGGCCGCCCTCGACTTTGTAGCTTCCCTCAACTTAATGAACATTGTCGAATTGGCCGTAGCTAACAATGATCTTAGTCTTTTGGTAGACGCCTTGGCCCAAAATGATGAAACCCTTATAGAAACATTGAGTGGTGAGGGTCCTTTCACCGTTTTCGCCCCGACCAACGGCGCGTTCGTTACGCTATTGGATTCTTTAGGTGATGATTATAACAGTATCGCAGATTTTGATACGGATGATGAGAAAGATCTTTTGGTCAAGGTTTTAACCTATCATGTCATAGCAGACACGTCCGCCTTTTCCACCGACCTTAGCGACGGTCAGATGATAATGACCTTGCAGGGCGAAGATGTAAGTATAGTTTTGGCCGATGGAACGGTTCAAATCGACGATGCTACAGATACAAATGCTAAAGTGGTCGTTGCAGATGTCAAAGCCAGTAATGGCGTAGTTCATGTTATCGATAAAGTACTGTTACCACAAGAGGTTTTAGAGGCATTAGCTCCGGCAGAAGAACTCAACATCGTAGAGACTGCTCAAAGTGTAGATGACCTAAGTCTTTTGGTACAAGCGTTGATTCAAGCCGATGCGGGACTTGTTGAAACCTTGTCCGGTGACGGACCGTTTACGGTTTTCGCTCCCACCAATGCGGCTTTTACCGATCTTTTAGAGGCGTTGGGGGATGATTATAACAGTCTTGAAGATTTTGATACGGATGAGGAGAAGGATTTATTGGCCAAAGTGCTGACCTATCATGTAGTAGCCGATATTGCGGTAGCATCTACAGACCTTTCAAGTCATCAAGAAATCGTAACGGTTCAAGGGGAGTCAGTTGAGGCTTTACCTGGGGATACCGTTCAGATACGCGACAAAACCGATATCAAAGCGAATGTGACACTTGCTGATGTGATGGCGAGCAATGGTATCGTTCATGTTATCGACAAGGTCTTGTTACCTCAAGAGGTTTTAGACCTCTTAAATCCTGCTTCGCATTAATTGCACAGGACACCCAATTGAGAAAAACCTTCCTCTGATTTTCCGAGGAAGGTTTTTTTATGAGAACTCGTTTTCCAAAATCCAATTGTTGAAAAAACAAAGACATCAAAATTATGATTCTTGACATACAAGATTAAGCTTTTGACAACTCAATTTTTTTTTTATAGGATATGTGATGCATCTTTACAATCCCAAATCTTACCAAACCAACCTAACTGATGCTAGAAACCCTGACAGAAATGTCAGGGTTTTTTGTGTTTTAAGGATTTATTTTTCATTCCCGCGAAGGCGGGAATCTGCTTCTAAAAAACTCAGTCAATTCAATTGTTCTTCACATGCAACCTCTCGATAATCATCGCTTACCCAACTTTTTTTGCTCCTCCGCCTGCTGCATCATCTCGCGCATCTTCCGTTGGAACTTATTCTCCTTCTTGGGCTTCTTTTTATTTTCCTGTATTTGGGCATGTATCTTATCGTTGTCCAAAATAAAGTTTTTGATGACCAACATGATACCGATGGTAATCAGGTTCGATACGAAATAGTACAAACTAAGACCACTGGCGTAATTGTTGAAAAAGAACAACATCATCAAAGGCATTAAGTACATGATGAACTTCATGTTCGGCATACCTGGTTGTTGCGGCATATTCTGCCCCGTGGTCATCATCATATAGAAGAAAATAGCCACTGACGCCAATATCGGAAAGAGGCTCACATGGTCTCCATAAAAAGGAATTTCAAAAGGTAGTTGAGCAATACTATCGTATGAAGACAAATCATCGGCCCATAAAAACGATTTCTGCCGTAAAGCGAAAGACGTCGGGAAAAACATAAACAGGGCGTAAAAAATCGGCATCTGTAGCAGCGCAGGTACACAGCCACTCATCGGGCTAACGCCGGCCTTACCATAAAGCTTCATAGTCTCTTGCTGTTTCTTCATGGCATTGTCCTTATACTTTTCTCCCAGTTCGCTAATCTCGGGCTTCAAGACTTTCATCTTCGCCTGTGAGAGGTATGACTTGTACGTAACGGGAGACATTGCCAAACGTACGATAATCGTCATGATCACAATAGCGATTCCATAGGGTAAAAATCCACTTAAAAATGAATAAAACGGTGTAAAAACGTATCTGTTTATCCAACCGAAAATACCCCATCCGAAGTAAATGGTATCATCAAGTCCATATTCTTCATATTGGCTCAGTACCTCCACGTCAGTAGGGCCATAGTACCAGTTCAAGTTTTCCGAAAACTCCCCACCTTCCATGGCTATGGGAATAGAAGCAGCAAATTCTTTTGTAAAAAGAACGGATTTGCTTTCTTCCTCCACTAAATTCTTAGAAGTTAAATCAGCTGTTTTAAAGTTCTTTTTAGTGGCTAGAATCGAGGTAAAGAAATGTTGTTTAAAGGAAATCCATTTTACGTCTTCGTCGTTCTCTTCGTCATCACTATTGGCCGATAGATAATCTACTTTTCCGTCTTCAAAATTGCGCATAATCTCGGTATACCGATTTTCATACTCTACACTCTTATTATGGCGTATTCCCTTAAGCTTCCATTGTAATTCTACGGGATTGTTACCACTAATGATACCGTTCAAGCCTTGGGACCGTATTGTGAAATCGACTAGATAGTCGTCTTTTTTCATCTCATAGCGATACTCTAAAAACTTATTCGGCCCAGCTTTCGCCTTCATGGAAAGTACCTGATTACCATTACTTTGGCTCAATGAAGGTTCAAAATAGAGATCCTTGGTGTTGAGTACACGATTGTCGGAAGTAGAAAAGTTCAGCCCGAAAGATGCGTTGCCATCTTTGACCAAATAAACGGGAACCGAATCGTAGGTATGAAACTGCTTCATTCGGGCCTCGATAATCTGACCGCCCTTATTACTGATTTCTAAATAGACCAGATCATTTTCGAGCTTGGTCGTTTTATCGGAAGGTTGGGTGAACCCGAAGGCACCGATCTTTCCTTTATAATCTGCGACCGCCGTAGAATCTTGAAGATTGATCTGAGCCGGTTGTTTAACGTTTTCCTTTGGAGAGCTCGCCTCGGCTTCTTCGGTCACCTGCTCTTGCTTAGCCTTTTCAGCTTCCAACTCTTCAGGTGTCGGCCGATTTTGGTAAAACATAAATATGAGTATCCCAAAAATCAGTACAAAGCCGATAATAGAATTTATGTCGAGTTTCTTTTCTTCCATTTAAGTTTCATTTTGACCTGTAAGGCGACGCACTGAGCTTAGTCGAAGTACGTTGCCGATACCGGAGGCCTCCTTGTTGGTCTTGATAAGGTTTCGTGAGACCTACAAAGAAGTCCTCAGAAAAAAGAGGACAACACCTTGCAGGTCAATTTCGTATTCAGCACGCAAATATATGCCCAATTCTGAAGTTTATGCCATTCTGGCATTAGTTTGTCGTTTTTTTGTGTTTTAGGGCAGCTTCTACAAAACCGACAAACAGCGGATGCGGATTAGCGACCGTACTTTTATATTCAGGGTGATATTGTACACCGATAAACCAAGGGTGATTCGGTAATTCTATGATCTCAACAAGTCCTGTTTCTTTGTTAACACCAGAAGATTTCAGCCCAGCTTCTTCAAGTTGCGCCTTATAATCGTTGTTGAACTCGTAACGGTGGCGGTGACGTTCAGAGATTGCATTGGCACCATTATAAACTTTTTGTGCCAAACTGCCCTCGCTAAGCTCACAGTCCCAAGCACCTAAACGCATGGTACCTCCTTTATTGGTGATGCTCTTTTGTTCCTCCATCAAATCGATTACCGGGTTCGGTGAATTTTCGTCCATTTCTGTCGAATTGGCATCTTTCAGCCCTAGAACATTCCGTGCATATTCGATAACCGCCATTTGCATTCCCAAGCAAATGCCTAAAAATGGAATACCGTTTTCGCGCGCATGGCGCACCGCTTTTATCTTACCTTCGATACCCCGTTCACCAAAACCGGGTGCTACAAGAATACCATCGAGGCCTTGCATCTTTTTTTCGATGCCCTTTTCGGAAAGGTATTCCGAGTGAATCGATTTTATATTGACACTTACTTCATTGACGGCACCGGCATGAATACAAGATTCGAGAATAGATTTATAGGAGTCTTGCAATTCAACATACTTACCGATCAACCCGATACTGACTTCGTTCTTAGGGTTCTTATGTCGTGTTAAAAATTCGTTCCATTGAGTCAGGTCAGGTTCGGTCGCATTTTCAAGTTTTAATTTTTGAAGCACAACGGTGTCCAATCCCTCCTCCTGCATCAAAACCGGGACATCGTATATAGTAGATGCATCGATAGATTGAATGACCGCTTCTCGTTTTACGTTACAGAACAGGGCCAATTTATCTTTTATCTCATCTGAAATTTCATGTTCGGTACGACAGACTAAGATATCTGCCTTTATTCCGCTTTCCATCAAAGTCTTGACCGAATGTTGCGTTGGTTTTGTTTTCAGTTCCCCTGCGGCCGACAAGTAAGGTACCAAGGTCAAGTGTATTACGATACCGTTATTTTCGCCTAATTCCCAAAGCAACTGGCGAACGGCCTCTATATAAGGTAACGATTCGATATCACCGACCGTACCCCCGATTTCGGTAATTACAATATCATAATCACCGCTGTTGCCCAATAGCTGCACACGCTCTTTTATCTCGTTGGTGATGTGCGGCACGACCTGAACGGTCTTGCCCAAAAATTCGCCTCGACGTTCTTTTTCGATTACGCTTTGGTAAATTCTTCCGGTGGTTACATTGTTGGCCTGAGAGGTACGCACGTTCAAGAAACGTTCGTAGTGGCCCAAATCCAAGTCGGTCTCCGCACCATCATCGGTTACGTAACATTCCCCATGTTCGTAGGGGTTCAATGTACCCGGGTCTACGTTAATATAAGGGTCTAATTTTTGAATTGTGGTCTTATAACCCCTTGCCTGAAGTAGTTTGGCAAGTGATGCGGCGATAATTCCTTTTCCTAAGGACGAAGTTACTCCTCCCGTAACGAATATGTATTTGGTATCTGACATGATGGATTCCTAGTTACGGGATTCAAAGGTACAAATTGCAAAAAGAAATCATTGTCAATGATGTGGGAAATCTTTTTGAATCTTTCGTATGAGGGGCTCCAACCCGTTTATTTTTATTTCGAGGATGGATTCCAATAAATTCCCCAACTTACCATCGGGAAACCCTTTTTGCCTGAACCAGATTAAATAGGCCTCCGGCAGGTCTACCAAATATCGGCCTTTGAATTTGCCGAAGGGCATTCGGTAATGGGCGAGTTCGATTAGTTTTTGTTTGTCGGGGGATATATCCATATTCAAATGCTAAAATGGTTTTAATGTACCAATTTACAGATTACTGGTATAAAATTTATATATTGAAAACGATTAAACTTTTTCCTTTAACTTTTGAATTAGTACATTGTTAAATTAATGGATAGATAAATTAAAAAAATGAAACGAAGAACATTTATAGGTACATCAGCTGCCGCCTCGGTCGGTGTGATGGCCTGCAAAACAACAAATGCCATGCCTACGCCGAAAAATGATACTACAGAACTAAAAGGAAATATAAACCATAGCGTCTGCAAATGGTGTTATAGCAAGATTCCACTTGAAGAATTTCTGAAAAATCTAAATGACTTAGGTGTTAAAGCCATAGACCTTATGGAACCCAAAGATTGGCCAACACTCAAAAAATACGATATACATTGTTCGATGGTCAGTGGTGCCGGACTCGGTATCGAAAAAGGCTGGAACGACCCTAGCTTGCATAGCGAACTTATTGCGGATTACGAACAAATGATTCCGAAAGTCGCGGAGGCAGGTTATACCAACCTTATCTGCTTTAGCGGTAACCGAAATGGTATGGACGACGCGGTCGGACTTAAAAACTGCGCTGAAGGTTTAAAGAAAATTATGCCAATTGCCGAAAAACACGGGGTGGTCATTCAAATGGAACTGCTCAATTCAAAAGTCAACCACAAAGATTACATGTGCGACCATACCGAGTGGGGTGTCGAACTGTGCAAAGCCATCGGTTCCGAAAATTTCAAGTTGCTCTACGATATCTACCATATGCAGATTATGGAAGGTGACATTATCAGAAATATTCAAGACTACAACCAATATTTCGGGCACTACCATACCGGCGGAAACCCAGGCCGCAATGAAATCAACGATACCCAAGAATTGTTCTACCCTGCTATCATGAAAGCCATATTAGCGACCGGATATAAGGGCCACGTAGCACAAGAATTCATTCCCACTTGGGACGATCAAATAGCTGCCTTAAAAGAAGGGGTTACGATTTGTGATGTTTAAGTTATTCTTCTTTCCCAAAATCTAGAGGTCTTTTTTGTCTAAAACCCTAAACGCCGATCCTAAAATTGGGTTTGGCGTTTACAATCCTAGTATTTTCATTATTATGATTTTTAGTGATTTAGCTATGCTTTATGGAGGGTTTTACAAATCCAAATGATTCGCCCATTTACAAGTAGAAATCGGAAGTTTTATTAAATCAATTTCAGTTACCAAACACCGCTTTAAATGAAGAAAGCAACCGCACTAATTACCCTGGTCATTGTTTCAATAGTAATCTCCAACTGCTCAGTTGCAGAAGACATAAAAGAAACAGCTGACGCCCTTGAATGCGCAAATCTTATTAGAAAAATCGATGAGAAATACGATAAAGAGGACAGAGATTGTTCCGACATAAAATCAGATGCCAATAAAATCCTAAGTACCTGTAAAGATCAATTAACAACAGAGCAGAAAGAGCAACTAGAATTTTATTCGGCCAATTGCGATGTAGCCAATTAAAAAACTATGAAAAGTTTGAAATTATTCGCACATTTGCCGCCATAAAAATCTAAAAATCAATCTTAGGCTTTGAAGTGATTTAAACTTTTTCCATTCGCTAAAAAATTACCCTTTTTCGCCCATTTTTCGTCTTTTTTTCCTTCCGTAGCCCTGCTATGCAACTCAAAAAAGCCTTCAAAATGGTCAAAAAATGATTAATTTTCGCTAGAAAGCAAAAAGTTTAAATCACTTCATTACAAAAAACACATGTAAATGAAAAAAACAATTTCTTCTTTAGCAGTAGCCGCAATTACGTTATTCAGCGTTCAATTCGTTGCGGCCCAAGAATTTAGTAAAGGCACCAACGTAATCAATGCCGGTATAGGTCTTGGCGGAAATTTCAATATTGGCAGTTTTGGCAACTCGTCGCCAAGCATTGGGGTTAATCTAAGTTACGAAAGAGGTATCTGGGAAACTGGCGACTTCGGCGTTGTAAGCCTGGGAGGCTATTTAGGCTACAAGAGTTATAGATCAGATTTTCAAGATGATACCTTTAGATACTCTTACGCTATTGTAGGGGTTCGAGGTGCATTTCATTATATCGGACTCAATGTAGAAAATCTCGATGTCTACGGTGGCGCTATGCTGGCGTATAATATTGCCTCTTTTGACGGCGATGGCGATGTCTTTTCGTTGAACAGTCGCCCTAGTGGTACAGTATTCGTAGGTGGTCGCTGGTATTTTACCGAAAACTTCGGTGTCTTTGCCGAAGCTGGGTACGGAGTTGCATTCCTTTCGCTCGGAGCGGCTTTCAGGTTTTAGAAAGTAACCACTTGGTTTTAAACAAAACAAAAGTCTTTTCAGGGTTCATATCTGGAAAGGCTTTTCTATTGTTCCGCAATTAGCGCGGCTGCAATCCGCTTGTTCCAGATGAGTTGCTTTTCCAGATTTCTTGAAAAATTGGTCTCGTGGTCGTAATTGTTCTGCAGAATGTAAAGCTCTTTTATGATCGCCTTATAGATGACCTTCACCTCTTCCTTAATATTCTTGGTAAATTGAAACTCCGCAAGCCGTTTTCGCATTTTCCGCGCATGAAGCTCTGCAATGTCAAAATGCAATTGCTCGTGGCTCAAAATCAGCGAGTCACATAATTCTGGGCGGTACCAAGATTTATCCGGATAAAACTCACATCCCACCTTAAAATCGATGTAAAGCCGACCCTCCTTTTCAAAAGTCGAAAACTCGTAGCTAATGCTGCTCGCCGTAGTTGCAGCGGCCCACTGAGTCTTGAGATAAGTACCCTTAAAATCGGACCATTGCAGTTTTCTATCGGCACTCCATGGAATAACTTCTTCGTCTTGAGCGAAGATCGAGCCCGAAAAGCAAATTAAGAGTATAAATAAGAGATGTCTTAGAGCGCCCAATGGAACGAAATTTCTTTTTCAATATCCGGATGCAAACTATAGAGCACCGGACAGGTATTCGCCGTATTTTCCAGAATTTTTCTATGCTTCTCCGAAACGTTGCTTGGTAAATTTAACTTCGCTTCTATTTTAGCGATTCTTCTAGGGTCTGAAGCCATGTGCTTGGTGATTTCGACCGTAGCATTGGTCAAATCGACACCTAGCCCATTTGCTTTTATTCCCATTACGGTAATCATACAGCTGCCCAGACCAGTTGCCACGGTATCAGTGGGCGAAAATGCCTGACCGAGGCCATTATTATCGGTTGGAGCATCGGTAATAAAAGTATTTCCTGAACGAATATGTTCGCAGGTTGTCCGTAATTCTCCTGTATATGTAATTTTTGATGTCATAGGTTTGGGTTTCGGGTTTCGGGTTTCGGGTTTCGGGTTTCTAAAACTATCTTTTCTGCACTAATAAACTCCCTGGCTT
>ENA-ORXM01003033-ORXM01003033.1-marine-metagenome-genome-assembly--contig:-NODE-3033-length-17704-cov-3.400522_pt1 | contig 17704 bp, 17 predicted proteins | sample MGYA00237867_ERZ511480 | MGnify/ENA primary metagenome ERZ511480 (study PRJEB26309, sample SAMN06266103) | marine metagenome | isolation source: Algal blade | place: United Kingdom:Sidmouth, United...
GCCCTCAAGCCTAGGCAAAAACCTTTCCCAGTGTCATTTCTCAATCCCGTTACTCAAGGGGGATGCTAAGTATGCAATATCAACGTTTAGGTAACAGCGGTTTAATCGTTTCCGACCTGTGCTTAGGAACTATGATTTTTGGAGAAGATGGCCCACGCAGTACCCCGACCAACGACGCCACCACTATGATTCACCACTTTCTTGATGAGGGCGGCAACTTTATTGATACCGCAGACGTCTATTCAGGTGGTCGCTCTGAAAAAATCGTAGGTCAAGCTATCAAAGAACGTCGTGACGAGGTGATTCTAGCGACTAAAGTTCGCTTTCCAACGGGCGATGGAAAAAATGATGTGGGTCTATCACGCCAGCACATTATGAGGGGAGTTCATGCCAGCCTTCAACGCTTGCAAACGGATGTAATTGATGTTTTGTTTGTCCATTGCTGGGACCCCTTTACACCCCTGGAAGAAACCATGCGCGCCCTCGATGATTTAGTGCGTGAAGGGTCAGTGCGCTATTTAGGGGTATCCAACTTCAAGGCGTGGCAGGTGATGAAAGGTCTAGCTATCAGCGAGGCACAGGGCTACGCCCGTTTTGTGGCGGGACAATATCAGTACAGTCTAGTACAACGTGACATCGAATACGAGTTTGATGATTTATTGATAAGTGAAGGCATCGGTCTAACGCCGTGGGGACCGCTTGGAGGCGGCTTTTTGTCAGGCAAATACAAACGTGGTGAACACCCTACAGAAGGACGCATTGCCACCGCGACAGAGGAGCAGGCAGAGTCCTGGGAGCGCCGCGCCACCGAGCGCAATTGGCAAGTTGTTGACGCGCTTGCTGAGGTTGCAAAGGAGCGAGGTGCAAGCTATCCGCAAATAGCGCTGGCATGGTTACGGGCGCAGCTGACGGTCTCGAGTGTTATTCTTGGGGCGCGCACACTGGATCAACTCAAAGATAATCTTGGGGCGTCAGAGATCAACCTCACCCGTAAGGAAATAAAACTTTTGAACACGGCTAGTCAGTTACCCGATCTGTATCCTTATGTGATGATTGAGGCATATGGGCAACGTGAACTATAATCGTGCATTTCATTGCAGCGCCCCAAAACTTGTACCAGCAAGCTTTGGGCTAGCAGAGAACAGCCTTGATATACTGTGCCAAAAGTCAAGGGGCTAAAGCATTGAGATAGGGAACGAAGGATTTAAATTTACGCGCCCTGCGCAACGTATATACTCCCAATCCAAAAGGCCATCATGGCAAACAGAAAACCTAAACTGCTCATACTAAACGCTGTCCAACGTTTTTGTTTGAGGCTTTGAGGTAGCCAGTAAAATAAAACATAGAAAAACAGTGCGCCCAAACCGCCGACATAGTGGATATAGAGTTGTAACGGACCTAATCCCTGGTCGAGTAGCTTGATACCGATTAAAACTTGCACCATAAGACTGATTTGCGTCAGTAGAAAAATGGCATAGACAGCCCGGTTTACCACCTTGTTTTGAGCAGCGTAGATGCCTGTGATAATCAGGCTGAGCAGCGTTGTTGCAACAACTGCTGCCCCAACCCAAAAATGCACGGCAGGCTGAACCCAAATTTGGTCAATCATGAGGCTTAACCTGCGTTACTCGAGCCCGACCAAATATTGATATCACCCTCCTGGGCATGCTTTTCGATATTGGCAAGCTCGTCGTCACTAAAGTCGAGTTTGTCTAACGTTGCAACGTTCTCCTCGAGTTGTTCAACACTGCTTGCACCAATAAGTGCAGAGGTCACGCGGCTGTCTTTGAGCACCCAGGCGAGCGCCATTTGCGCCAGCGATTGCCCTCTGGTCTGGGCAATTTCGTTCAGGGCGCGAATATGCGCCAAGTTTTCCTCGGTTAGAAACTTATCCTTTTTGAAACTGCCGCCTTTATTGGCCCTCGAGTCCTCGGGAACACCGCCTAAATATTTATCGGTCAACATGCCCTGCGCCAGCGGTGAAAAGACAATCGAGCCGATGCCCTCCGCTTCTATGGTGTCAAGCAAACCGTCTTCAACCCAGCGGTTGATAAGGGAATAGGAAGGCTGGTGGATGAGTAGCGGCGTACCCATCTCACGTAAAATCCGCGCAGCTTCGGCGGTTTTTTCAGCGGAATAGGATGAGATACCCGCGTAGAGCGCCCGTCCACTTTTCACAGCCGTATCGAGTGCGCCCATCGTTTCCTCGAGTGGTGTGTCGGGGTCGAAGCGGTGCGAGTAGAAAATATCAACGTAGTCGAGCCCCATGCGCTCCAGGCTTTGGTCGAGGCTTGCCAGCAGATATTTACGCGAGCCCCAGGTGCCGTAAGGACCGGGCCACATGTTGTAACCGGCTTTGCTCGAGATAATCAGTTCGTCGCGGTAGGGCTTAAAGTCCTCAGCAAAAATACGCCCGAAATTCGTTTCAGCGCTGCCGTGGGGTGGGCCGTAGTTGTTCGCCAAATCGAAGTGGGTGACGCCTAAATCGAAGGCGCGGCGCAGTATTGCGCGGCTGTTACCAAGCAGGTTAGCGTCGCCAAAGTTTTGCCACAAACCAAGTGAAATAGCAGGTAGCAACAAGCCACTGCGGCCCGTGCGGTTATAAATCATCGTGTCATAACGGTTGTCGGCAGCTTGGTAAATCATGTAGGTCTCCTTAGAACTTAGCGTTGTGAGTTTAACCCTAGGGGGCAATAAAGTTTGTAAGGACCGTTGTCAACTATTATTGATATAGGAGCCTTTGTGAGATAGGGTAGAAATCTCCAAAATGGCTTTAGCTCTTTTAGCAGCGCCAAACTTCATTGGAAGCAGTTTTCACCTGCCCGCCTCGCTAAATCCCCCGACCCAAAAGGGCCACCCCCTTAACCGAAGGGGGATAAAAAGCCATTCGTTTGTCTTGATCTATCGTGGAAGTGCTGCTTATATAAACTAAAGGTGCTCGAGACAAAAATGGGTTTATGCCCGCATAAGCCTTCAGTAGCTATGTCTCTAACTATGCCTCATCCATCTGAATGTCTTTAGCCGCTGCGCCGCAAGCGTTCCACTCATCGATACTCGAGTCCTCTTTATAAGGCTCGAGCCCACGTAAGTAGCCTGCCCGCGCTACCATATAACCTGTTAAGGGTGCCGTTAGAAAAAAGAATACGGCAATCAGAAAAAGACGCTCGGCCACCGCGAGGGGACCAAAAGCAATCGCCGCGCCGCCAAAAATACCAATGCCGCCCAGCGTGACAAGTTTGCTCGCGGCGTGCAGCCGCGCGTAAAAGTCAGGAAAACGAACCATGCCAATGGCCGCCGCCAAAATAAATACGCAGCCAAACAAGATGAGCAGCTCAGCAACCAAGCTGCTGCGCACCATGACATCGGCCTCATCAGCAGCGTGGGCAAAAGGAAGAAAGAAGAAAGAAGAAAGAAGAAAGAAGAATTTTGGTGACTTTTTCTGAATACTGACTACTGAATGCTGAATACTTTTCTCTTCTATCTGAACCCTGACCCCTGAACCCTGACCCCTGAACCACCTCATTTCATCACCCTTCCCCCGAGCAAGTAACGTGCCAGGGCGACGGTACTCAAAAAACCAAGGATAGATACGATGAGGGCGGCGTCTAAATAGGAAGATTGTCCTGTTTTTAGGGAGACCAGGACAATCAAAACCGCAAGGGCCGTGCTTAAAAAGTCCAGCGCGGTGATGCGGTCGCCCCAGGTGGGACCGCGCAAAACGCGGTAGAGCGTTAAAATAACGGTTAGAACCAGGCAAGCGAGTGCAATCGTCAGGGCCATAGCTACCTCATAAATCCTAAAATCAAGTCTTCGATGCGCAAAATACTGTCGCGCGATTTCTCAATATCTCTTTCACCGATGGCGTGCGCGTAAAGCACCGACTTACCTTCTGAAACACCCATCGCCACCGTGCCGGGTAGCAGCGTTATGGTGGCCGATAACAGCGTAATCGCCCCGTCACTTCTGATGCGCAAGGGCACGGCGACAATATGCGGGTGAAAAGCGGGGCTGGGAATGAGCGCGAGTTTGGCGACGCCTATACCTGCGCTGAATAACTCTACAAGAAACAAGCAGATAAACCAGATGACCGCGAACAGGCGACCTAAAAACGAAGTCTTTTTGTCACGCTGCACGATGCTTAGCAAAAATATGCCCAGCAGCGCCCCCATTGAAAGATTGAACAAACTGAGTTCACCGTTAAAAAGCGACCAGAGCAGGGCGATGGCTAAAATGGCGAGGGAGTCAACCATCTAGTGCTCCTCTCCAGCTTTTCTGATGATGGGATGCGCAGGCTCGAGTACCGCCTTAGTATAGACGTCTGGGTTTCTGAGTTGCTCTGCGGCAAGCTGAGCGCTCTCAAAAACAGGACCACTATAAAGCGCGAGCAAGACCACCACGCCCACCGCCGCCGTAGTAACCAGGTGCATGCCCCAGGGCAAATCGACACTATGAACCGCGTCACTCTCGCCCCAGAAAAAGCCGCGCCAGATTTGCATGGCAGCGTAAAGCAGTAGAAAGCCCGTGACCACCGCGCCCACTGCAACCCAAGTGTGAACCGGTGTGCCCGCCGCTAAAAGCGCTGTGATAAGCGCGTACTTGCCAATAAACCCGCTTGTCGGCGGCAACCCTGCTAGCGCCAAGGCACAGATGAAAAAGCCAACGCCCAGCCAGGGGTAAAGGCTCAAGTGACCGTAGCTCGAGCGGTACGAAAGCCCGTTGATTTTTTCTGCAAGCGCTGCAATTAAAAAGAGAGTAAAGATAAGCAGCACTGAGTGAATAAGGTAATAAAGCGCCGCGCTAAGCCCCGCCGATGTGCCTATAAACGCGCCCATGACCAGGTAGCCGATGCTGGCAACATTGGCAAAGGCGAGCGCGTGCCGCCAACTCTGCCGCGCAATCGCGCCGATTGCGCCCACCACAATGGTAAAGCCTGCCAGCACAAGTAGCACGAACTGAAGTTCATATTGGTTAGGAAACATTAGGGTAAAAGTGCGAATGAGCGTGTACGCCCCTACCTTGGTAAGAATCGCTGCGAAAAAGGCGCTGACCGCTGCCGCAGGTACAGGGTAGGTATTGGGCAGCCAAAAGCCTAGCGGAAACAGCGCTGACTTGGTGGCAAAAACAAGCGCCAGCAAACCGCAAACAAGAGTGATGCGTGGGTCAGGCCCGTGCGCGGAAACCCTTAGGGCAATATCAGCCATGTTGAGCGTGCCAAAGAGTCCATAAGCAAAGCCTGCTGCCACGACAAAGATAGCCGAGGAAACAAGGTTGATGACTACGTACTTAAAGCCCTCACGTAGTTGGGGTAGTTCGTTGCCCAGTATAAGCAGGCCGTAGGAGGCGATAAGCATGACCTCGAAAGCAACGAATAAGTTAAAGAGGTCGCCTGTTAAAAACGACATGTTGACGCCCATAAACAGAAACTGGAACAGCGCTTGGGCACCGAACTGTTCACGCAATTTATTCAGCTTGTCCGAGCGGCCCCTGCGCGGGGAAAAGTTTAGGCTCGAGCTTGCAAAAAGCACCGTCAGCAAACCCACCAGACCGCTCAGGGCTAGCATGATTCCGGTCAGTCGGTCTGCCACCAAACTAATGCCCCAGGGCGCGGGCCAGTTTGCCATCTGCAAAACAAGCACATCACCCTGTAAGGTGCCCATAAATATCGAAATGTCAAAGTACAGGGTCGCAACTGCCGCAATAAAGGCGACAAGGCTGCGAGCAAGCGGCGAAGTAATGAGCAGCAGAACAGCTCCTGCTAGCAGGGGAATAAGTACGGGCAGGGCGAGCGTAATCAAGACTCACCTCTGTTGTCCGGCCCGACTTCAGGCGAAACGCTGGGGCGTTCGCTGTCGGCGGCGCGCTCGGCGCGTTCGGGTGGGTCGGGTTGTTCGACAAGGTCTTGTACGTGGTCCGTACCCGTCGCCTGGTACGCCCGCATCGACAAAACGAGCAAGAGCGCTGTCGTGCCAAAGCCAATAACAATTGCCGTTAGAATAAGGGCCTGGGGCAAAGGGTCGACGTAAGGACCGGGAACATTGAGCAGCGGCGGCGCGCCGCCCGCCGTCCCAGCGCCCGCTAACAAAATAGCCAAATTAACACCGTAAGCAAGCAGTGACAAACCCAATATCACCCGTATGAGCGCTCGGGATAAGACTAAAAATACGCCTGCCGCAACCAGAATGGCCGCTAGAAAAGGAAGCAAGAGTTCCATCAGTTTTTCTCCCCGTGAGGCGATTCGTCTTCGGTGAGTTCGTCTTGGCTTTCGGCTAAGAGGTTGATAATCGTCAGAGTTGAGCCTATTACGACCAGAAAAACACCCAAATCAAACAGCGCCGCCGACGCCCACTCGAACTCACCGATAAAGGGCCAGGTTACGTAGCCGTAGCTGCTCGTTAGAAAGCCCTTGCCCCACACCATTGGCACCGCTCCTGTGACAAGCGCAATCAATAAGCCAATCGGAACGAGCGTGCGCGGTGACAGGGTTAAGAGCCGCCGCTCCTGCGCCATGCGCGCGAGCAGCGCCGCAACCGCCACAATCAGTCCCGCGATAAAGCCGCCCCCGGGCGCATTGTGACCGCGCAAAAAGTAGTGAAAGCCCATGGCAATCAGCACAAAGGTAATGGGCGTTGCCAACGTACGAAAAACAACGTCGGGAAAGTTCACGCGTCCCCCTCCCACTCAGGCGACTCGCTTACGTCGAACGGTGTAGGTATGGAACTCGGTGGAGGGGGTGCGGGGGGCGCTTTGGGCGCTTCCTCAGTTTTGCCAAGTTTAAGGAGGGCGTAAACGCTTACGGCGACAATACCCAGCACGGTGATTTCGCCCATCGTATCGTAACCACGAAAGTCAACCAGAATCACGTTGACCACGTTGTAACCGCCGCCAATGTCTTTACTAAAATTTAGAAAGTAATCTTTGATGCGTTGGGCTATGGGCGTTTGCACAGCGATAAGCGTTGTAAAAACGGTTGCACCAACCCCCAACGAAAGCATCGTATCCAAAAAGGTGGTACCAGGCCGCCTCGAGTACCTGTGCATACGTGGCAAAAATCGGAACACCGACAAAAACAAAATGATGGTGACGGTTTCAATTAACAGCTGCGTCAGGGCCAAGTCCGGCGCGCTTAAGAGCACAAAAATAAGCGTCGAGCCGAGCCCCGCCAAGCCTGAAAAGATAATGGCGCTTAGCCTCGAGCGTGCACGCAGAACCCCCGCAACACCTGCCACGACCATCGCCGCCACTGCCCAAAAGCTCAAGGGGACAGGGCTAAAAGTTTCAGGCACGTAGCGCCAAAAAACCGTCGCACCAATTCCGACAATCATGAGCAAAATAAAGCGCACGTGCGTGGCAAAGGTCGCCCCCTGGGTACGCTGCGTAAACAGGCTCGAGAGATACTCGAGGGCGTTCAGACCACTGTAATAAACCGAGTTAGCGTTCCAGCCTGGCGTGATTGCCTGCTGAACCGTATGAAAGCGGTCACGCACCAGATGCAGCGCCGTTCCGCAAAGCCAGGTTAAAACGCTCAAGGCAAGTGCTAAGTTCAGTCCGTGCCAAAGATAGAGTTTCTCAGGTTCATAGCCCAGTGAGTGCGCCGCCAAATTTGTAAACCAGCTGGCTACCGTGGACGTTGTAAACGGGTTGCCCAGCAACCCGAGCGGCACCAGCCCAAAAAGAATCGTAGCGATACTTAGGGGCGCCGCAGGCAACCAGAACGGCCACGAGGCTTCGTGAACTTTCGGGTTTTCGCAGCGGAACGGTCCGAAGAAAACTTTCAAGAACCTCAAACAATAAGCAAACGTCATAATACTGCCCGTAACAGTAATAAAAATGGGTAAGAAACCCTCGTGGAGCATTTCTTCGTAGAAAAGTTCTTTAGAAATAGCGCCGCCAAAAATAGGCAAGCCCGCCATGCTTAAGACCGCAGGCACCGCCAGCAAAAAGGTAATCGGCAACTTGCGCCGCAAGCCTGAGAGTTTGCGAATATCGCGGCTTTTGGTTTCGTGGTCGATAACGCCCACCACCATAAACAGCGCCGCCTTAAACGCCGCGTGGTTGACCAGATGCGCCGTCGCTGCAAAGGGATGACCCGCGCCGTAAAGCGACATAAGAATACCTAGCTGTGACACTGTTGAATAAGCGAGCAGCGCCTTCAAATCATTCTGCCGCAGCGCCAAATACGAGCCCCAGAACATGGTCGCCAGACCGACGTACATAATAATGGGCGCGAACAGCGTCGCCTCGAACAAAAAACCCAGCTTGGCAACTAAAACGACACCCGCTTTGACCATCGTCGCCGAGTGCAGATAAGCCGAGACGGGTGTGGGCGCTTCCATAGCGGTGGGTAACCACAGGTGAAACGGAAGCTGCGCCGACTTGGTGAAGGCCGCCAGCAAAAAGAAAATCATGATGGGGGTAAAGAGGGAACTCGAGCGCAACGCCTCAACATCTAGCTGCGACAGCAAAAAGCTGCCCCCCGCTAGCCCTGCTAAAATCGTCGCAACAAGCAGCGCCAAGCCGCCCAAGGCTGTAATCACAAGCGCTTTAAGCGCACCGTCCACCGACGCGCTGCGGCTATCCCAAAAGCCAATGAGTAAAAAACTACTTATCGAGGTCAGTTCCCAAAAGGCGAACAGTGCGATTAAATTATCCGATAAAACAAGCCCGAGCATCGCGCCGCCAAATAGCAGCAAATAGCTGTAAAAACGCCCGTGCCGCTCTTTCGGGCCTAAATAGGCTGCAGCGTAGAGCAAAATAAGCACGCCGATACCCGCGACGATAAGCGCAAACAGGAGCGAGAAGCCGTCGGCCCGCAAGCCAATATTAAGGTCGATGGTCGGCACCCAGGCGAGGCTTGCCTCGAGCGCCCGACCTTCTTTAACTTGCCCCGCCCAGTTTAGAAGCATGAGCGCGGGTGCAAAGACAAAGGCGAGTAAGTAACCCGCTCGAGCCTTTAGCCAGGTTCCCAAAAAGGGCGCTAAAGCCGCGCCTAGAAAAGGCGTAAATACAGCAGCTAGTAGCAAAAAGGAGGCGTTCACCCTCCCCTCTCCAAGGTCAATCTAAAACCAGTCATTGCCCTACTCTAACCCAAACGAAACCTAAAGTGAGCCGCGATTTCAACCAAAGCTCACATCTATAGATAGTCTCAGATTGACGCTGAGGCGTATACTTCTTGTGTGAGACAACTACGCCCTTTTTTTCTTGTCGTGGATATTGGATTCATTGTTTACTGGCTCGTAACCCTTTTGAAAATTATTCCTGCGGACTATCTTTTTAAAGACTACGCCAATCCTATCTTGCAAGCTTGGAATTGGTCATTTTTACCCTTGGATTTGCTTATTTCAGCCACGGGTTTTTACAGTCTTTTTCTTTGGCGTAGGGGCGACGATAGTTGGCATCTGCTAGCCCTCATTTCACTGGTTCTCACAGCTTGTTCGGGTTTGCAGGCTATAGCCTTTTGGAGCTTGCGGGCCGACTTTGACTTAGGCTGGTGGCTACCAAATCTATTTTTGCTTATCTACCCTTTATTTTTTATTCCCAAACTGCTTTGTGACCAAAGCTTTCGCCGCTTGCCCAAGGGTGCAGCCTAGCTTATAGGTTTAGAGGGTTCGACTTGTCTCGACAAAAACAGTGTGAACCCTCATGTTTATGCTGTTAAGTACGTTTAAACCTACTCTGCTTGGGCAAACTTATCCGACAGCTCTATTAAATCCAAATAGTTTGATAACTGCGTATAGTCACCTAATTTGTAACCGTTTATATACACTGAGGGCGTACCGCCGATACCGAGCGTACCAGCTGCAACCTCGTAGGCCGCGTTGACCTCGTCTGCGAAGGTGCGCTCCTCTAGGCACTGCGCGACACCCTCAGCATTTAAACCAATATCTTGCGCTAAGCGCACGTAGTAGGGGTTCGGATCACCCAAACCTTGCCAGGCTTGCTGGCGCTCGAACAGTGCGTCGTGGTAGTCCCAGAAAGCATCGGGCTCATTCGCTGCGGTGACGCATTCGGTCGCCTCAGCGGCAGACAGAGCGTTCGCGTGAATACTCGTCAAAGGGAGGTGATGAAACTCGAAACGTACATCGCCGCGCGTCAAAAGCTCTCCCTTAATAAGCGGCATAGCCTCGCTAACAAAACGGGCGCAAAAGGGGCACTGAAAGTCCGAAAACTCGCGTATGACGTATTTTGCGTCAGCAGGACCGAGGGTATGTTTGGTCTCAGGAAAAAGTGTGCTGTCTATTTCAGGCAAGTAAAGGGTAAAGCTTACGTCATAGGGCGCGGCGTCGCCACTGACTTCAATCGCCATCGTGTACTGTTGCACGGCCAAATTAGCCTGGCCCTGTCCGGCGAGTTCTGAGATTCTCGAGCCAAAGAATTCTTTGACAGGCTGGGCAATTTGGTCACCGTAACCCGTCGCCGCCCCGATAAGGTTCGAGCTGAAGTCGATATTGGCAACGTCGAGCGAACCCTCGCCCGTGACACTGTAAACGGCGTCGCCACGTTGCTCAGTAGCAAAGCTAAAGCCGTCAGCAGAAACGTAGCCCGCGTCCGTTTCGGTAACCTGGTAGGGGCTTAAGCGGGTGATTAGGCTATCAACTGGTTCACCAATCTGCGCCCAGGCGGTTCCGAGCAGGGTGCAAATGAGTAGGACAAGAACAAGAAAATTGCGTTTCATAGTAAAAACTCCTTAAGCGTAGGGTCGAAAACCTCTAACTTAAACCTATTGTACTGCCCAAGTTCTCAGGTAATGGTAGTAAGACGGAGCTATGAACAAGTCGTGAACGTCGAGCGTTATGTATAGCTTTGCTCAATTTGTCTAAAGGCAGACGCTTGAAGCGTCGCTATCTCTTGGGGCGAGAGCTTAGCCAGACAAGTTGACTAGAACGTGTTCCAATCACCCCTACAACGAACAAGCTTTTTTAGACTACTTTCAGCACAGCGGAGATCAATGATGAAGAGCTTATTTGCAAACTGAGGGCACCACTTTTCATCACCCCTTAATCTCCCCGCCCACGTGTGAGAAAACCCCATATGCTGCCACACTACTATTGCCTAGACTATACTTAAAGAGCGGCTTGCGAAAAAGGGTGGGGCGTAGGCGCTAACTACCTCACACTTCAAACTATTTGCAGGTAGCCTCATTTGGCTTTCCACCAGGGACCCTATAAGCCAGGTCCGAATTTGTCACCCTAATGATGGAGGGAAAAACTGTGCCGTTTCGTTTTCTTAGCTATCTTGTCTGTTTACTTTTTATAGTTACTGCTTGCTCGAGAACTACCTCGCCCACCGCCCCTGACAACGTTACCGCGAGCGCCGTTGAAAACGGGATACGCGTCAGCTGGGAGGACAACAGCAGTGACGAGTTGAGTTTTACCGTTTACCGCGCGGTCGGGGGTGAAGCCTCAGACTTTAGCCGACTGGCGAGCGTCCCTGTCAATACAAAAACGTATCTGGATATCGAGGTTAGGCCGGGCACGTCTTACCGCTACGCTGTCAGTGCCAAAGGGGTAGAGGGTGAATCGGAGCGCGTCCAGCAAACGGGGGAAGCGGTAAAATTCACCGAGCCTGCGCCCAACGCAGCGCCCCTTGCCAACGACCAGAATGCCACAACCGAAGAGGACACGCCGCTAACGCTTACCCTGACCGGTAGCGATGAAGATGGCGACGCACTCAGTTACGCTATTAAGGCCCAGCCTGAGCACGGCAGCTTAAGCGCGGTCAACGCCCTAACAGGCGTGGTGACCTATACGCCCGACACTGATTATGTAGGCGACGACAGCTTTAGTTTTACCGTGAGTGACAACGACGCCACGTCGGTTGTGGCGACGGTCAGCCTCGAGATAACAGCGGTCAACGACGCCCCCGTTGCCCAGGACCAAACCGTGAGCGTTGCCGAAGAGGGCACCTTAGACATCACCCTGGAAGCCAGCGACGCCGAAGGTGACAGCGTCAGTTACGCCACCGCTAGCCAGCCCGCAAACGGCACCCTGAGTGAGCTAGACGCCGCAAGCGGCACGCTCAGCTATACGCCCAATACAGATTTTGAGGGTAGCGACAGCTTTACGTTTACCGCCAGTGACGGCACACTTAGCTCTGACCCTGCAACCGTGACCATCAACGTCAGCAACGACAACGACGCCCCCGGCATCAGCGACGTACCCGACACCGAGACGAGCCGCGCCGCCCAAACCATTAGCTTTTCAGTGAATGACCCTGACGAGGGAGCTTTGAGTGTTACGGCAAGCTCGAGTAACGAAGCCGTGGTCGCTAATCCTTTAACCCCGACTTGTACTGACAACGACTGCACCCTCAGCTTTACCCCCGCTGGACCCGGCAACACCACCCTTACGCTGACAGTGACCGATGACGGTGGTTTAAGCGACACCGACAGCTTTGAACTAACAGTATTCGATGTCGATAAACTCGTTACGAACGGGGCCAATTCAGGAACAGGCAGCCTGCGTCAGATTATCGATAGCTCGAGTTCAGGCGACACGATTGGCTTTGGCACCCTGGACAACTCGACCATCACCCTAAGCTCGACTATTTCTACAGCAAAAACCTTCAGTCTGGTCGGACCGGGCAGCGCGAACCTGACCATCAGCGGCGGCGACACGACGCAGATTTTCTTACTGACCAATCAGGCTGAGGTTACGCTGAGTGACATGACGCTAGCCCTCGGACGCACTGGTTTAGACGGCGGCTGCATTCGTATTGGCAACAACGCAACGCTCACGCTTGCAGGCGACCTAGTTGTTAGAGACTGCACCGCTGGTGAAGAGGGCGGTAACGTCATGAACAACGGCACGCTGAGCGTGACAGAAGATGTCATTGTTCGTGACGGCAAGGCCAAAGATGGCGGCGGCATTTACAACCGCGGCACCCTCACGCTAAGCGGTAGCGCCAACATCACCGAAAACCAGGCCACTGACGACGGTGGCGCCCTTTATAACGATGAAGGCACCGTTACGATGAGCGGTGACGCAAGTCTGAACAACAACATCGCCAGTGATAAGGGCGGCGGTATTTACCTTATCGACGGTAGCCTCACCATGAGCGAGAATGCCCTGATTACCCTCAATGAGGCTGACGCTGACGGTGCCAACGGCGGTAGCGGCGGCGGCGTTTATAGCAACGGCGGCGACCTTACGGGGGTTACGGAAGGGGTCAACGTTAGAGACAACACCGCCAATGATGTTCCTGACCAGATTGTTATTGACCCTAATCCTTAAACGTTAAGAAGAGTAGGCTACTAAGCTTTCTACAACGGTAGGCTGCGCCGAGCGCAGCCTATTTCTATGATGAACTCGTCCAAAAACCGTCATGAACGCGTTTGGCTTTTTCCTCGAACACCGGACCGATAACCTCAATTTCGTACTGTCCATGCTTGAACACTTCGTGTGCTGGCAAACTGAGCGTGGGATTTTCGGAGTTATTACCTGTCATGGCTAAGAGTTCACTCTCGCGCAAGCCGTAGACAACGCGGCGAATATTCGCCCAGTAAACCGCGCCCGAGCACATGACGCAGGGTTCGGTACTTGTGTAAAGTGTGCAGTCTGCTAAGAAGTCGCGGTCATAGCTTTTAGAAGCTTTACGCACCAAATTCGTCTCGGCGTGTCCGGTGGCGTCACGCTCCGTAGAAACGGTATTTTGCGCCTCGAGTAAAACCTCACCGTTGGCACTTGCTAAAAGCGCGCCAAAGGGATGATTACCCGCGTCTTTAGCCGCCTGAGCCAGTTCAATCGCGCGGCGGATAAGGGGTTCGTGCTTGGCGAATTCGCTCATTAAAAGTGGTCCTCCCGTAAATCTAGATGCTGCAACAGTTGTGCCGCCGTGGCAATAGCGATGGCTTGTGGACTTTTTCCTGGTACACCTGGCAGACCAATAGGCGTGGTGACACGCCCGAGCGCGTCCTCCGTGTGACCCTGTTTTTTCAGTTCCCCCCGAAAATGCGCCCACTTCGCGCTGCTACCGATTAAGCCGATAAAGCTTGAGTCTTCGCGTCTTAGGGCAACATCCAAGATAGCGATATCCTCGGCGTGGTCGTGGGTCATGACTAAGAGATTTGCGCCTGGTGGAAGGGTCTCGAGGGCGCCTTCAGGAACGGGCATATGATGTTTAGAAAAATTGAAAATTGAAAATTGAAAATTGAAAGATTCAGGTGGCTCGAGTCGGCTTTCTCTCGAGTCAATTAAGTGAACATCAATTGGCAAAATACTTAAGACTTGTACGAGTGCCCAGCCGACGTGACCCGCGCCAAAGATGGCGACGGTGGACCTGACAGGGTTGACCGGTTCCAAAAGTAGCGTGACCTCCCCACCGCAACATTGTACGCCCCAGTCGCCGCCTTTGGGGTTTAGCGTGAGGGTGAAAAGCTCGGGAAGTGGGTTGGGTTTTTGAAGAAGGGCTCGAGCTTTCGCTATAGCCGTTTGTTCTAAATTACCACCGCCGACGCTGCCGAAAACCTCCGTTTTTGTAACGAGCATTTTGCTGCCTGCGCCGCGCGGTGCGTGACCGCGCACCTGGGCAACCGTGATGATGACAAAGGCCCTTTTTGCCTCCGTAAGCGTTTGAACTTTAGTGAACCAGGACACTAGAAACTCAGCTTACCGCCTGCTAACGCCCCGTGCTGTCACTATTTAAACGTTCAACTCCCGCCCCTCTACTTTTTATAGGATAACGGGCAGTTCACCCCGTTCATAAAGTGCGCAAAAAGCCGTTACAACCTCGGGGTCGAACTGTTTACCGCTTTGACCCTCAATTTCTTCACGCGCCGCTTCAAGACTGCGGGCGGCTCGGTGGGCCTGGTCATGCGTCATAATGTCAAAGGCGTCGGCGAGCGCGACAATGCGTCCTTCAAAAGGAATCTCTTTACCCTTCAAGCCCTTCGGGTAGCCACTACCGTCCCACTTTTCGTGGTGGGTCAGCGCTACTGTTCTGGCTAAGACAACCAGTTCGCTCGAGCCCATCAGCAGCTGCGCCCCCAGGGTTGTGTGCGTTTTGACAGTGTCGAATTCTTCTTCACTTAAAGCGCCAGGTTTGTAAAGAATTTCGTCCGGAATAGCTACTTTGCCTACGTCGTGCAAGCGGGCGGCGCGTAACAAGCTGCCCGCCGCCTCACAGCTCCAGCCAAGCTCGAGTGCCAAACGCCGTGAGCTTTCAGCTACGCGCCAGATATGCTCTCTGGCCGCCTTGTTGCGGTACTCTGCCGCCAAGGCCAGCCGCGTTAGCGCGTCGGCGTGACTGCGGCTTAAGTCGATTTCTTGTTCAACTGTTTTTTTGAGCAAGGTCTTGTTTTCTTGCTCGAGTTTGAGCTTAGCCCGGTGAGCTTTGAGCAGGTTTTTCACTGTCAGGGATAGCTCGGTATCATCAAAAGGTTTGGATATCACCGAATTGGCTCCGAGTGCCAGCGCGGTCTGCCGCGTTTCACTGCGGGTATCGTTACTGAGAAGCACCACAGGAAAACGCGTTGCACCCTTGGTAGGCTCGAGTTCAGCCATAAGCTGTAGCCCGTTCATATGGGGCATTCTCATGTCAGTGATCAGTAAACCTGCACCATTTTCTTCCATGTACGCTAGCGCCTCACGCGGATCGTTAAAGGGTTTGACGTTGTCGAATCCGGAGCGCCTCAGACTGCGCTCGATAAGCGAGAGGTCAGTTTGGTTATCGTCCACAACGACAATGGTCATCAGGTCTAAGTTCGACCCAAGCTCGTCGAGAGGAAGCAAGGTAGGGGTGGATGTGGGGAACAGAAGCATGCGCTCCTCCTTAAAAGTTGTCGCAGTTTGTGTGCGAAGACGCACTAAGTTCTGTGACAATAAAAGGGCGCTTACCAAACCGTAAAGACAATAAAGAGAAACGTCGATAACTCTGTATGCACTAAAAATTAGGTCGGCCGGTTGCGCTACTAGCTCAGCTTGTCCCAAGCGCCCAAATGCAGGAGCAAGCGTCATTGCTTCCGATGATGTCTCCGTAGAGACTTAACAACGAGTATAGCCCCGTCGTCTTACAAAATTATGACTCGATTCTCAGAATTCTAATATTCAGCTGCTGAGCATTTTCCGGATGAGGCGAATCTGCCCCCGGTGGTTGAGTTCGTCTTCAAAGACGTGAAACCATTTGAAGTAGTTGTTCGCAGGTTGATTGTTCCAAAAGGGCGTTTGTGCATATAGCCAGTCATCCTCTCGTTTAGCAAATTCCTCTAGCGTTTTGGCGCGTACGCGGGCGAGTTCATCCGTGTAGAAACTGAGGTTGTTGCCTTTAATATGCTGCTGACCCAATTCACCAAGGGTAAGCGCAGGCGAATCCCAGTCGTACTCTCTTTCCTCAAATGTATCCACTGCGTAACCCACTTCTACCGCCGCTATATGAGCAAGTAGCATACCGATAGAGTTAGTTAAGCCGTTCGGGCGGGCATCGAGTTGTTCTTGACTTAGTTTGCGAACTGCCCATAGGGTTGTCGTTCGCGTATAGCTCATCATGGTGACAAGCTCGCTGATGCGAGGGGAGAAGTTTTCTAGAGGTTGGACAAGAAAGGGATGCTCGAGTTCCATTTTAGTCTCCTGATACGAGGGTTTTGCTCCCTACTCTAACTCTATCAATGGCCTCGAGGGTCGCCTCGGGTGTTGCGGGTAGTGCAAGCTTGATTTCCTTTGCGTCACCAAAGGCAAAGGCAGCCACCGCAGCCCGAATCGCTTCGCGCACACTCATGGCGAGCATGAAGGGTGGTTCACCGACAGCCTTACTTCCATAAATCACGCCCGCTTGCGGCGCTTTTTCCAGTAGGGTGAGGTTGAACGCCTCGGGTACTTCGCTGATGGTCGGGATTTTGTAGGTACTCGGCGCAACCGTGCGGGGCCTGCCTGCATCGTCCCAAACAAGTTCCTCCATCATCACCCAGCCCAAGCCTTGCACAAAGCCGCCCTCTATTTGTCCCCTGTCAACAAGCGGGTTGAGCGATTCGCCCACGTCGTGGACAATATCGACTTGGCGCAGCTTAAAGGTTCCGGTAAACCCGTCCACCTCAACCTCGCTGACAGCAGCGCCGTAGGCGTAGTAGTAAAAGGGTTTTCCCGTACCTTTGAGCTTGTCGTAATAAATATTGGGCGTACGGTAGTAACCCGTGGCGGACAGGCTGACCTGGTCAAAGTACGCTTGCTGCACAACCGCCTCGAACAGCACGCGGTCTTTGGGTTGCAGGGAAGAATAAATCCAATCATCTTCAAAGACTAAGTCTTCGGGGCCGTTTAGCTCGAGTAGTCGCGCCGCCACCTCAGCTAAGCGAGCTTTCAGCGTTTCGCAAGCATTTCTGACCGCCTGACCGTTCAAGTCTGAACCGCTACTCGCCGCCGTTGCTGAAGTGTTGGGCACTTTGTCGGTGGCGGTGGGCATCATACGGAAGCGCTCAATACCGACGCCCAGTGTTTTGGCAGCAACCTGCAACATTTTGATGTGGAGGCCCTGCCCCATTTCGGTGCCGCCGTGATTCAGTTGAATAGAACCATCGGTATAAATGAGGACGAACGCGCCTGCCTGATTAAGAAAAGTTGTCGTGAACGAGATACCAAATTTGACAGGTGTGATGGCAAGACCGCGCTTTTTGTGAGGGTTAGCACGGTTGAAGGTCTCGAGGTCTCGTTTACGCGCCTCAAAATTTGAACGCGTTTTAACCTCATTCCAAACACGCTTTGTCCGCACGTCAATGAGC
>ENA-ORXM01003034-ORXM01003034.1-marine-metagenome-genome-assembly--contig:-NODE-3034-length-17695-cov-3.611931_pt1 | contig 17695 bp, 10 predicted proteins | sample MGYA00237867_ERZ511480 | MGnify/ENA primary metagenome ERZ511480 (study PRJEB26309, sample SAMN06266103) | marine metagenome | isolation source: Algal blade | place: United Kingdom:Sidmouth, United...
CGATAAGGTGACATTTGAGTTGTAGCAGACCGGCCTCAAAAACGGCAAAAAGCCCTGTTGGGCCCGCTCCTATAATCAGTATGTCTGTTTTAATCATTAAAAGTCAAATTTTAAATCTTGGCTAAGCTATTACAACTCGAAGTCAAAAAGCATGATTTTTGTCAGGTGGGCCTAGCCGATGTTCACGACCTCCTCAATTTGCGGGGCGTATTTTTTTATGGTCATTTCGACACCACTTTTCAGGGTCATTTGATTCACAGTACACCCCACGCAGGCACCTTCCAGTCGCACTTTGACGGAATTACCCTTGTCTATGGAAACGAGTGAGATATCGCCCCCATCGCTTTGCAGAAATGGGCGGATTTCCTCCAAGGCCTTTTCAACGTTCAGCTTTAATTCTTCCGGTGTCATATCACTTTTTCTTAACTGCGGAACAGCCCGCCATTGTTGTTATCTTAATGGCTTCCGTAGGTGGAAGGCTCTTATTTCTATTGACCAATTCTTGCACCACATTTTTGGTCAGTTCTTCGAAGGCCTCTTCAACCGGAGTTGCCGTTTGCATAGCTGCCGGTCTACCCACATCGCCCGCTTCACGGATACTCTGTACCAACGGAATTTCCCCTAAAAAGGGCACTTTCAAATCTTCGGCCAAATGTTTTGCCCCTTCTTTTCCAAAGATATAGTATTTGTTTTCTGGAAGTTCGGCAGGTGTAAAATACGCCATATTCTCTACAATGCCTAAAACGGGTACGTTGATGGATTCTTGCTGGAACATCGCCACTCCTTTTTTTGCATCGGCCAAGGCAACTTCTTGTGGTGTACTTACGATTACAGCACCCGTTACCGGCATCGCCTGCATGATGCTCAAGTGAATATCTCCCGTTCCCGGGGGAAGATCCAACAACATAAAATCAAGTTCGCCCCAATGCGCATCAAAAATCATCTGGTTCAAGGCTTTTGAGGCCATTGGGCCTCTCCAGATCACGGCCTGGTTGGGTTGGGTAAAAAATCCGATGGATAACAATTTTACCCCATAGCTTTCTACAGGTTTCATTTTCGACTTTCCATTGACATTGACTGCCAAAGGTTTTTCGTTGGCCACATCGAACATGATGGGCATTGAAGGGCCGTATATATCGGCATCCAAAAGTCCGACCTTAAAGCCCATTTTAGCTAAAGTTACCGCGAGGTTTGCGGTCACGGTAGATTTACCTACACCACCTTTACCAGAAGCTACTGCAATAATATTTTGGATTCCGGGAATTGGTTTCCCCTTGATTTCATTGGTTTTGGGTTTTGCCGGAGCATCGACCTTTATATTGATCTTGATTTTTGCTTTTTCATAAACTTCCCTATGGATAATCTTCAAGATTTCCACCTCGGTCTTTTTCCGCGCTTGAAGACTCGGATTGTTGATCGTTATATCAATTTCGACCTCATCGCCGAAAACCTGTATGTTTTTTATCGCACCGCTCTCGACCATATTCCGGCCTTCACCGGGAACGGTTATTTGCTCTAAAGCCTTTAAAACCTCCTTTTTATCTACCTTCATTATATATATTCATTCTAAACAAAGATAGTCGATACCGTCAAGAAACTAAAGTGTTTGGATTGAAATGTGGTATAGTGGGATAGGAATTGGTTATTTGCTAGAATGTCCTAATTTTTATAAAAAGGACATTTTTAGGATATTTCGAACTTGTTGGTAAAAATCATACCATCCGCCCATCCAATAAATTAATGATCCGCTTACCGTATTCCGCATTTTTCTCGGAGTGGGTTACCTGAATAATCGTAACCCCCTCGTTATTTAGTTCTTTAAAAAGTTGCATAATATCATCGCCTTGAGCAGAGTTAAGATTGCCCGTAGGTTCATCAGCCAGAATCAATTTGGGTTTGGTTATCAAGGCACGTGCCACCCCGACCAATTGTTGTTGACCACCGCTCAATTGGGTGGGGAACAGATCTTTTTTTCCAACGATATTAAAACGATCCAGTATATCGGCGACCATGGCCTTGCGTTCGGCGCCTTTTAGTTTCTTATACAATAAGGGCATTTCTAGATTCTCATAGACAGTTAACTCATCGATTAAATGATAGGCCTGAAAGACAAAGCCAATATATTGTTTGTACAGGTTGGCGCGGTGTTTTTCTTTCAGTTGGTGTACAGGTTCATCGAGAAACTCATATTGCCCTTCATCGAAATCGTCTAACATACCGATAACATTAAGCAAAGTCGATTTCCCAGAACCGGATGGCCCCATCACGGAGATAAACTCTCCTTCTTCAACCTTAAGGTTGATGTCTTTTAAAAGAAATACACGCTGCCCTCCCTGCTGTACCCATTTGAAAATATTGTTTAATTGTAATAGCATAGTCTTCTTGATTGTATTATGAAATGATTCAAACTTTCTTTCCGAGAGACGACTGTTTGTAATAATTCAAAACAGCATCTAAAGTCTACCTCTTAAGTTTTAATAACTGAAAAAGATATATTCATTGTTGACCTAATTTCATGCCATAACCATAAGACGCATCAAATCAGCTAATTAAATCAAAATACAATTTCACTATTATTCTTTTTGTCAAATTATTTTACAGGTGTATGTAAAATAATTTGACAGTTGACTCATTCCCTTTTCGTGGGAAATTTTGGTTGAAAGCCGACCACTGATGTATTTAAGCGACTTAATCGATTTATCAGGTTACTAAAAATGGATTGTACTTGATTTAAAAATATAAATTTTTTCCTACAATTATTGTAATTAAAAATCGTTTAATCTATAACTAATGGTAGGTTCCATCTCCCGCTAGACTTAAACGAAATAGGTTTTTCCAAATCTGATGAAAAACCTCCGGAAATAGAATGATAGAGCAAGACAAAAACTTAAAGATTGTATTTTTCGCCGGTATAGTGGCCATTACAATTAGCCTTACCGTAATATTGGGCTGGGTATTCGATATTGCCTTGCTGAAAACAATGATTCCCGGTTATGTGTCAATGAAATTGAACACTGCGCTTTGCTTTCTTTTTACCGCTACCATACTCATTCTGTTCCTAAAAAATAAATGGTATAACCTTACCCTATTTCTATCCTTAGTGTTGACTGTTTTTAGTCTTGCTTCATTATCACAGGATATCTTTGGCTATAATTTGGGGTTAGATCAACTCTTAATAATAGATTTTGATGCTATCGACAATGGGGAAACATCGCCCGGTAGACCATCGCCGACTACTTCGATTTGCTTTTTTCTTTTCGGGCTCGTATTCATTGTATTTCATATGACCAATTTCATAGCGCAAAAAATAGGTCAATATGCACTTCATCTCATTACCCTTATCGCCTTTATCGCCTTTATCGCCTTTTTGGGATACCTTTTTAATGTACCCACACTGTATAAATTGTCCTTTTTCACTTCCATGGCGATACATACATCGGCAATCTTCTTAATGCTCTCCATACTAGTTTCGTTTATTCATCCAAGCATGGGAATTACCGGCTTATTCACCGGAAAAAAATTCGGCAACTTTATGGCCCGCAATCTATTTGTAAAGATATTGGCGACCGTACTTATACTCGGCTATGTTCAACTCTTATTTGGAAGGAACAATCTTATATCTATAGAATTCGGTATCGCATTGTTCACCACCTGCTTTATTCTTGTGGCCCTATATCTTTTATGGTCTACCGCAAAACTATTGAACCAAATAGATACCAAACGAGAACTGGCCGAAAAAAAATTAGTGTTGAACAACAAAAATCTTGAAAACATTGTAGAAGAACGCACCGGTTACTTGACCAAACAAAACAAGCAACTAGAAGATTTTGCCCATATCGTTTCGCACAATCTACGAGGCCCGACCAGTAACCTAAAATCTCTTTTACATTTTTATGGCCAAGAAGAAACAGTAGCCGAAAAGGATATGTTGATGGATAAATTTCAAAAAACCGTACATAACCTAGAGGGCACCCTAAACGAACTTTTAGACGTTGTCAGCATTCGGCATGAATCTAAAAAAGAAAGAGAAGAACTCAATTTTGAAACGGTATTAGAAAGATTGATCGACACCTATCAAGGAAAAATCATGGAGACAAACGCGAAGATCACTTATGATTTTTCCGCTATTGAAACCGTTGAATATTCTTCTGTTTACTTAGAGAGTATAATGCATAATCTATTGAGCAATGCCATAAAATATAAATCATCGGAAAGAGACCCGGCCATACACTTTGTAACAGGGCAGACAGGCGAGCAGACTAGTCTAACAGTAAGCGATAATGGACTTGGCATAGATATGGAAAAGAACGGAAACCGTTTGTTCGGCCTGCACAAAACGTTTCACAAACATCCCGAAGCAAAAGGTGTCGGCCTATTTATAACCAAGGCACAAGTAGAAGCCATGGGGGGAGAAATAACGGCAGAAAGTGAAGTTGACAAAGGCACAACTTTTAGTATAATATTTTAATAGCAGTGATTTAAACTTTCTGCGTTTAGGTGAAAATTAGCTATTTTTTGTCTGTTTGATGTCTTTTTTATGTTGCACCCGTCCGACCGGTACGGGCTGGTAACATCGTTACGGAAGGAAGAAAAGGGGAAAAACAGACGAAAAAGAGCAATTACTGCCTGCCGGCAGGCAGGTTTTAGCAAATGGAGAAAGTTTAAATCACTCATAACCCAAGAAAGCATGAAAAAAATCAACACTGTTGCTTTAATTGATGATGACGATATCTATCAATATGCCGCAAAGAAAACAATTGTGGCTACCGAATTTGTAAATAACATAATTACCTTTTCGGACGGACAGGAAGCAATCGAATATTTTTTAGAAAACCATCAAAATACCGACGAACTTCCCGATCTTATTTTTCTCGATCTTAATATGCCTATTTTAGACGGTTGGCAATTTCTGGAAGAATACACTCCCCTAATAAGTAAAATAAAAAAAGAGATACAAATCTACATTACCTCATCATCTAAAAACCCGGATGATCTTATCAAGGCAAAAAACATAACCGCAGTTTCAGACTACATTGTAAAACCGTTAAGCATTGAAAGGTTTAAGGAAATATTCAAAAAATTATAACTACAAAAACAGTTGCTTATTAATTTTTTTACATCGCTCTAGGTTGAAATCTTATTAAGAGACTGTTTTGAAATGTATATTTAGAATTGTTATAGCCTATTTTTCCTGCCCGCCTGCCGGCGGGGATGCAGAACGAGGCAAAATTTTTAAGCATAGCACCGTTACGGTCAAGAACCTGCCTGCGGCTGGCAGGTTTTAACAAAGTAATGCGCAGAAAGAGGTTATACCCGCCCGTACCGGATCGGGCGGGAGAAAATAATCGAGATATTTCAAAACAGTCTCTAAATCTATCAGGTTTACTTACCAAACTATGAAGTGATTTAAACTTGATAGGATTATCATCGCAAATGACCGAAAACCGTTAGGCTTTTCTTTCAATCTTTCGACACCTTGCCCGAACCGGATATTTTACTATCCACGTTTTGAGGATTGCCCCGATACCGAATATTGCCCGAACCGGAAACCCTTGATGTAAGCGATTCGTCTACGGTGGTTTCGACATTCGTAGAACCCGATAGTTCGAAAGTCGCTTCATTAACCTCCAAATCATAGGCTTTTACATTGGACGACCCGGAGGATCGTACTTTGAACTCTTCGGAATTTCCCTTCAAACGTATATTACTCGAACCTGAGGTCATGACGGAAACCTTAATAGCTTCGACGGCAAGATCTATATTTCTAGAACCAGAAATCTGAATGGCCAGATCATTTGTTTTGAGGGTCTTTTTTCCCCTAAAATCCCCTGAACCGGAAAGCCGTATTTGATCGATTTCTTCAATGGGAATAGTGATAAATACCCCCTCACCACGTGAGGGATTGAGATTTATATTGTCTATTGACTTAATATGCAAGGTGCCACTGCTTACTTCGGTCTCGATATTATCCAAGATATTATCCTCGCCCTTTAAAGTCAGTTTTCCTTCTTGGCCGTCGATCAGTTCGACTTCATAAAATCCCGATACCGAAATGCCGTCGTAGTCGTTGGTGGTCCTTTCTATGGTTACAACATTGCCACTGCCTTTTATTCGCTTTTGTGCGCAGCTAGTGGTTATGCAAAGTATTGTTAGTACTACTATTGTTGTTGTTTTCATGATTTAATTATTTTTATGTCATTCCCGAGAAGTCGGGAATCTGTTTAATAGTTCTCTATCCTTTTATTTATCACCCGCAAGGTTTCGCGATGCAAGCGTAATCTTGTAGGTTCGCATTCCATATAACTCATCAGACCTGCAAGGAGACCTCCTATCGTCGGCTGCACCTCGCAGGTCTCTTCACTATTCCGTTCGCAAACTTTTTGCGGGATTGTTGTTTGCAGCCTTTAACGTTTGATAACTGATCGTAATCAAGGCTATGAGTAAGATAGCCAGTGCGGCCGAGCCGAACATCCACCAACGTAGTTCTATATGAAATGCAAAACCCTGCATCCAGTCATTTAGATAATACCAAGTGATGGGTATTGCCATTAAAAGCGCCAAAGCAACAAGCCTTAAAAAATCCATTGAAAGCATACTGAACAAGGTCGCAATATTGGCACCCAAAACCTTTCGCACCGCTATTTCGCGAGTGCGCTGATTTGCCATAAAGGCGGCCAGGCCAAAAAGACCCAAACATGAAATAAAAATAGCCAAGCCCGAAAATATACTTGCCAACTGCTGTATTTTTTGTTCCTCTTGATAACCTTTTAAAATGGTATCATCTAAAAACTCATACTTAAAGGGCAAACTGCTAAATTGTTTGTGCACCTCTTCCAAACGGGCAATCGTCTCTTTCGTCTGGCCGGGCGTGGTCTTTACATATACCAGTTCTGTATTTGAGGGCCTGCAGCGAAGAATCATAGGTTCAATGGGATTATGAAGCGATCTAAAATGGAAGTTTTTTACCACACCTACTATCTTACCACCTTCCTCGCCCCAAAAATTCAATGATTTTCCAATCGGTTCTTCCATACCCATCACCTTGGCCGCTTCTTCATTAACCATATAGTTCAGGGAATCGGTAGCAAAATCTTGCGAAAAGAAGCGGCCTTTTTCCAAACGCACATTCAATAGCTCCATCAAACCAAAATCAACATCTAAAATGGCAAATCCTGGATTGTATTCCTTCGGATTTTTTCCTTCCCATACGGGATCTCCAGTGATTCCGATCGATTCACTAAAATTTCCACTCGCCGAACTCACTTGTCCAATCTCGGAAAATGTGGCAAGTTCTGACCTGATGGTCTTTGAATGTTTCCAAGTTTCGCTGTCTAAAGGAAGAAAAACTACGTTCTCTTTATCCAACCCCAGGTTTTTGCTTTGAATATAGTGCAGTTGTAAGTACACCACAACGGTGCCCGCCACCAAAATCGTAGATAAGGCAAACTGTGCGACCACAAGGCCCTTACGCAACAAGACCGGACCGATACTTCCCTTGATTTTGCCCTTCAACGCATTAACAGGGTCAAAAGAGGACAACAAAATTGCCGGATAAATACCAGAAAGCGCGATGGTGACCAAAGCGACCCCGAAGATAATCGCATAGAAATTCACATTCATAAAATCAAGGGAAATATGCTTCGAAGCGATTTCATTGAATATGGGCATGGTCAGTTCGGCAAGAAGAATGGCAAACCCTACGGCTAAGGTGACCAAAATTGTAGACTCTAGCATAAATTGGCCCATTAACGAACCTTTTTCGGCACCCAATATTTTTTTGATACCTACTTCCTTCGATCTTTTGATCGACCAGGCCGTTGTCAGATTGATAAAATTGAAACAGGCGATCAGCAAGGTAAAAGCGGCAATGATAATAAAAAGAATAACATTATCCATTCTTCCGCCGACCGCCTTACCATCTTCGAACTTCGAATAGAGATATCGATCTTTGAAAGGTTGAAGCTGCAGGGTAAACCAGTCTACATCGGCCACCTTTTTAGGCAGGGTCTCGATTTTTTGGTTAACATCCTTCTGGGATGCATTTTTATCGAGCAACACATAGGTAACCATCCATGAATTGCCCCAGCTCTCGTAAGTAGAATTGAACGGAAGGTAGTTATCGATTGGGATAACGACATCGAATTGCAAAGAGGATTGTTCGGGGAGTCTCTGGAAAACGCCCGATACATTGAAAACGACTTCTACCTCATTGATATTAAGTTCTAAACTTTTACCGATCACATCACCTTCAGGAAAGAAACTGGCGGCCAACCTTTCGGAAATTACTATATTCTTCAGGTCTTGAAGGCAATCTTTGGAAGAGCCTTCTTTTAAGGGAAATGTAAAGACTCCGAAAAAACCGGGGTCCGTGGCGATCATTTGAACCTCGGTCAGTTTATCGGAAATATTGACCGTTGCATTTCTTGGATAAGTGACCCTAGTTCGATCCTCGATTTCAGGAATTTGCCCTAATAGGGCATCACCAATGGGATAGGCCGTGTCTTCATCGGTCACTATAGATCCGTTCTCCGCCGGTTGGTTTCGCAAGACTTGATAGATACGGCCTTCGTTCTCATGAAAGCTATCCTGTTCAAATTCGTCCATGACCCACAGGGCGATCATTAAGCAACACCAAATACCCAATGCCAATCCGATAGTGTTTATCAATGCGAAACCTTTTCTCTTGCCGAGGCTTCTAATAGCGATTTTAAGGTGGTTTTTTAGCATTGTTCTAGTTTTATTTTTTTAGCTCCTCCCTTTTTCAAAGGGAGGTGTCCGCCTTTGACGGACGGAGGGATTATACCGCAAACTTGCTCCGAGGTTGGTGCTTAGTTGTTCCTAGGACCAATCCCTCCGTCATCGCAAGCGATGCCACCTCCCTTAAAACAAGGGAGGAGCTTTTCTTATTTTTGCTTCCCCTTTTGGGGGTTGGGGGCTACTCATCCCGCAACGAATCGACAGGGTTCGCGACCGCGGCCTGAAAACTTTTCCAACTTACCGTAATCAGGGCAATGGCCAAAGCGGTAAGACCTGCCAATGCGAAAATCCACCAACTCATTTCGGTCTTATAAGCGAAGCCTTCGAGCCATTTGTTCATAGCGTACCACGATATGGGCACCGCGATGATAAAGGCGAGAACCACCCATTTCACGAAATCTTTATTTAATAGCGAGAGAATCTGGGTAATCGATGCGCCGTTTACTTTCCTGATACCTATTTCCTTTTTTCGTTGGATGCAGGTATAAGAGGTCTGGCCGAATAGGCCCATAGCGGCAATAAGAATTGCCAAGATGGTGAAAACCTGAAAGGCTTTGGCAAACTTTCTGTCCTCGGTATATTGTTTCTGAAAATTTTGGTCTAAAAAGGTATAGTTATAGGTACTTTCCGGAAAGACCTGATGCCATGTGTTGTTCAATTGTTCTAGCGCATCGGTAGTTGCTGCCATAGTAGCTGACCGCTTATCCAACTTTACCAGAATATTCCTGAGGGGTTTATTTTGCATTATTATTAGAGGCTCAATGGGAGACTTCAATCCAAAATGATGGTAATCTTTAACGATTCCAGTTATGACCCACTCTTCTTCAAAAAATTTGGCTGTCTTTCCAATCGCACCTTCCAAATCCGTAATTTCCATAAAACTGGCCATTTTTTCATTTATGACGATATTACGACTCCATCCATTTGCAGTTTGCAAAAAAGTTTCTCCTGCGGCAAATTCCATACCCGTTACATAAAAGTAATTCGGTTCTGCAACATAATTGTACCAGACCCGTTTATCATCGGTTTTCCCGTTGGGAAAGGTCATACCAAGAGCGGAATTCAAATTTGAGAAATCATCGCCCGGATAGGTCGAACTTAAGGCGACATCTTCGACGTAGGGACTTTTTTTGAGTTCGCCGACCAGGGTGCTATAATCATTTTCCAGGATAGAATCCCGTTCCCTGTTCAAGACTTGGCCGTTAAGTGATACCAAATTGTTAAGCTCGGCACCGATGGGTCGATCCTGAAGAAAACGGATTTGTTTGTTGGCCATAAAGGCACCCGTCAATAATGTTATCGTAGCCAAAAATTGTCCGATAATCAGTCCCCTTCTCAAATTGAGGCCTTTGGTAGAGGCCTGTAACTTTCCCTTTAGTACAGTTACCGATTTGTACTTGCTTAACATAAAGGCGGGATAAAAGGCCGACAAAGTGGCTCCGAGAAGCATAAACGCAAAATAGGGCAAGAGGCCTTTTATTTGTGTACTATTAAGTTCAAGTTCCAACCCGACGAACCGATTAAAGGCAGGAAGCAGTATATAGGCCGCGCCGATTGCCAAAACTATTGCGATAAAATTCAAGAGACCCGATTCTATGAGGGACTGTAGGATCAATTGTGGCCTTCTTGCCCCTACGACCTTACGAACGCCGATTTGCTTGGCTCGTTCCATAGACTTGCTGGTGGAGAGATTTATATAGTTCATCCAAGAAAGTAGAATGGTGATGAAGGCAATAATCGCCAAAAGTCGAACACTGTTCGCATTACCATTGGCCTCGGCCTCATAAGGCTTGTTTGAATTAAGATGAATATCTGCTATCGGCTCTAAATGGTGCCTTTCATTTTTTAACCCTTCCGGCTTAAACGCCATTATCTTCTTGTTCAACGCAGCGACATCGGCATTTTCATCTAATTTTAAATACGTAAAGTATTCGTTTTGGTTCCAGGTATATTTCCAATCACGGTCAAATACGGGCCAAGTGTAAAAGGTCTTAAACGAAACCAGAAAGTCATTATTGATATGGCTATTCGGCACATCACCGTTTAATACCCCGGTAACCTTAAAATTCGTATTGCCCCCTGCTGCTATTTTTACGGTTTCGCCGATAGGATCTGCAGCCCCAAAAATCTTCTCCGCCAACGACGCCGAGAGTACAATGGAATAGGGTTCGTTCAAAGCGGTACGTATGTCGCCATTTTGCAGATTGCGATCAAAGATTTCAAAGTAGCTAGGGTCTGCCAATGCCCCGGTATTTTCGTCAAAAATGGCATTGTCGTGTACCAACACCAAACCTTTTACCCGACGAAGCCGAACAAAATCTTCTATTTCAGGATATTTCTCCTTCAATGTGGGTCCGCTCACGATGTATGCGTTGGCATCACCCGCGACCCATTCATCACCTTCCAAATAGTCCATATAGACCCGATGCACATTCTCAGATCCTTTAAACTTATCAAAACTACGCTCATAGTTTACATACAGCATAATAAGAACAAAAGACGCCACGCCAATCGCCAACCCAAAAATGTTTATGAAGGAGTACAGCTTGTTCTTGAGCAGATACCGCGTTGCTATTTTTAGGAAGAGGGTGTACATAATGTTTTTGTTTTATGTTTTGATTCTGATGTTTTGACTGGCCTGAAAAGTCCCCTCCCCAGCCCTCCCCGAGGGGAGGGAGTCCATTCTCTCTGTAATCTAAACTTCCCAAATCGTTCCACCTCTCTCCCTTATAGGGAAAGAGCTAGTTCTCCCCCTCCGGGGAAGTTAGAGGGGGGCTTTTCATTCATCCCTCAACGAATCGACAGGGTTCGCAACCGCTGCCTGAAAACTTTGCCAACTTACCGTAATCAAGGCAATACCGAGCGCAGTTAGACCCGCGAGGGCGAATATCCACCAACTCATTTCGGTCTTGTATGCAAAACCTTCGAGCCATTTGTTCATAGCGTACCACGATATGGGCACCGCGATGATAAAGGCGAGAACCACCCATTTCACGAAATCTTTATTTAATAGTGAGAGAATCTGGGTAATCGATGCGCCGTTTACTTTCCTGATACCTATTTCCTTCTTTCGCTGTATGCAGGTATAAGAAGTCAAACCAAAAAGACCCATGGAGGCGATTAGTATGGCGAGGATCGTGAAAATTTGAAAAGCGGAACCAAAGGCTTTATCCTCATTATATTGTGCCTCAAAATTTTGGTCTAAAAAAGTATAGTTGAAAATACTTTCCGGAAGTATGTCGTTCCACTTGTTTTCGATTTGTGAGATCGCTGCGGTCATTCCTGTTGCTGACGATACACTTTGGTCCAATTGTACCAAAAGATTACTCCAGTCAGATTCGTAACGTATAACGAGCGGCTCGATGCCCGTTTTTAAACCAAAATGATGGTAGTCTTTGATGACACCCACAATGACCCAATCTTCCCCTCCAAATTTTACGGTTTTATCTATCACGTCTTCTGCTTTAGCGACACCCATATGTTTTATAAATCGCTCGTTCATGACAATATTATTGCTACGACCTTCGGGCTTTTCGAGAAAAGGACCTCCGGCAACAAACTCCATATTCATTAACTTGAAATATTCCGGTTGAACGCCGTAATGGTACCATATTCTCTTATTATCTTCAGTTCCGTTCGGAAAAGTGATGCCCACTGCCGAGGCCAAGTCGTCATAGGTACCACCGGGGTAGGTCTGAGACATCGCTGCATTCTTGACGAAGGCTAAATTTTTCAATTCTTTCTTCAACGTATTAAAATCGTTCGTTAAAAGCGAATCTTGTCTGTCGGCTATTATTTTACCGTTTAAAGTAAGCGTCTGATCAAGATTTGCACCGATGGGCTGGTCTTGCAAAAAATTGATTTGCTTGGTCACTACTATTGTACCGATCAAGAGGATAATGGTCGCTAAAAATTGCCCGATAATCAATCCTTTTCGAATGGTTAGGCCACCGCCATCTGTTCTGACTTTTCCTTTTAGAGCCTTTGCCGGGGTATAGCTACTCAATACAAATGCAGGGTATAAACCAGAAACCAATGTACCTAACAAAATAAAGCCCAGCATCGGAAGAAACTCTGCGAGGTTAGATAGGCCAAAACTCAACTCTTTTCCGATAAAACCATTGAATAAAGGAAGCACCAACAATACGACAAAGACTGCTATTATAATCGCAATACAATTCAGTAATAACGATTCTAAAAGTGATTGCACGATAATCTGTGGCCGTTGTGCACCGGCCACCTTTCGTATTCCGGTTTCCTTTGCACGTTCTAAAGATTTAGCCGTTGAGAGGTTTACATAGTTTAGCCAGGAGAGCAGAATAATGATAAAGGCTATGGCCAACAGAAAATTCACCCTACTGGCACTACCGTTCGCTTGAGCCTCGTAGGGTTTGTCGGAATGCAAGTGTATATCTTCCAATGATTCCATATTATGTCTTTCAAAGGGTAGGCTCTCCACCTTGAAATCCATAACTTTTGTCTTTAGCGCTGCGATATCGGTATTTTCATCGATTTTGATATAAGTGTACAGGTTATTTCCGTTCCAGTTAGGTTCTGGGTTGTCGGGAAATCCGTCCCAAGTCAAGCCGGTATTGAACGACATCAAGAAATCGTTTTTCATGTGGGAGTTGCCCGGTCGATCCCTTAATATCCCTTTTACCTTAAACAAAGTCTTTCCATTGTAAATAACCTCTATGGATTTTCCGATGGGATTCTCATTTCCAAAAATTTTATCCGCTAAAGTCTCGGTCAACAAAATGGAATAGGGTTCTTTCAAAGCCGTATTGGCATCCCCTTTTAACAGCGAGTACTTCAGCACTTCGAAAACCGATGGGTCGGCCAATGCGCCCTTCTCTCCGTTAATAAGCGAATTACCATTCTTAAAGGAAACATCGACAATATATGACAGGCGAACAAAATCAGTAATTTCAGGAAATGCTTCGGTAAGTGTAGGCCCTGTCAAATTATAGGTCTGTGCATCGCCCGGCACAAACACACCATCCTCGGTATAATCCATGTAGATACGCTGTACCTGTTCAGAATCTTCGAAAGTATCGTAGCTGTATTCATAATTCACATACAGCATAATCAATACAAAAGAAGCTATGCCGATAGCTAGCCCAAAGATGTTGATGAAGGAATACAACTTGTTTTTGAGCAAATAGCGTGTTGCGATTTTTAGGAATAGTTTGTACATGGTGTTTCTTGTTTCAAATGTTCTTTTATTTTTTAAGCTCCTCCCTTTTTTAAAGGGAGGTGTCAGCTTGCTGACGGAGGGATTATCCCGCAAACTTGCTCAGTTATTCTTTTTCATTTTTTTCAATCTTTTCGTCATAATCCCTCCGTCTTCGCTAAAGCGAATCCACCTCCCTTTAAAAAAGGGAGGAGCTTTTTCTACTCTGTCCGTAAACTTTTTACCGGGTTGGCGATTGCTGCTTTTATGGCCTGATAGCTTACCGTTAAAAGGGCGATGGTCAAGGCCAAGATTCCCGCCAGAGCAAAAGTCCACCAAGAAATGGTTATTCTATACGCAAAATCCTCAAGCCATTTACTCATGAAATACCATGAAATAGGCACGGCCAGTACAATAGCAATCAATACCAATTTTAAAAAATCTTTAGAAAGAAGCGTCGTTATATTTTGCACGGAAGCCCCTAAAACTTTACGGATTCCAATTTCCTTTATCCTGTTCTCGGCCATATAACTGGCAAGACCGAATAGGCCCAAACAGGAAATAAAAATAGTGAGTATTGTAAATAAGCTTACCAGTTGACCCGTTCTTTTTTCATCATCGAATTTTTGGGCATATTCTTGATCAACAAATTCATAATTGAAAGGATACTCTGGATTGTATTTTCGGAAAATCGCTTCCGCCGTAGCCAGACTTTCTGCCGTCGCCATGGTCTTATTAAATTTAATATGGATTACATTATTTGCATAGAGGCCACCTTCGATAACCATTGGGTCTATTTTTTGAAATGGTGAATCTAAGATGAAATCTTTGACAACGCCTACCACATGCCATTCAATGCCCATATCTTTAACAATTTGACCAAGAGGTTCCTCGAAGTTCATCAGTTTCACAGCTGATTCATTAAGTATTGCCGCAGTAGAATCTGTTGGGTATTTACTTAAGTTAAAATCACGCCCAGCAATTATTTCCATCCCTGTTGTCTTAACTATAGCATCATCGGCATTGAATCTTTGGATGGTAGTTACATTATCTTCATCTTTTCCTTTCCAATCGAAACCCCATGAATTACTCCAACCCTCTGTTATGGGGCCACTGGTTTTAGTAACAGATTCGGCTATGCCAAATGACAACAACTCACTTTTAATTAGTGTGTAGTTCTTTGCTACATCACCTTCTATATGGGAATAAATTAAATTGGCTTTAGAATAACCACTTTGTCTATTCTGCACCTTCTGTAATTGTTGGGTTACGATTATACTCGCGGTAATAAGAATGATTGCTGCCGAAAACTGTAGCACCACCATTACTTTTCTAGGCGTAACCGGCGAACTCATTTTTTTAAAAGTTCCTTTTAAAACTGCCGAAGGTTTGAAGCCAGATAGATATAACGCCGGGTAACTACCTGCTAATACTCCCGTGAGAATCACAACTCCAAAGGCCGATAGCCAAAACCATTCATTCGTCATATCTAATACCAATGGTTTCTGAACTAATTCTCCAAAAGATGGCAAAACAAGCACAATTAGTAGAAAAGCTAAAACCGCCGCAATAGCTGAAATTAAGATAGATTCGCCTAAGAACTGACCAATAAGTGCGCCTTTTTTTGCTCCTACAACCTTTCGTATTCCAACTTCTTTCGCCCGTTTTTCACTTCTGGCGGTGCTTAAATTCATGAAATTGATACAGGCTATAAGTAAAATAATAGCTGCAATGAAACCAAACATCCGTATCGTTATAATTCTACCACCGACTTCTTTTCCATCTACAAATTCTGAATGCAACCAATACCTTGACCAAGGATATAAATAAGTAACCATATCTGCTGCACCCTTATCATATCGTTCGCGTAAATTTTTGATTTTTTTAGAGAATGCCCCATAATCCGTTCCTTCTTTTAATAAGACATAGGTGGCAATGGAATTATTACCCCAATGTTTATCGTTCCAACCCCTTTGTTGAGCATATGCCCAAGGCATCAAAAATTCGAAATTGAAACCTGTATTATTCGGAAGGTCTTTTAAGACTCCTGTTACTTTAAAAGTATCAGCATTATCGACTTTTACTATTTTCCCCACCGCTGGTTCATCTCCAAATAACTTTTTGGCAAATGCCTGAGTAATAACAACAGAATTTACACCTTCTAATACAGTTTCAATGCTACCTTCTACAAGTGGAAAACTAAATATGTTCAAAAAGTCAGGGTCAACAATGGTACCTGTAGATTTCATCCTTTTATCATCTAAGGAAAAGAGAAATTCCTTATCATAATAGAACCTAGAAATATGTTCCACTTCAGGGTAATCTTTCTTTATAGTAGGCGCCATTATTTTAGGCGTTGAATTCCATGTCCAGATTTCGCCCTCTACCGGGTATTGATTATATACTTGGTAAATACGGTTCTTATTTGTATGATATTGATCGACACCTAGTTCATAGTTTATCCATATCAAAATAAGAGCGGTGACTGCCAAGCCTATAGAAAGACCAACAATGTTTAACAACGAAAAACTCTTATTTCGAATTAAGTTTCGCCAAGCGATTTTTAGATAGTTTCTTAACATTGTTCCTGTTTTTATTTTTTTTAAGCTCCTCCCTTTTTTAAAGGGAGGTGTCCGCCGACGGTGGACGGAGGGATTAGTCCGTAAACTTGCTCAAATACTATTTTTCATTTTCTCTAATCTTGAACCTTTCCTGAATAATCCCTCCGTCATCCGCCATAGGCGTATGCCACCTGTGCCTTCCTCTCACTCATGCAATCCTCTCGGTCGTGCCTCCCTCGTCGGTTGCAAGGTTCGTCGGAGGCAAGTAAAAAAGGGAGGAGCTTTTTTTTACTCCGTTCTCAAACTTTTTACCGGGTTCTGCAATGCCGCTTTGATGGTTCTTGTACCTACGGTAAAAAGTGCTATGATCATGGCCAACATGCCGGCGGCAACAAAAAACCACAGGCTCAGATCTATTCTATATGCGTAGATATCGAGAAATTGTCGTAGAAACCACCATGCGATCGGTGAGGCGATCAAAAATGATATCAAAACCAATTTCAAAAAGTCTTTTGTCAACAATATCGTAATCGAAGGGATGCTGGCACCCAACACTTTTCTGACCCCGATTTCTTTGGTACGCTGCGCTACGATCAATAATGACATGGCAAATAACCCGATACAACTTAAGGCAATGGCAATTATAGAACCGCTGGTAATCATGGTAGCCATCATCTTTTCCTTTTGAAAGGTCCGATTTATATTTTCATCCAAGAACGACCCCAAGAATTCGGCGTTGGGTTCTATTTTCTTCCATGCTTGTTTAACGGCCTCAAAAGAACTCGCCATATTTGTTGGTGCCACTTTGACGAAAGCATATGACAATCCCATATCCCTATCCAAGAAAAAGGTCATCGGCTGAATAGCTTTTGAAATATCTTGAAAATTATAATCCTTTACTACGCCTATTACCGAATATTTAAGGCTATCGTTGATCGGGAAGAAAGCGGTCAATGGATTCGATTCTCCGAGTTCATCGACCATACTTTCATTAATGATCACACTTTGAGTGTCGCCAGCGTTGTTCTTATTAAAACTTCGCCCTTCCACAAGTTCAAGTTCCAAAGTTTCTAGATAGTCATAATCAACGGTCAATGCATGGGTGCTCACTCCCCTGCCTTTATAATCGAACCCCCAAATACTGGTTGACTGACTCCCGTCTTTTCCTCTGCCCAAATTGTTGTCGGAAGCGGTCACGCCCAAA
>ENA-ORXM01003036-ORXM01003036.1-marine-metagenome-genome-assembly--contig:-NODE-3036-length-17684-cov-6.942977_pt1 | contig 17684 bp, 15 predicted proteins | sample MGYA00237867_ERZ511480 | MGnify/ENA primary metagenome ERZ511480 (study PRJEB26309, sample SAMN06266103) | marine metagenome | isolation source: Algal blade | place: United Kingdom:Sidmouth, United...
ATCTTCAAAAGCTCTGCTGCGGCTGTCAAAGACCCTGTCTCTGCGGCGGCATGAAAGGTTTTAAGTTTATCCCAATCCAGCGTGTCCATGTGTGCCTCAGCCTATTCGGCCGCCTCGGCCATCATCTCTTGTTCTGTCAGAAATTTCTCAGCTTCGAGTGCGCCCATGCAGCCAAGCCCTGCAGCTGTTACAGCTTGACGCCAAATTTCGTCAGAGACATCGCCTGCCGCAAAGACGCCGGGAATGTTGGTTGCGGTGCTGTCACCCGGAGTGGTGATATAGCCGCCGTCATTCATGACGACATGGCCTTTGAAAATTTCTGTCGCGGGTTTGTGGCCAATCGCGATGAAAACGCCGTGCGTTTCGCGGTCATAAACTTCGCCCGATTTTACATTCTTGAGGCGAACGCCTGTCACGCCGAGCGGATTTTCATCGCCGAGAATTTCTTCAAGCGTAGTGTCCCAAAGGATTTCGACTTTTTCGTGGTTCAGTAAGCGGTGCTGCAAAATCTTCTCAGCGCGCAGACTGTCGCGGCGATGGACTAAGGTCACGCGGGAAGCAAAATTGGTCAGAAACAAAGCTTCCTCAACGGCCGTATTGCCGCCGCCGACGACAACGACTTCTTTGCCGCGATAAAAGAAACCATCACAGGTCGCGCAGGCCGAGACGCCAAAGCCTTGGAATTTCTCCTCAGATGGCAGGCCAATCCATTTGGCTTGCGCGCCCGTCGCAATGATAACCGCATCAGAGGTATAAGTCATGCCGCCATCGCCCGTCATTTTAAAGGGCCGTATAGAGAAATCGACATCAATGATGGTGTCTTCATAAAAGCTCGTGCCGAATTTAAGGGCATGTTCTTTAAACTTTACCATCAGTTCTGGCCCTTGAATTTCAGGGAAGCCCGGATAGTTCTCAACATCGGTCGTGATGGTCAACTGACCGCCGGGCTGTAATCCTGCAATAACGGCAGGCTCGAGCATGGCGCGCGCCGCATAAACGGCGGCTGTATAGCCTGCGGGGCCTGACCCGATTATGATAACTTTGTGGTGGATAGTGTTTGACATGGAAGCTCTCGTTAATTTTCTCCCTCACACATAGTGAGGCGCGGATAGATTCGCAATATGAGAGCCGCGCAAGGGTGTGGATGGCTATGCGCGTATAAATTCCAGCAATTGCCGTTCTGATTTGCGCAGGCCAGGCGTGTCACATGATTTTACGGTGGCCGCTATATTGTTCTCCGCCAAGCCTATGACACGGGGGTGGATATAGCTGCTGCGGCAGATGGCAGGCGTATTGTGGAGCCGTTGTGCCGCGGCCTCGGACATGGTTTTGAGCGTCGGCTCGCCCTCTGTTGCCTGTGCCGTCTCAAACGCGGCCAATGTCCCGTGCCAGGTCCTAAAGGTCTTGGCCGAGAAATCCTCGCCAATATAAGCATTCACATTACTGCTATCGATGGGGTGAAGCTGTCCGCTTTGGCCGATATATTGGAAAACGCGCCGCCCCGGTAAGTCATCAATGCTGTGCAGTACGCGGGCTAGAGTCTTATCTTTGATCTGCTTGCGCACGCGTTTGCCGCCTTTGGCTTTGTAATCCAGTTGCAAGCTGCTGCCTGAGAGAGTGATGTGCCTTGTCTTGAGCGTGCTGGCCCCTATAGCGTCATTCACCTCGTGCCCGACACGTAGCGCGCCTTTGTCGATTAAGCGCGTAATCGCGGCGCAGACATAATCTTTGCTGTTATCTTGCCGCCGTAAATCCCGCGAAATTTTACGCCTGAGGTAGGATAAATGCTCTCCAAATTCCGGTAGATTTTCAAATTTCTTGCGCTCTTGAAACTCTCTCCATTTTTCGTGATAGCGATATTGCTTACGCCCTTTCACGTCCCGCCCTGTGGCTTGAAGATGACCATACGGATCCTCACAAATCCAGACATCGCTATAGGCGGGCGGCAGACCCAAAAGATTGATGCGCTCCAAAGCCATTTTACATGTCAGAGTTTTCCCGTCAGGCGCTTTATAAGAAAACCCTTTGCCGCGTTTGATCCGGGCAATGCCGGGCTCGCTGTCATCTGCATAGCGCAATATGGCGGGAAGGGCGGTCATAAAGACTATACGTCTGGCGGTCTTCATGAGTTCACTTGCATAGTCGGGCCGCGTTTCATAAACACCTTATGTGAAACATTTATTGCTCCTAACTGCTGCCGCTTTGCTGACCGCCGCCTGCACGGCCTCTGATGCGCAGGTTGAAACGGTTAATACCTCGCCCGCAACAGCTGAAACGAAAATCGAGACCGTTACTCTAGAAGCTTCGCCGACGACCGGACGCTATTTTGACAATGTGCCGACACCGTCGATTTTGATGTTTTCCGAAACGCGCGATTGGCGACATGAAGAAGGCATTGTTGGCGCAAATTTGGCAATTATGAAAGCAGCTAAGGATATGGGATTGGGCTATTTTACCACTGAGCACAGCGCGATTTTCAACGCCAAAGAGCTCGCAAAATTTGATGTTGTGGTCTTTAATAATATGACCGGGGACACACTTACGCCCGCGCAAGAAAAGGCCTTTCAGACATGGCTAGCGCAAGGCAAAGGTGCGGTGCTCATCCACGGGGCGGGGGACAACTCTCATCAGGATTGGGATTTTTATCATAACCAGATGCTGGGCGCGACATTTGTCAGCCACCCCATGGCCCCCCAATTCCAAGAGGCCAGAGTTGAGGTGCTCAAGCCTGAGCATCCTGTTATGGCTGGAATTGGCAAAGAGTTTCTGGCCACAGATGAGTGGTACACATTTGAAGCGCCTCCGGGTGATGACTTTATTATCTTGGCTGGTTTGGACGAGAGCACTTACAGTCCCGTCAATACGGTCTATGGTGACCGCTCTGATTTGCGCATGGGCCCAAAACCTGCGGACCATCCAATTATTTGGGCCAGATGTCTGGGCGAGAACCAATCGCGTATCGTCTTTACAGCTCAAGGTCACCGCTACGAGACCTATGACGCCAACGAAGCGACAAAGATATTACAAAATGCGATAAACTGGACGGCTAAGAAGACAGACCCTGAAGGTCAGGGTTGCATGAAGTAAGAGCTGCTTGAAGTAGGGGCTGCTTGAAATAATCCTAATTTATGGCGGCTGTGCGGGCCTCATAATGCGCCCATAATTGCTGCGCCATACGCTCGGTTTCTTTTAGCGGCGGATAAATGTCAGCTTTAAGATTGCCGTCATAGGGACGGATATGACAGCGTTCTTTAAGACCCTCATAAAGCTGTTCAAATTTACCGGGCTTACCTTTCATAGGGAGGGTGAAGACGGTCTTGCCTGATGAGGCCGCCTCAGTAAGCATATTGGTGCTGTCCTCTGTGACTAGGATAATCTCTGCGCCGCCGAGAAAGGCGAAATAGGGATTAGGCCCGTCGCCGAAATAACCCCAAACATTATCATGATCTGTGTCTAGCAATTTATAATCATCAATGGCCCAATCGGGCGTGCGTCGCGAAGTGGTGATCAGAAGTGAGTAGCCCTTATTGAGCAAATCCTGCGCTGCCTTTATATGCGCGGCATGTTCCGTTTTACCTAGACTATGTGTTTTGGAGGTTCCGCCAATAAGCATCGCCGCGCGCGGCATTGGAAGCTTTTTAAGCGCTTTCTTAAACTCAAGCGTTTGTCCCGCAATTTCAGCTTTCGTCACGCGGTTGGGCGAGCCTAACATGGTCTCAACATTAGGGCCGCTCAAGTTGTCGTGCTCAGGGGCGATGACCAAATCAAAGCGGTCCGTATCCATGCGTGGGTCCTGCACATAGACGGTAAAAGTTTCGGGTGTATGCTTTTTCAGTGCGAGCAAGGGCGCGATGGCTTGGCGGCCACAGCCTATAGCAATTTGCGCGGGCGGACCTTGCAAACCATAATCAGACAGTCTGGACTTCATCGCAAATTGTAGGGTTGGCGAGGCGGCTTTAAAGGCTGCGCCGTTTTCAATTTTATATGTAATAATGTCGAGCGGATGAAATTTGTCTGCCGCTTCGGCTAATCCCAAGGCCTGATTTTCAATCCCGCGCCGTCCGTCAGAAATGACGTAACAGGTAAGGGGGCTTTCAGCCATTACTTGTAGCTGACTTCCAAAATCTCGTAACCCTTAGATCCGCCCGGCGCGATGACTTCAAACGTGTCGCCGACTTCTTTGGAAATCATGGCCCGTGCAATGGGGGAGGTGATAGACACTTTACCATCTTTGACGCTGGCTTCATCTTCGCCGACGATTTGGTAAGTGCTCTCTTCATCCGTATCTTCGTTAACGATTTTCACAACCGCGCCGAATTTAACCGTATCGCCGCTCATTTTAGAGGTATCGATAACCTGTGCGAGGGACAATTTGCTCTCAAGCTCCTGAACGCGGCCTTCAATAAAGCCCTGCTTTTCTTTCGCGGCATGATATTCCGCATTTTCAGACAAATCGCCATGTTCGCGCGCAACAGAAATCGCGTTTATAATATAAGGCCGTTCGACGGACTTTAAGTTTTTTAGTTCAGCTTCAAGAGCCGCATGGCCTTGAACTGTCATCGGGTATTTTTGTTGCATTTTATTTTCCAAAATTCCTAAGCCGCGCAGAGATAAGGGCTTTTACGGAATAATCAAGTGATAAGGTTAACTCGTCATTAAAACCGTCACTCTTTGTCCTTTGTAAAAGGATAGGCCAATTGCGTTAAAAATGTTCTCGGCAAGCGTTTTATGGTGCCGTAATGAGCGGGCCAATATTTGCCGGGCATGTGATAAGTTCCGAATATCATATCATAGAGCGGCAGGTGGACGGCGTAATTCGTATCCAGTGCCGGGTCTTCTGAGCTGTGATGCCAGTGATGATATTGCGGTGTGCAGAAAACATATTTCAACGGCCCTACAGGAATATGAACATTTGCGTGAACGTAGACCGCTTGGAAGGCGGCTATCCCGACATAGATATCAAGCGCTTCCTTACTGGCCCCCAGCAGATAGAGCGGAACCATGGCAAGGCACCGATCAACAAACATTTGGATGACGTGATTACGCGACCCGGCCATCCAATCCATATGCTCGACGGAATGGTGGACGGCATGTATTTTCCAAAGCTTAGGGTCCTCATGGAATGTGCGGTGTGACCAATACAGAACAAAGTCAGCGGCAAGTATCAAGATAATCACTTGGGCCCAGATGGGTGTGCTTTGTATCCAGTTTTGAAAGGTCTCGCTCACGGCCCAGCCAAAATAAGAGGCGACGAAGAAATTCCCGACCAGCAAAAGGGCTGTGATGAGAAGGTGATTAAACCCAAAATAAAACACATCCAGCTTCCATTCCGGCCTTAAAATGGCTTGCTCTTTATATTTCGGGAACACCTTCTCCAAAAATATAAATAATATAGCTGAAAACACGAAAGCGAGGACAAGCCAGTCCAGACCAAAAGCTACGGGTGTATCCTTTACTAACCCAGCTTCGACTTGATGGCCGCCCATCGCAAGCGCGGCAATTGAAAACAGAACACCTGTGGCGGCATAGCGCCTGAAATTACCGATGATGAAGGTCAGCAGCCCAAAGGCCAGGGAGCCGATAATGCCGTATTGTAACATCGAGCGCAAAAAGACGAGGTCATAGGTTTCGCGGAGTTCAGCTGTGGTGAGGTAACTTGGAAACTTAAAGCATAACACCGCCAAAAAACTTAAGATGCCAAGGCTACAGGCCAGACTTGACGAAATTTTACCTTGGCCGAGCTTGAATTTCTTATCCTCCATCGGCTCAATGACGCGCGGCTTATATTCGAATTCTTGTTTATCGGTCATGCGGTCCCCTCGCGGCGTTTAGAGACTGGCTTAGGTGCAAAAGCTTGATCTGCTCTTAATAGGCAGCGAGTCGACTACAAAATCCTGAATCCGATATATAATACGAAAAACGGCAGGGGTGCCACCCTGCCGCTTAGAATGTCCATTGCTCATTCACGAAAGGAGACGATAAAAAAGTAAGGACGGGTAAAGATTGCAAGTTTGTTACGAGAGAGTCAAGTGTCAGAAGGAGTGTGCAAGTCGCCGGAATGATACGTTAATGAACTTTAACTCTAAATCTTGAGCCTTATTTAAGCATATGCGTCTAGATATTCACTTGAAAGTGTTGTGGGGAATAAATTTTGATTACCGATTTTAAAAATGATGAAAGCGGCAATATAGCTGTAATGCTCTCAATTGTTCTATTGTTGCTCTTGGGCGGAGTTGGGGTGGCAGTAGATATATCGCAAATGTTATCAAATAGGCAAAAAGTCGCTGACATAGCTGATACGACAGCGTTAGCCGCAGCCTTAGTTGCCCGTGAAGGAAATACGAGCCGTAATAAAAAAGCTAAGGATCATTTTTTAGAGAATGTGGCCCTGAAAAAATCTATCGAAATAAGAGATGACGTTGATATTATCTTTGATGATAGCGCCAAAGAAGTCACCGTGAAAGTGGCAGCGAAAACAGAATTTTTTCTCATGCACATTTTTGGTCATTCGGAGAAAGATGTCACAGCATCAGCAACCGTCGGTTATGCTATTGATTACATACCGCCAATTTCTATTGCCTTTGCTTTTGATACATCGGGCTCCATGGGCGATCTCACGACTGATGACCAAGTTAAAATTGACGCGTTAAAACAAGCGACGAGTGACTTGTTCACAGCCATGTTTGAAGCCTCCGAAAGACCGACTCTTTTGGAAGCCGCTATGACGACATCATTTTCAACCTATAACACTGAAGTTATCATCAATGATGTGAACAGGACAGGCTACCAACACATATTGAATACTATGGAGAACGACCCCTTGTTTGTGGCATATGGCGGCACAAATTCGACGCCGTCTGTTCAATTTGCATTTGATCAACTTAAGGCTCAAGAAGCTGTCGAGCTGGATGATAAATGGTCAGGCCACCTTATTTTCATGACAGATGGTGATAATAATGAGACGGATTGGGATAAACAAACGCTGTCCGCTTGTGAGAACGCCAAAGCTCTGGGCTATCGGATATACACAGTCGCTTTTGCAGCGCCGAAAAAAGGTGAAGACTTACTCGAAGACTGTGCTTCAGATAAAAATCTGGCTTTCAAAAGTAAAAATGCCAAAAAGCTAAAAGAAAATTTCGAAACGATTGGTCGTCAGCTAGGCGAAGCTACAGTGCGGATTAAGCGGTAAACTTACCCCGCCGCAATGCTCTGCAAACTCTCCACATCATAATCGCCTCTGGACAGCTCCTTAATCGCTTCGACGCTGGCACGCGCGGCGGCGGCTGTTGTGAAGTAAGGAATTTTCTGCGTCAGGGCTGTGCGGCGTAGGCTGAAACTATCCTTCAGAGATTGCTTTCCGCTGGTCGTGTTAAAGACCAGATCAACCTCTCCATTTTTCATCGCGTCGATAATGTTGGGGCGGCCTTCATGGAACTTTTTGACATATTCAATCTCAAGGCCTTGAGCGCGTAGATATTTCGTCGTCCCGCCTGTGGCAATAATTTTGAAGCCCAAATCGATAAGGTCTTTGGCCAGCTCTGCCATGATTGGTTTGTGCTCTTCGCGCACAGAAATAAAGACTTTGCCCTTGGCCGGTAAGGTCACGCCGCCGCCTAACTGGCTCTTGGCAAAGGCCATACCAAAGGTTTCAGCCAGTCCCATAACTTCGCCCGTCGAGCGCATTTCAGGGCCTAGGACTGTGTCCACACCGGGGAAGCGCGCGAATGGAAAGACTGCTTCTTTGACGGCGATATATTTTTGCGGCTTTGTTGAGAGGTCAAATTCAGAAAGCTTTGTGCCCGCCATGACTTTCGCCGCGATATTGGCGATGGGCTGTCCGATGGCTTTGGCCACAAAAGGTACGGTCCGTGAGGCGCGCGGGTTCACTTCAATCAGGTAAACCACATCGTCCTTGACCGCGAATTGTGTGTTCATAAAACCAACGACGCCGAGTTCCAGCGCGAGGATTTTGGCTTGACGGCCAAGCTCAGCGACGATTTTATCAGACAGCGTATAAGGCGGGAGAGAGCAGGCCGAGTCGCCCGAATGAACACCTGCTTCTTCAATATGCTCCATAATGCCCGCGACATAGACATCTTCGCCGTCGCAAATAACATCGACATCAACTTCGATCGCGTCGCGCAGATATTGGTCAATCAGCAGCGGGGATTTGCCCGAAACTTTGACGGCTTCGGTAATATAGCGGGTAAGCTCGGCGTCATTATCGACAATTTCCATGCCGCGTCCGCCGAGAACATTGGACGGGCGTAGGACCAACGGAAAGCCGACCGTCTTGGACGCCTCTTTGGCTTCATTCGCATTGCGGGCAATCATATTATTAGGCTGTTTTAAGCCAAGCTTTTCCACCAAGGCTTTAAAGCGCTCGCGGTCTTCGGCGCGGTCAAGTGCATCGCGTTTCGTGCCGAGCAAGGGAATGTCATTGGCCTCCAAAGCTTCGGCGAGCTTAAGCGGGGTTTGCCCGCCAAATTGCACAATTACGCCTTTGAGGTTCCCGCTCTGTTTTTCTGTCATGATGAGCTCGAGTACGTCTTCTTCTGTGAGCGGTTCAAAATAAAGACGGTCAGAGGTGTCGTAATCAGTGGAGACAGTTTCGGGGTTACAATTGACCATTATGGATTCAATATTCATATCGCCCATGGCGTAAGCCGCGTGGCAGCAGCAATAATCAAATTCAATGCCTTGGCCGATACGGTTAGGGCCGCCGCCCAAGATGATGACTTTATCGCGGTCAGAGACACGGGACTCGCATTCCACTTTACCGCCAAAGCTTGGCACTTCATAGGTCGAATACATGTAGGGCGTTTTGGCTTTGAACTCAGCCGCGCAAGTATCCACGCGTTTATAGACGGGGCGAACGCCGGCTTTGCGGCGCGCCTTGCGCACGTCTTGTTCAGTTTTGCCTGTCAGCTCGGCAATGCGCGCATCGGAAAAGCCTTCTGATTTAATTGCGCGCCAGTCGCCCTCAGTTTTGGGCAGCCCGTTATCTTTCAGCCAGTCCTCCGCTTTGACCAAGTCTTGGATCTGGCGCAGGAACCAATGGTCAATACCTGTATATTGATAGATTTTATCAACCGTGAACCCTTGGCGGAAGGCTTGGGCAATCACGAGGAGGCGGTCAGGCGCAAGGATGGAGAGCCGCGCTTTCATCGCGCTCTTTAGCTCGTCAGCATCCATTTCGCCTGTCGGGTCAATGATGATTTCATTGAGGCCCGTAAGATCGGTTTCAAGAGACCGTAGCGCCTTTTGTAGAGACTCTGCGAATGTCCGTCCAATTGCCATAGCTTCGCCCACGGAACGCATGGCTGTGGTCAGGACAGATTCAGCGCCAGGGAATTTTTCGAACGCAAAGCGCGGAATTTTTGTGACGACATAATCAATGGTTGGCTCAAAGGCTGCGGGAGTTGCGCCTGTGATGTCATTATCCAGCTCATCCAATGTGTAACCTACAGCGAGCTTGGCCGCGATTTTGGCAATTGGGAATCCTGTCGCTTTAGAGGCCAGCGCTGAGGAGCGGGACACGCGCGGGTTCATTTCAATCACAACCATACGGCCATCTTTGGGGTTCATCCCAAATTGAACATTAGACCCGCCTGTTTCCACGCCGATTTCGCGCAGCACAGCAATGGAGGCATCGCGCATAATTTGATATTCTTTATCTGTCAGGGTCAGGGCCGGGGCCACGGTTATGGAATCGCCCGTATGCACGCCCATGGGATCAATATTTTCAATGGCGCAAATAATGATGCAGTTATCGGCTTTGTCGCGCACGACTTCCATCTCATATTCTTTCCATCCCAAAAGGCTCTCATCAACGAGCACTTCATTGGTCGGGGAGGCGGATAGGCCTGAGCGGACAATCTCTTCAAATTCTTCTTGGTTATAAGCGACCCCGCCGCCTGTGCCGCCCATGGTAAAGGCGGGGCGAATAATCGCAGGAAGGCCAGTTTCAGGAAGTTTGCGCACAGCTTCGGCCACGCCTTCGGCAATATTGACATCGCCATTTTTATCGACGGGCGCGGTGATGATGGTGGCGCGGGGGTTTTCTAGGCCAATTTTTGTCATGGCCTTTGCAAAGCGGTCGCGGCTTTCAGCCTTGTCAATCACGTCAGCTTTTGCGCCAATCATTTCGACGCCATATTTTTCCAGCACGCCCATCTGTTCTAGCGCGAGAGCTGTGTTCAGCGCGGTTTGCCCGCCCATGGTCGGCAGCAGCGCGTCAGGTTTCTCAATCGCGATAATTTTCTCGACAATTTTCGGGGTGATAGGTTCGACATATGTCGCATCTGCCATGCCGGGGTCGGTCATGATCGTGGCGGGGTTGGAGTTGACCAGGATGACGCGGTAGCCCTCATCGGTCAGCGCTTTACAGGCCTGAACGCCTGAATAGTCAAATTCGCAAGCCTGCCCTATAACAATGGGCCCGGCCCCTATAATGAGAATGGACTGGATATCGGTTCTTTTTGGCATAAAAGAAGGCCTCAAATAGCTACGAAACAGGTTCGAATCCGGCCAGAAAAGCCAAATTGTCCCCCCCTATAGTTTTGATAGTGAAAATGCAACTATTCCCACGCAAAGAATCTGTGTTAAAGTAAGAAAAACGTAAAAAGGTTACTCATGGTATATCGCACAATGAATAGAGGCGGACAGGTTCGCAGGCGGCGCGGCGGATTTCGCTGGCAGATTATGCTCGTCTTCGCTGTTGGGGCGGCGATTTACTATTTCGCGAACCAAAAGAGCATACCTTATATTTGCGACAGCACTTACTCCGAATATGCGGGTGATATGTGCCGCAAGCAGCTGCGCACGATGAAGCCTGCGGCTGAAATGCAGCTCGGCTTGCAAAGCTATCAGCAAATTCTGCAAGACAATGCATCCAATCTCGTGCGCAGTGGTCCGGTGAAAGATGCCGTTGAAGAGATTGGGGTGCGGATTGCCCGCGCAGCGTCTGATAGCGATCCAGGATTTGATTGGGCCTTTAATGTCATCGAGTCAGACCAAGCTAATGCCTTCGCCCTGCCGGGCGGATATACCGCCGTCTATACGGGACTAATACCGATTGCTGAGAATGAGGACGGGCTCGCGGTTGTTATGGGTCATGAAGTAGCTCACGCGCTCGCCCATCACGGCGCGGAACGTATGGCACAGCAAAATATGCAGCGTATTGTCGGCGCAGGTGTGTCTCTGGGAACAGGCGGTATGGATATGGGCGCGCAGCGAGCGGTCATGGGCGTTTTTGGTGGTATCAGCCAATATGGCTTTGCGTTGCCTTTCTCGCGCAAGCATGAATCAGAGGCGGATTACATAGGTCTGATATTGATGTCGCGTGCTTGTTACGACCCGCGCGAAGCGCCTAAGCTTTGGGAGCGTATGGGCCAAGCAGGCGGCGCAACCCCGCCAGAATTTCAATCCACTCACCCGTCTCCACAAACCCGCGTCAATGACTTCAATAAGTGGATGCCTATGGCGGTCGAGATTTACAATAAGTCCTGCCCAAATAAGATAAGTTTATAATATGGCAGATCGTGTCCTTGTTACTGGCGTGTCGGGGTTTATTGGCTCGCATGTTACTGAGCGGTTGCTCGCCAAAGGCTATGTTGTGCGGGGAACCGTGCGCAATAAAGTTAAGGGTCAAAAGATTGTTGATGCCCTAGCAGCCAATGGTAGTGATGTTTCTCGCCTTGAACTAGTTGAGGCTAACTTGGCTCACGATGCGGGCTGGGCGGATGCTGTAAAAGATTGCCGTTATATTCAGCATATCGCGTCTCCCTTGCCCCACGACGCCCCTAAAGAAAGAGAAGCTTTGGTGCCTGAGGCACGGGCCGGAGCGCAGCGCGTTTTAGAGCGCGGATTTTCTGCAGGCGCAGAACGCATTGTTCTGACATCTTCTATCGCAGCTATGATGGGGCAAGCTGGTAAGGGCGCAAAAATGATGCTTACCGAAGAGGACTGGTCGGATCCAGATTGGAAACGGATGACGTCTTACCCGATTTCCAAAACGCGGGCTGAAAAATCTGCATGGGCCTATGTAGAGGCACAAGGCATGAAAGATAAGCTTACCACAATTTGTCCGGGCGTGGTCTTCGGTCCTGATACCTATGGGAATGAGGGCGCATCATTGGGCCTTCTGAAAGCTATGATGATTGGCAAGATTCCGCGCACGCCTAAAATGGGCGTACCTTTGATTGATGTCCGTGATTGTGCGGCTATTCATGTGGCTGCTATGACAGCTAAAGACGCCGGTGGTCGCCGTTTACTCGCAACAGGGCAGTCGCTTTGGTTCAAAGATATTGCCGCGATATTAAAGGCTGAGTATCCTCAACTAGAAAATCTGCCCAGAGGCGAGATGCCAAGTTTCCTTTTGCTTATTTTAGCTTTGTTTAACGATGATTTGCGCGTGATGTTAGCCGACCTTGGAACATTTCACGAGGCGGATGCGGCCTATGTCAGCACTATGACACATGTCATTCCTCGCCCTGCGAAAGAAGCTATATTGTCTGCGGCTGAAAGCCTTATCGCAAACGGGTCTGTTCGTCTTAGTTAGTTCTGTCTTGATATATCTTGACAAAAGATGATACTATATCTTAGGATGTAATCTGAAAGGATTACGTCATGACAGATCGCGATTATAAACAGCCATCATCTAAATCCGCCAAAAAGGTTGAAGAGACGTCTGCGCCTTTCACCCATGAGCGTAAGAAATTTGCCACGCAAATGGATGCGGAATTACTGCGCCGCCTGCGCGAATATGCCAAATCCGAAGGCCGCCAAATTCAATCCGTCTTGGAAGAAGCGGTGGAAATGATGCTAAAAGACAAGCAAGGCTATGTCATGCGGCCTGAGGTGAGGGCGGCCTATGAAGCGAGCCTCGAGCAATTCGACGATCTCTACAAAAGACTTGCGCAATAATGACGCAATATCTTGACGTAGCGGACGTATTGGCTTTCCACGATATACAGCTCCGCCGTTACGGCGGCGCGCCTGGAATTCGGGACATGGGTCTTGTCGAGGCGGCGCTATTCAGGCCGCAAACAGGCTATTACAAAGACATCATCGAAGAGGCGGCAGCCTTGTGGGAAAGCTTTCTGATGAACCATCCTTTTATAGATGGCAATAAACGCACAGCCTTTGCGGTTATGGATGTTTTTTTGCGCGTGAACGGTATTCGGATAACGTCAAATTCCCTGCAAGCTGGGGATTTTCTATATGGCTTATTCGATAAAGGCGACGTGACGTTCAAAAACCTCGACTCTTGGCTGCGGGAGAACACACGGATAGCCTAATTGCCAATGGAATGTCAGGCTTAGCCAGTCATTAAACTAGATTATATTTTACCAAAGGATTATTGATAACTATCTAATGGGGTTGGTTTGGTTTTACTCGGAGGTCCGTCAAAAAATCCTGGGCTGAGTACATCAGAGCAGGCGTGGTCGGGCAGTGATAATACAAGTCCTGCAAAAGGGGCCACAATTCTATTATTGTCCAATTTAAGTCTTGGATTATCTGCTATAATTTCCTCAACAGTAACGCACCTTTCATTAGCAATGGATTGAAAATCTTCACCATGTTGCGCCAGATGCCTTTTTGCAGATAAATCAATTCCTTCTAGTTTTTTGAGTATCTGTTGCCGTTGAAACTCTTTTATCTTTTCTTGTTTTTCAATCCGTTCTTTACGAATTTTATCCATCAGGTCTTTTTGTTTGGACTCAGCTGTTTGCGTCGCTTCAGGAGATATAACAGAGGCTTTTGTAGTATTATGCTTTGCGTCATTTCCCTCGGTACATCCAGAAAGCACTGTCGCATATATGAAAGCAAATATGGATAATTTAGCCGTTTTCACAGTGCGTCTGCAAATCTCTCAAACAGATAGAAACTATCCTGCGGGCCGGGGCTGGCTTCGGGGTGATGCTGGACTGAGAAGACGGGCTTGCCTTTCAGACGGATACCGCAATTAGAACCGTCAAATAGGCTGACATGCGTTTCCTCAACTGTGTCAGGCAGGCTTTTTTGATCTACTGCAAAACCGTGATTCATCGACACGATTTCGACCTTGTTTGTTGTGTGATCTTTGACAGGATGGTTCGCGCCGTGATGGCCCTGTTCCATTTTCATTGTCTTCGCACCAAGCGCCAAGGCTAGCATTTGATGGCCCAGGCAGATACCGAGGATAGGCGTGTCGGCCGCGATAATGTCTTGGATAACGGGGATGGCATATTCGCCCGTCGCGGCAGGATCGCCCGGTCCGTTAGAGAGCACGACACCGTCAGGTTTAAGCGCCAGTATATCTTTGGCGCTGGCTGTTGGCGGCACGATTGTCACTTTCAGACCCGTTGAGACGAGGTTGCGCAAAATATTCCGTTTCACACCGTAATCAATGACGACAACGGATTTGATCCCGTCCTTATCTTCATAGCCTTCAGGCCAGACCCAGCGAGCCTCTTTCCAATCGAAACTCTCCTCTGTCGCCACATCTTTGGCGAGGTCCGCCCCGACAAGCCCGTTCCAACCGCGCGCTTTGGCGGCGAGGGCGTCGATGTCAAATTTCCCGTCAGGCGCATGGGCGATGACGCCGTTAGGCATGCCGTTATCGCGAATGAATGAGGTCAGGGCGCGTGTGTCTACACCGGACAGACCGATAATTCCGCGCGCATTAAGCCAGTCCCCAAGCTCGCTATCTGAACGCCAGTTGGAGGAGGGCGTAATCGGCGCTTTGAAGATCGCCCCGCGCGCCGCATCTTGGGCGCGGGATGTTGAGGCTTCTTCATCCTCAATATTTGTGCCTGTATTGCCAACATGCGGGAAAGTGAAACAGATGATTTGATCCGTATAAGACGGGTCAGTTAGAATTTCCTGATATCCCGTCATCGCTGTATTAAAGCAAACTTCGCCAACCGCTGCCCCGCTTGCGCCGCAGCCTTGGCCATAAAAGACTTCGCCATTGGCAAGGACTAAGGCTCCGGTAATACCTTTATTAAACACTTGATTTTCGGTTTTCACAGTCATAAATCCCGCTCTTCGCCCTCAAAGAGGGCCGGTCAAATAGCTGAACGGTCTTTTAGCGAGGGGGAAACAGGATACAAGTGCTAATGGCACGAAGTCTTGGCAAGTGGCTAATTTTTCGTCTATAAACACCTAATTCCTGCTCTTACAGTCAGGGGGATGACTGTTTGTTTCCGGCCAATGGCGCATAATCGCCGAGGTCATACTTATGGGACGAACATATGCCTTTACGTGATTCTATCACCGAGAGCACAAAGACGGCGATGAAGAGCGGCGACAAAATCCGCGTCTCCACATTGCGCTTAGTGTCCGCCGCTATTAAAGACCGTGATATTGCCGCCCGCGCCGAAGACCGCTGCCAAGGCATTGGGGATGACGAAATTCTCTCCCTACTCCAAAAGATGGTCAAGCAGCGCGAAGAAAGCGCCAAGACTTATGAAGATAATGGCCGTCCTGAATTAGCCGAGCGCGAACGCACAGAAATCGAGATCGTGCGCGAGTTTATGCCCCAGCCCCTCTCGGAAGAAGACATGAAAGCCGCCGTCGCCAAAATGGTCGAAGAGACCGGCGCAACCGGCCTCAAAGACATGGGCAAAATCATGGGCCGCCTAAAATCAGAATATGCAGGCCGCCTAGACATGGGCCAGGTCGGCGCCGTGGTTAAAGGGCATTTGTGTAATTAGTAACGCTAACAGCCTAGGCGGCTGTCAGCTTTATCTTACCCTTCTTGACATCGACCTTAATCGTTTGCCCGTCATGGACGCGGCCTGCGAGTATCTCTCTTGCGAGTTCATCCTGCACGTTTTTCTGGATGACGCGCTTTAGCGGTCTTGCGCCATAACTCGGATCATAGCCTTGCTCGCCAATCCATGTGCGGGCCGCGTCTGTGAGTTCCAGGACGATTTGCTTGTCTTTGAGCCAGCCTTGCAGGCGTTTCATCTGGATATCGACAATCGCGCCCATATGTTCGGGCTTTAGCCGCTCAAAGAGCAGGATTTCGTCGAGGCGGTTTAAGAACTCTGGCCTGAAATGCGCGTTGACCTCGGCCATCACGCCTACCCGTGCCGCATTGACATTATCGCCGTCGGCGAGGTTGAGCAGATGCTGCGCGCCTATGTTGGAGGTCATGATAATCAGCGTATTGCGAAAATCGACCGTGCGGCCTTGGCCGTCCGTCAAGCGGCCATCATCGAGCACTTGCAGCAGCACATTAAACACATCGGGATGGGCTTTCTCAATCTCGTCAAAGAGCACCACTTGATAAGGCCGGCGGCGGACGGCCTCGGTCAGTGCCCCGCCTTCGTCATATCCGATATAGCCGGGCGGTGCCCCTATCAGCCGGGCAACGGAATGCTTTTCCATATATTCGGACATATCCATGCGCGTGATCGCGGCATCGTCGTCAAACATAAAGGCGGCGAGGGCTTTGGTAAGCTCTGTTTTACCTACACCTGTTGGCCCTAGGAACATGAAGCTGCCAATGGGCCGCGCAGGATCGCGTAATCCTGCGCGGGCGCGGCGCACAGCATCTGAAACGGCGGTGACAGCTTTGTCTTGGCCGACAACACGCGCGCCCAAAACTGTCTCCATAGAGAGGAGCTTTTCGCGCTCGCCTTCGAGCATTTTCTCAACGGGCACGCCTGTCCAGCGCGAGACGACAGCCGCGATGGTTTCCGAGGTGACGGTCTCGGAGGCGAGGGAAGAGGCCTCATCATTCGCGTCTTCCAGTTTTTCCATCTGCTCTTCCATGGCGGGGATGTCTTCATGCTGAAGTTTTCCGGCGAGGGCATAATCGCCGCGCCGCACAGCGTCTTGCAGTTCAAAGCGGGCGTGTTCCAGCTTTTCTTTGACATCCGTCGCGCCGGCGAGTTTCGCTTTCTCGGCCTGCCATTCAGCGGTCATTTCAGAGGACTGACCTTCCAACTCTTCAATCTCGGCTGTGCGTTTTGCGAGCCGGTCTTTGGAGGCTTTGTCTTTTTCCTTTTTAAGCGCTTCGACTTCGATTTTTAGCTGCACCACGCGGCGATCAATTTCGTCCAGCGCTTCGGGTTTACTGTCCACTTGCATTCGCAGGCGGGAGGCGGCTTCGTCCATCAAATCGATGGCTTTATCGGGCAGGAAGCGGTCAGTGATGTAGCGGTTTGAGAGCTGCGCGGCTGAGACAATCGCGCCGTCAGAAATACGAATACCGTGATGGACTTCGTATTTTTCTTTTAAGCCGCGCAGAATGGACACCGTGTCTTCTACGGTCGGTTCGGTCACAAAAACGGTGAGGAAACGGCGGGCGAGGGCGGCGTCTTTTTCCAGATGTTTGCGATACTCATCCAAAGTCGTCGCGCCGACGCAATGCAGCTCACCCCGTGCCAAGGCGGGTTTTAAAAGATTTGCGGCGTCCATCGCGCCTTCGCCTTTGCCCGCGCCGACAAGGGTGTGAATTTCATCAATAAAGAGGATAATTTCGCCATTGGCAGATTCGACTTCTTTGAGCACAGCCTTCAAGCGTTCTTCAAATTCGCCGCGATATTTCGCGCCTGCAATGAGGGCGCCCATATCAAGCGCGAGCAAACGCTTATTCTTGATAGACTCAGGCACATCACCTGAGACAATGCGGTTCGCCAAACCTTCAGCAATGGCAGTTTTACCCACGCCGGGTTCACCGATGAGCA
>ENA-ORXM01003037-ORXM01003037.1-marine-metagenome-genome-assembly--contig:-NODE-3037-length-17682-cov-15.944675_pt1 | contig 17682 bp, 14 predicted proteins | sample MGYA00237867_ERZ511480 | MGnify/ENA primary metagenome ERZ511480 (study PRJEB26309, sample SAMN06266103) | marine metagenome | isolation source: Algal blade | place: United Kingdom:Sidmouth, United...
AACTGATAATTCAGGTGAAGCTTCATTGGCTTGGAGGGACTCAGGCGGAACTGAAGCATATTTATCTTATGACTATGATAGTAATGAGTTTTTCTTAGGTAATAGCAATTTTAATCCTAATGTGAGTGCCATGACCTTAACTTTAGGAGGCCTAATGGAGCTTCGAGGTGGCGGAACGAGAGGATTAAATTTTATGGATGGAAACACCCAGGATGGATTTATAAGGCATAATCCAAATGACTTATTTATAGAAACTAATGTTGATGATATAATTTTAGATGCAGAAAGTGAAATTAGATTCAATACGAATGATATTCAAAAAGCCATGTTTACTACTGCAGGTGAGTTTTTAGTTGGTACGGCAAGTGCAAAAGAAAAACTGACTGTAGAAAATGGCAGAATAGCTGTGGAGGCAGAAACATCAGGAGGATTTTTTCCAACAACAACTACTGGATATGATATGTACAATGGTTCATCACTTGTTGGTAGTCTCTCTTATGGCGCAGGTGGACTTATTATTGTAGGCGGAGCACCCAATACAGTCAGCCTTAGAAACGCAAATGGAGGTGCAACAACTCTCTCTACTGCTGGAGGGTCTCTTACCTTAAGAGAAAGCGGTAGAATCGGCATCAATGACAGCACACCATCTTTTGATTTAGATGTCAATGGAGATGGTAATTTCACAGGTGAGCTCACTGCAGCTTCTGACTTAAAGCTCAAAAGAAACATAGTATCTATAGCTGGTGCCATAGAGACGATCAATCAGCTCAATCCAGTGACATATGAGTTTAGATCAGATGAATTTCCCGATCTTAAGCTATCTGAAGGTCAGCGATGGGGTTTGATCGCACAAGAAGTGGAAGCTATCCTGCCGGACTTAATTTCAGAGAATGGATCTGCCATACACAGGAATGGCGAAGACATGAGTATTAAATCATTGAATTACATTGATTTGATCCCCGTGATGATCAAAGCGATTCAAGAGCAAGATGCTGAGATTCAAGCGCTCAAAGCAATTGTCAGCCAAAAATAACTCTGTGTTTCACTTATATAGTATATATATCTATATGTAAAGTCGTGTAGATAAGAAGCTTGATGTATATTTATTTATTGTAATATGATTAGATCCTCATCGGTCAAAACCTGATAAATTGAGTTTTCGCCATCAGTTAGAGAGCAAGATTTTCTATAGATGTCGAGATTAGAAAGATTAGTTGACATTAGCTTGATGAAAAATGTGGTTTAAAACCAATGAAATCGTCTGAATTAGTGTGTTAATTTTACTAAATGTCATAATTCCCTCTTTTTGGGGATTCTTTTATTGAATAAACATAGTATATTTGTATTATTGATGAATAGACATCAATCTTTACTTTCCGCTCAGCGGAACCTTAAATTTGGATATTCTTAAAATCTTATTGTTAAACTTATAATCTGGCTTAATTGTCAGAATTCTTAAAATCTTTTAAAATGAAAAAAATTATATTACTTTTTGTATTCGCGTCATTCGCGAGTTTGTCTTTTGGGCAATTTAAAGTTGTTAGTTCAGGGGAAAACCGAGCACTGAATAAAACCTTAGTTGTTGGATCAGAAGCTGGTTCAGCATTAGCAAGAGTGATTGTCGGTCGTGATAGAACTTCCACTGGAGGTGCTGCAATCGATTTTCGCAATGGTGACGGTACTGCATTCGGGACAAGATTTAGTAGGGGGGCTAACGGCAATGGTGCTTTAACACACCAAGGCACAGCGCCACTACAGATTATAACTCAAAATGCTGCTCCTATTGAATTTAAAACTAATAATTCATCTCTGGCAAGAATGACTATTCAATCTACTGGTCAGATTGATATTCGTGGGAATGCCACTGTTATGGGAGGTACCAATGTAACTTCAGACTCAAGATTGAAGAAAAATGTAAATCAATTTGATTTAGGTTTAGAAACAGTTCTTGAAATGAACCCTGTATCATATGATTATACAGGTGCTCATGGATCTGTAACTAACAGAGCTTTTGTTGGGCTAATAGCGCAAGAACTTCAAAAAATTGCTCCAGATTTCGTAAGTAATAATACGTTTGTTGAAAGAGATGAGGACGGTAATGTAGTTTCTGAGGATGTGTTTCTACAAATACATGATTCAGAATTGAAATATATTCTTGTTAATGCTATCAAGGATCAGCAGTCTTTGATTGACGCACAAACAAATAGAATAGAAGTTTTAGAAGAATTAATAACTTCAGGAACTGGATCTAATTCAATTAATTCTAATGTTACTTTAACAAGCTATGATCTTGCAGAACTGGGACAAAATACGCCTAACCCATTCAATGGGCAGACATATATTAAATATATAGTGCCTACTGATGCTCAAAATTCAAGTATAAACATATTTGGTTCAAATGGTCAACTTCTTAGAGAAGTTTCCATTGATCACGTTGGAGAAGGAGAATTAGCTGTTGATGCTCAGGATCTCAATTCTGGTACTTATAGCTACCAACTTGTTGTAGACGGAAGAGCATTAGAAACAAAGAAAATGGTTTTATCTAAGTAATATTAGATAAATAATACATATGAACTTTCTAAGAGATTGAAGCAATTCAATCTCTTTTTTTAGTAGTATATTTTTTATTTAAGTTATAAAATGAATAAGCTCAAATTTCAAACCCAAAAAGCTAAATTCTCTCACTATAAAAGCGAATGAGAATGACTTGATCAAATGCTTTTTGGTTAATGAAGAAAAATTTATTTTTAAAGATTGCTCCAAGAACAAGGGTAATCTTTTTATTTATAGAGGCCTTTATTTGTAACACTTATTTCCTTATTAAAGATCATTTCAAATAACTTTATTACTTTTTATCAGCTTTCTAATAATTTTCATATAGTGGAATTGCAAAACAGAAATTGGGGGGATAAAGTCCTTATTAGCAGAAGTCAGTTTAGTAATATATCTTATAAAGATATTCTTCAGAAGATTTTTACAAATTATGATTATCAAAATTACTTAGAAATTGGTACCAATGTTGGAAATTCTATGCAATTTGCTAAGAATAATTGTGTGGGGATTGACCCTAATTTTATAGTAAAACAGGATATTATAACAGACAAAAAATCTTTGATGTTATTTCAAGTTACGAGTGATGAATTTTTTGATGGACATGCAAAAAACATCTATGGAGATAAAACAATTGACCTTGCATTTATAGATGGATTACATATTTCTGATCAAGTCATACGAGATTTTTATAATATCGTCGAATATTCATCGAATGAGGCAATTATTTTATTGCACGATGTAGTACCAAGGACATATGAAACTAGTTTGAAGGACAGGCAAACTAGATTTTGGACAGGAGATGTTTGGCGAGCATGTAAGGTTTTAATGGAAAATTATTATAATTTACATTTTGTGTATTTAAATTGTCCTCCGAGTGGTTTATTAGTGGTCTGGAGTTTAGATAATGAAAAGATTAATAACGATGATATAGAGATTACTGATTTATTAAACAGGGCAAAGGAAATAAATGATCAAAGCGTTTCAACATTTCTAAAAGAAATTAAATATTGCGAGTCAAAATTATTTGTATCAATGATAGATAATAAAATAAATTTCAAAAAGTTAAGCTCGGGTTTAAATAAGTTGACTTACAAAAAATTTAGGGTAAAGGAGTAGCCTCTTACCTATTATTGAATAGGCTTATACAAATTTAAATTAGCCAATATTATATTTCTAATAATTACAAAAAGTTTGCTTTAATGGGAATCTAAAGTATTTGACATTTACTAAACACATCATTAATATTGATCTTTCGTAATCATAATGAAGTTGATTTAACGATTATATTAAAAGAAATAATTTAAAAACTGTTAATTAAGATTGGAAAAAATCGAATCGAAATGCTTGAATTCAAACAAATATTTAAGAAATTAGAATTTCCTCACAGGAATTTTAGTGAAACAACTTTGCTAAAATACTTTTTAAACAATGATAAAAGAGTCATCTCTAAGTGGTTGCATTATTTTGAAGTATATGAATTCTACTTTGATCGTCTTAGAGGGAAGCCATTCAGGATGCTTGAGATAGGTGTTAATCGGGGTGGATCTATGCAAATGTGGAAGGAATACTTCGGAGATCATGTAGAAATAGTAGGTGTTGATATAAGTCCTGGGTGTAAGAATTTAGAAGAAGAACAAATACAAATACGTATAGGTGACCAAGGTGACCAAGGGTTTTTAAGTTCGATTAAAGAAGAATTCAAATCATTTGATGTAATTATCGACGATGGAAGTCATTTCAATGACCACCAAATACTTACTTTTAAAGAATTATTTTCAACTCTTACGAAGAATGGTATTTATGTATGTGAGGACTGTCATACAAGTTATTGGAATGAATACAGGGGAGGATACAGAGATAGTAGATCATTTATTGAGTTTTCTAAGGAGTTAATAGATCAAGTCAATGCATATCATAGTAAAAGTAAACCACGTTTTAGCCAAGACTTTTATACTCGAAATATTGAATTTATACATTTCTATGACAGCATGGTGGTGTTTAAACGTAGTAGAAGGTTAAAACCTTTTATGAAAAAAACTGGTGAAATTGATTGGAAATCGTAATACAAGTTAAAAATGAAAAAATTAATAGTTATCTGTGCACAACAAAGAAGTGGAACCACAGTATTACAAAAAGGTTTAGATTCTACTAAATATGTAAAAAATTATGGTGAGATTTTTCATAGTAAAATGTATGAAAAAAAATCTGAATTTAGTTTCCACTATTTCAAAAAAAAAATAGCAGAAAAAAATAGGCACCTACATTATCCAAGTGGAGCTAACTCTGAAAGAATTTTTAGAAGGTACATTAATAATTTACGATCTAAAACTGATAAGGAATATATCCTTATTGATATAAAATATAATTCTTGGCATCACTTCAATCCGATATGGCATTTACCATTGGAACAACCTTTCTTACTTAAACTTTTAAAAAAATACGATGCTAAAATTATTCATGTTATTAGAAATAATAAATTTAATCAGTATGTTTCTAGAGAAAGTGCTCGCATTCGAAAGGTGTGGCATTTAAAGAATAATGAAATACTTAGTAAAATATCGTTAGATATTGATCCAGTAGAATGTAAGGAGTTTATTTTAAACGCCATTATCAATCAGAACCTTTACGAAAGATGGCTTGAACATTACCCAAATAAATTAACTATAGAATATGAATCAATGTTTAAGGATGGTCTTTTTGATCCAAAGATTTTAAATAGACTTAATAATCTCGTAGATGTGAATTTAGATATACCACCCAAACCACTGCTAAATAAAATAGTCATTGATCCTGCGGAAATTGTCAGTAATTTCAATTCATTAACTTCCGATGATGTCCTAAGCGATTATCGAGATATGTTAATAGCGAACTAATAATCTTAAACTATCAAATATTTATAGTCTTTGGAAATTAATATTATTGGTGTTCTTCATAAATTGAAAGTAAAAAGCAAATTAGGAAAAGATGTATTAGCAGATCTTTCTTTGGCTAAGGAAAGTACTTCTATCGGCAAATTAACCAATAGAAGAAATTATAATAGGCTTAATAAAGCTTTAGAATATTCCATAAATATTCTACGAGATACTAAATTTGCATTCAAATCTCCATTTTCCGATAATATCTGTATTTGTGTCGATAGTTATTTTGATTTCTACTTAAAGTATACTTTTTATCGCTTTGATGATGCTGGATCGATATTTTATGTAATAATAGGCGATGTATGGCAAGAACTTTTGGCTGTATATATTCCAGACAAGAATATATATATTCCATTGAGACAAATAAATAATGAATTCCCAAAATTTATTAGAAGGTTTGATATATATGTTCTTGATAATTATTCTCTTATAGTTGATAGATTAAAATTGAAAAACTATGACCTGGTTCTCTTACTGAAAAGTAGACATTTTGCACATCATATATGGAATGAATTAACTTTTATCAGCGAATTAATTGACAAAAAAATTTTAAACAATATCAGTTACATTATTCTATTAGAGGAACCATTAGGCAAATTGGAGCATATATTTACTGAAATTGATGAGACAAAGATAATAAGGTACCATAGATTAAGACCGAAAAGTAATATTGCATTTAATGAACATCTCAGAAGAAAAAGATTGTTGTTATGCCCCGTCTCAGGTTTTTATATAAAAGAGAAATTATCTATCCAAATACTCAAAAACAGTAAAAATTACATCAGTAATAATTGTGTCCAAGAAATAGAAGATGTTAAAAGAAGATTTAAAAATATTGTATGGTTATCTTTTCGTTTGGGTGCTAGGACAATTACAAATATGGTATATTTTTATTCCGAATTAATTCAGAAAATTAAAGAATGTGACAATGATACCTTTTTTATAGTAGATGGTTTCAGTTATCCATATTCACCTCTTAAAAGAGTGAATAGAAGTCATAAGATTACAGTAGAAGATGAAATGCGAGAGTTTTCTAAGATTAGTGATTTATTTGTCGAATTAAATTTGCCATTTAAAGTGCTCATAGGTAAGACAATTAGTTTGAGTTTATCATGGGCTGATGTTACAACATTTTATGTTTGTCATCATGGAACACTACAGCATAAACTTGGATGGTTTACCAACGTTCCCGGGATCATACACTCGAATACAGCGATTTTAACTTCAAACTATTCTGATCTGCCAGGTAATTGGGAAAGGGAAAATATTAGCAAACCTCTTTATATAAATCCAGAACACGTTACAGATGTTGATAAACCAGTTAAGTTAAGAGGAAAAACAACATCTCAAAAAAGTTCACTAAACTATATTATAAATAAAAAGGGCATTAATCATATTGTGGATAAGTTTAGAGAGATAAAAAGCTAATTAATTCTTTAAACTTAGATTAAAATCTATTCCGCAGTAAAAATTATCGCTACTATAGTTTTCTGTTATAAATACCTTTATTTTTATAATTCTATTAAATGATTTACCTAAAGGAAGTAAAATATTCATTTGATTCCTTTGGTATAATTCATTCTCATATGTTATTAACGAATTTAAATGTTCAACTTTAACTTTTATCTTTTTATTAAAAGATTTGTCATTAGTAGTTTGAGCTTTAATTGTTAAATATTGAGCTTTAGTATTATTAATTTGAATTAAAATTTCTTGGTCTTCTTCTTTATAGTTGTTTGGATGTAGTCTAATCGGCTGATTAGTCTTTTTAAGAGGAAGATTTGTCCATCTATTATTCCCTTTAATCGATAATATATTTAGGATATTTAAAGCCCTTGAAGTGTCATTTCTTATTTGAACATTATTGTCATTTAGTTTTTTATAGTAAAAATTTGTAAAATCTTTTTCGTATTTGGCGTTTATAGCATTAATATTATTACTGTTAAGATAAGATTTATAAGAATTATGATTACTTTCATTCCTTAAGGGTATCAATATTTTAGGAATATTAAGATAGCCACATATATAGCTTATGTCGTTTTGTAAGTTTTCTGTTTTCCCTATAAAATCAACAAGCAATTCGCCTTTAGAATTACTTAAAAAATTAGACTGTGCATTTCCAAAATTTCCAGTCTTTATCCAATCAGAAAAATTATTTGAATTGATAATGTTTTGCGAAAACGGTGGTAGATCTATCCCTTTCTTTAAATATATCTTTTCTTCTTTTTGTTTAGTATAGTGATAGAAAGATACAAGACGTTCATATGGGTTTCGCACGAAACCAAATTTGTAGTATGAATAGAATATTTCAGGACCTAAATATCTGAGAAGCTGGGTAGGTCTGATATGGTTAGGCCATATAACACGACTGTTAATTTTCAACCATTTTACTAGATTTTCATTTTCATCGTTGGCAACTATATCAGGTCCGAGATGTTTCTTAAAAGCACTTAGTATTGAACTGCCAGCAGCCTTTGGAACATGAAAAAATATAAACTTATATTTGTGACTTATCAAGGTTATAAATTGATTCTATTGTAATTAAAGGTTGTAAAATCTTTTTGAAAGACACTGTATATTAGCTCCTCAGACTCTTTCGATAAATATTCATCCCATGACTTATGAGAAGACCGATTATCATGATTTAAAATTATATCAAATGGTAACTTTAGAGTTCTACAAATATGATTAATATCATTCTGAATATTTTCAGTCTTTCCTATATAGTCTACCATAATTCCAGTTTCATTTCTCAGAAAATCATATTGTGGGCTACCAAAATTTTTTGTTTTAATCCAATCAGAAAATGATTTGGACTCTAATATGTTTTTTGTAAAATCAGGAATTTTTATTTTTGAAATCTTATAAATATTTGCCTCTTTCTGCTTTGCATAATGATACATAGATATGAGAAGATCATATGGGTGACGTACAAAAGCAAATTTAAAATATTCATTAAATATGCTTTTAGGATTGAGGTAGTAGTACATATATGAAGGTGGAATATGATTAGGCCATATTATATCAGTCTCTTTCAACCATTTAGTCAACTCATGATCATCTTCATTTATCATAACATCATCCTTAAGATGATATTTAAAACTTTTTATAATAGAGGTTCCTGCTGCTTTAGGAACATGAAAAAATATAAATTTATATTTATGACTTATCAAAATTAAATATTTTGCATGTATTGATTTAATAAGACATCACCAGTTTTATTAAATGACTTAATAACTGGAGGTCTATGATACGTTTTAGTCCTAATTTTATGATCTATTTCTTTTATCATATCTTCAAATTTATCGGCTGAATGTTCTGCAGTATAATTCTTACGTATATGTTCACGTGAATTATTAGATAAAGTTAAGAGATCTCGCCTATTATTCGACAACACCTCAATTTCCTTGGCCCATTCATTATAATCCCTGGTTTTAATTATTTTACCTGTCACATTATCCACTACTAATTCTTTTATCCCACTCTGAATGTCTGAAACCACAGGAACGCAGCCCTGACTCATTCCTTCTCCTAAAGATAGAGGTAATCCCTCAAAATCTGAGAGAAGCATAAATAAATGTTGGTTTTGAAGTTCTTGAAATAATTCTGTTCTGGTTAACCTTCCAGTTAGTCTGACCCTATTAGAATCTATATGATCTTTAAAGGCAGTTTTTAATTTTGTTTCGATTTTACCCCCTGTTGTGTCTTGTCCAGCTAATGTCAAACTAAAATCTAAATTAATTTCATCCATGGCCGCAACTAAATCTATGAAGTCAAGAATTCTTTTTTGGTACTGGACTAACCTTCCTGTATATATTAACTTGATAGGTCCATTATTTAGAAAATCAGTTCTTTCTGCTGATATTTCTTTATGTTTCACTGTACTATTATAGACAGTTATAATTTTTTCTTTAAAGCTTGCATTTAATTCTTCTATTGATTCACTGAGAAAATCAGAAACCACTGCGATCTTATTTGTATAACGACCAATTCTATTTGTTTGTTCATAATAATCGGGGTCATCGGATTGAACCCACGTAATCACACCTACGTTATTAGACAATGCTGGAACTACACAGCCAGCACTGAAATCATAAGTAGTTATCATTATAGAAGGGGAATTACTTTCGTAGTGCCCAATTATTTCTGACCACCAATGTTTTACTCCAAAAATTTTTTCTGGCAAAAAAGCATAGGGTAGCTCTGTCATATTAATATCGCTATCCTTATCAGATTTAGTACTATTTTTTACTACATCTTGATGTTGTGTGAAGAGAATTCTAAAATCATGACCTCTGCTTATAAGTTCCTTACCTAAAGCTTCTAAAGCCGCGTTGACTCCACTAAGACCCCAATCAGAGCAAAGAGCTATTATTTTAATCGGATCATTCTCTGTTTTTAAATTTCTAATATTTTCGTTGTTATTTTTGGATATGATATTTAATAAATCCTCAACATAATTATCAAAATCAAAGTTTTTATCAACAATTTCTTTATTGCAAGCACCTATTTCTATTCTAAGGTCTGTATTATGTACTAATTTATGAAGTTTATTAGATATCTCCCTTATGTTCATATAAGATGCTACACTTTCTTCATAGTGAGAAATTATTTCTGAAGATCCAATGGAGTCTTCAAAACATACAACAGGTAAATTGCAAGCCATAGCTTCCAAAATAACACATGGAAATGGATCCATTCTAGATGGAAGTAAAAATATATCAGCAGCTAAGAAATAATCTTCAACAACTTCTTTAGCACCTATAAATTTAATTCGGTCCCATATATCTAATTTGTGCCTATCATAATTTATCCAATACTCCAAACTATTAAAATTACTTGGGTCATAGTGGCCTAACCAAACAAAATAAACTTGGCTGTCTTCAGAATATGTATTTAGATAATCAAGAGCGATATGATAATAGGCATCCTTACCTTTTCGACCATGCACATATCCGCTACTTAAGATAAGTATATCTTCGTCCTTAATTCCTAATTCATGATTGATAGCCCTACGTGCTGTTACTTTATTTTTTAAACCAAAGTTGTCATGTAATACACCTTGACCTCTAATAAGTATATTATTAAATTTCTTTTTGTATTTATTTTCAATTGATTTCTCAACGATTTTACTTGGCACAATTACTTTCTCTGCGTTCATAACATTAAGAAATTCCTCATGCCTAAATGGATCAGCGAACTCATGCGTTAATGAGAAAAATGGAATTTTAAGTAAATAAAGTGATTTACATAATTTATGTGATGCAGCGGAATTTATAAGTGAAAACAAAGGTTTTTGGGTTCCAATAGTTTCACTAATTAATTGATTGTATCCAGCTTGGTCTAATTGCTGATAATTTGGATATTCATATAATTTTATTAATCTTGATGAGTGTTTTTCAAATTCTTTTACCAATTCACCTCCACTTAACAATAAACAAGTGATCTTGTATTTATATTTTTCTGATAATATTTTGGCGATTTTTAATATGATCATTGGAGCTCCAGTTCTAGTGGCTTCATGAGATGCTATAATAATTTTTCCCTGCTTCCACTTGCCTCTTTCTAATGGGTAATTAGAATTGTTATAGTTTTTTTCTATAAATGATTTAATATAATTATTAGGATGTCTCCCTTCTTTTTTACCAAACTCTAAGTAGTGAACCAACGGAGCTATTTTGGATGAAGCAATGTCCTTGTTGTTTTTAAGATATTGATAATTTTTAAAAAAAGCATTAGGACTATATTTTTCATATACACCACCATATTCTATATAATGTGTAATGGGGTTTATGTTTTTCTCTAACAGGTATGGGAAATTGTGAAAATAAGATTTAGTATCAAAATAGGGATGAGGATCCCGTTGTTCTTTATATCCATGTTGTATATAATGAATGAGAGGATTAATATTTGCTTCTTTGATATCAGTATAGCTGTTTAAATAAAAATTTGTATCGAATATTGGGTGAGGGTTAAAACCTCTTTTCCAGCCTGTTATACAATAGTGGTTCACCGCTTGGTCGAAAAACAAAAAGCTCTGATTAGCTTGTTTTTCATAATAAGATTTAGAAAAAATTTTTGATTTTCTTATAATTTTTATTGAAATAGGTGTTAATCTATCTTTTAGTTTTTTTATGGTATTCTTTGCTTTTCTATTTATTTTCATATTTTCTATATTCTTGATAATATTATATCTGTAGTTAAGCTGAACTGTTTACTGGTGGTTTGCATCCTTTATTATAAAGTGTTTTACTGAAGAAAGAAAAAAGTAGAATTTATAAAACTATTGACGTTAATTCCAATATCTTTTAATAGAGTGGTAATATTCCTTAAAAGAATGATTCAAAGCAGCATGCTTTCTAGACTCTAAAGACATTTTATCTAATACGATTTGATTTTTAGCTAAATATCGGATCTTAATTGAAGCAGTAACTACATCTGCATAAGGCACGACAAAGCCAGTTTCTTTTGTTAACATATCTGGGGTTCCTCCTGCGTCTTTAAATGCAATAACAGGTAAACCAGCAGCTAAAGCTTCTTGGCTGACACAAGGAAAAGGATCTCCTCTGGAACTCATTAAAAAAATGTCGCTACCGCAAAAATAAGCGGAAGGGTCTTTTTTACTTCCAATAAAGAGAATTTTATTTGATAATTTAGATGTTTCAATATCTCTTTCAACCCATATCTGAAATTCATTTCTTTTTGCCTCACCAATCCAAATAAAATAAATTTCTTCGTCTAAATTTCTGATAGTGTGAATAGCTATTGATGTAAATAGATCTATTCCTTTTCTTGCATCTGCTAATCCACAGCCTAGTACTATTGTTGAATTGAAAGGAATATTTAAATTCTTGCAAATTGCCTTTTTACTATTTTGTTTACTCATCTGAAGGAGCTTCGTTTTCATTAAACCTTGACCATGTACAACTGTTGTGCTTCGATAAAAACGAGTATTTATGCTGGCATATCTCTTGATTGTTTCTGATGGAAATATTACAGTATTTGAATATTTATCAATATGTTTCCAGGCATCGGGTGGGTAATAATTACCCATCTCATGAACTAAAGATATTTTATTTTCAATATTCAATTTTGTAAACGGCTTTAATAAATGCGTAGTTCCTTCAGAATTGAATAGACATGCTCTTATTTTGCAATTTTTCTTTAATTCAGTTAATAATATTCCAATTTCATTATTTAAATTATTTTGAGAATTGCTATTTGCTAAAAGATAAGTTGGTGATAAATCTATAAAATCAGAATGTCGACTCCCGCCTTTAATTAATATAAAAATTGGGAAATATAATGCTTCTTCTTTCACATGTTTTCCGATATTCATGATTATTGCAGGGGCCCCGGTCCTCGTTGCTTCATGTGAAACGCATATGATTATTTCCTTCTCTTCATAACTAGTCTCTATTTCTTTAATGAATCTATTTATAGATCTTGAAGATTTTTTTATTGAGAAATCTTGAGTATTCTGTAGTAGTGATTTAATATTGTTAAATATTAAATCTGGTGGTTCATTTAATATTGCTCTCTTGAGAGTTTTCCAATTTGATAAATTAATTTGCTTTAGAATTGCTATTGGAAATTTAATAGCAATTTTTAAAACACCAATGAAAATATGTTTATTTGATTTTGAAATTAGTCCCAATCTTTGAGATTTATTAGTTCTAAAGCATCTTTTGCCACTTCGTTAAACCAGTGCAACTGCTCCTCAGTAAAATATTCTTCCCATCTACCCGCTATTCCAATTCTGTTATGATTTTTTGGATTATGACCATTAAATCCTGGAGTTGTGAGCTCATTTAGTCTTTGTGCTTTATCACTATCAACTCCTAAGAATTTATATAACTCTTTTCGTTTAATTTCAGTTTCAAGTATTAAGTCTTCGTACTTGAGCCAATATACTGGCATGTCAATTTGGTTTTCTTTTGCTTTTCGAACCGTAATATAGTCTTCCAAAATTCTTTTATTCCATTGTCGAGATAGATTCTTAACAAATTTTTCAGACGATAATAGTTCACTTTTATTGTACTCAAAGTAATTATTATCGTGTAAGAATAATGTATTATGATTTTTCAGCATTTTATTAGTAAGAATTTTCTTTCTCAAACAATGATATACCCAACTAACTATACAATCTCTTCCGTCTCTTGTGATTAATATATTTTTTCTACCTGGAGTATAGGTTGATTCTAAACTAGTGGGTGTTCTATCGCCACATTTAAGATGATATTTACAAACATTTTTAATACAATTATCTATAAAAATATAAAAAGAATTTTCTATCTCTTCATTAATCTCCTTACTAGAAAATTTTCTTGAAAAATATACATTTTTTGCATTAAAGAAATGTTGCATGTGGAATTCTCCGCTACAGTTTATCTCTGGGTGTAAGTTCAATAGATTACTTAACCAGTTCGTTCCTGATCTTTGATAACCTCTTACATAGAAGACTTCACATTCTACAGGTTTTCCTATCTGTTTTCTTCTAAATAAATATTTCATGTTATATATACTCAAATGCACGATGTGAATATTTATTGATAACAGTAACACCTAATATATATATGAATAAACCCGTTAGTAAATTTATATTTAGGATTGTGAAGTTTATTTCAGTTTTATAAACTAATATTGCTCTAACATTTGTAAAAATACCCATGAATGGATTGATGTAATAGATTGGAGGAAATATTTTAAGTATATTTTCTGTTGGAAATATTACACCAGAAGTCCAAAATCCGAATAATATAAGAATATCTAACAGATGATTTATATCCTTAAAATATATATATAGAATAGATAAAATCATTCCAGTACCTAAAGATATTAGGTATAGGTTTAATATTAGAATTGGTAATATTATAAGTGTATAATTAAATGATGTTCCCAACAAAAAAGCAATAATAAAATAAGCCAAAATATTAAACGAAAATGCAATTATAGAAGCTAAACCTAAAGATATATACAAATCTATTTTATTTACTTTAATATTTTCTATCAAGTACCTTTTTTGGTATAGTAATTTCATTCCTCTTTTCATCGTCTTTGTAAATTCCATCCAAAATATCAGAGCTGAAAATAAGAATAGCGCGAAATTCGGTATACCTTCCCTTACTCTTACTATTAAATATGTAAAAGCAAAATAATAAACTAACAACCTCATTATAGGGTTAAGCAATGCCCAAAGTAATCCTAGCTTATCATTATAGAAGTTTTTTCTAAAATCTACCTGAGCTAATTTCCAAATACGTTCGAATCTATTACTTTCGGGTAAATTGTACAGAATCAATCCTATTAGTTTTATCACTTAATTTTTTTTAAATGAATTTTGGTAGGTTTTCACGACAGATGGCGTATCTCCAAATGCTTCTACCGTTCCTTTATCTAACAACATAGCTTTGTTGCAATATCGAGTTATAATATTAAGGTTGTGGCTAACTATAATTATCGTCTTACCTTCTAAAATTTTTTCTCTGAAAGCTATATCTGATTTTACCTTAAAGTCCTGATCACCTGTTCCACCAAAGAACTCATCTAATAAAAAAATATCTGCTTCAGCATGCATTGCAATTGAAAATAGTAGACGTTGTTTCATTCCTTTTGAATAAAATTTTACAGGTGTATCGACAAACTCTTCGAGTCCTGCAAAATTTAAAATGTCAGAAAAGATCTTTCCAATTTTTCTAAATGTGAGGCCTAAAACACTACCGTTCACATAAATATTATCTCTTGCAGTAAGGTTAGCATCTACTCCCATCCCCAAGGCAAGCCTAATAAGCTTACCATCCGTGAAAACTGATCCTCCCTTATCTGGTTTAATGGATTCCATTATAATATTGAGCAGAGTCGACTTTCCACTTCCATTTCTTCCAATTATTCCAATAGTTTCTCCCTTGGTTACAGTAAGGTTAATATTCTGAAGTGCTTTTACATTTTTTACCTTATTCTTAGAAAATGTACCTAAAACCATCTCTCTAATGCTGTCAGGCCTGTTTTCTTTAATCCTGAAACTCTTATTTATCCTAATCAGCTCTACAGCTAATTCTTGTTTCCGTAGATTCTTCTCGATTATCTTTGGTTCTTCCATGACAAATTAGCTATTTGAAAATCCTCAAAATTTTCATCACCTAAGAGGCTCTTTAACTCATTGTTGTAGGCAGAAATTGTTTTCTTTCTTAACTTAGAATTTTTTTTACCGACCCAACTGCCAGAGGATTTTAACTTTTCAACGGATTTTAGATATCTATTTCTTGCACCCCTTACCTCTACTAATTTCTGATCACCAATATTGGTATTTGATCTTATATAATTCCAATACTCTGAATAAGTAATTGATAATGTTGAATTCTTGTCTAATTCCTGTACTGATCCGGATGAAGCTATATCTTTACATGAATGGAGAAAAATAACTAGCATAAAGGATAATATTCCTAAGTTTCTTAACATTTTAATTGATTTCGATTGGCAAAGATAACCATAATTTTATCAACTTTAAATAGGGTTAATTCTTTGATGAGAGCTATTATATCTGTTCAGAATCAAAGTTTTACAGATTATGAATTTATAATTGTAAATGATGGAAGTACTGATGGTACTTTTACAATGTTGAGAGAAGTAGCATTGTCGGATAGACGTATTAGAGTTTTTAATAATAAAGTCAATTTAGGATTACAGAAATCCCTAAATTTTGCAATTTCTAACGCCAAAACAAATTATATCGCCAGAATTGATGATGATGATGAATGGATTGATCTAATGAAATTAGATAAACAGTACAAATTTCTTCTAAAAAATCCTAATTACCTATTAATAGGGACTGCTTTTGAGAATAGCTATACGATTTTCAAAAATCCTATATCTGATCAGGAAATCAGACAGCAAATATTGTTTAGGTGTCCATTTCATCATAGTTCGGTAATGTTTGTTAAAAAAGTTTCCAATTTTAATGCATTATATAATGAGGATTTAACATATGCAGAGGACTGGGAGCTATGGTTAAGAATAGGATTAGTCGGTAAGATGATAAATTTAAGTGGTGTGTCTATAAAGGTTTCTTCTCATAATAATCTTTCGGAATCTAATTTTCTTTCTCAAAATATAAATAATCTTAGATTTATAAAGAAATATTCTAAATTCTATCCAAATCAGAGGTTAGCATTTATTTACCACTACGTTGTGATACTATTTTTTAAATTAATTCCAATAGACAGTTTAATTCATAAGGTTGCCAAACGTTTATATCAATCAATCTTCAACAAAATCTAAATTTATTTTTTTTATAGTATTTGAAATATTAAGTAATGGTCAATAAAAAGCTGGGTTTCATTTATTTAATTGTTAGTATTTGTTACTTAATTGTATGCTTTGCGGGGTATCTTGATTATCATGAGATGCACATCTATGCGTTTCAAAAATTTAAATTATTTAGTTTTCTTCTCTTTATTCAGTTATTAGGAATATCGGTCTTCGGCATTGTTCAATTTATAAATAATAGAAGAATAAAATCATTTTTCTATGTTCCTATCGTACTCATTCAACTTTTCATTTTGTTTATGTTTTCAATTTTTTACACATTTGATGACTTTATAGGCCAGAGCATATCATCTAATGAGCTTCTTATGTCATATTCAAAGAATGCACTAGTTCTATGTTTTTTTGCTCTGTTATTTATAATTGCTAATGGGTTTGGAGCATCAATTGTGAATAAAAAGCTAATGAGTGCAAATTCAACTTATAGCTCTTTAGGTATTTGTACTTTAATCGCTATTCTTTTCTTATTGAGCGTGTTTAGTATTCTGAATATCTATACAGTTCTACTATCATTTGCTGCAATCTTTCTGGTTGGATTTAAACATATAGGTCCTTCACTGAAGACTTTCATCAAACCCATCCAAGACCATCAACACATAAACTACTGGGGCTTCATCATCTTCTATCTCTTACTTATTGCCCTGACAATCAACTTCTTATCTATCCAATCCCCCTATCCCTACGGCTTCGATGCACGTAACTACTACATGAATTCTACCCAGCTGATAGCTCAGAGCCAGGGCCTCATAGAAGGATTTCAGCCGTACAACTGGCAATTGTTGATGTCTTTGGGGTTTATACTCTTTGATAGTCACGAAGTGGCGATATCGATCTCTTTCTTTGCATTCATACTCTGCCTGATCGCAGTTAACGACTTTACGAAGGATAT
>ENA-ORXM01003038-ORXM01003038.1-marine-metagenome-genome-assembly--contig:-NODE-3038-length-17679-cov-4.084309_pt1 | contig 17679 bp, 11 predicted proteins | sample MGYA00237867_ERZ511480 | MGnify/ENA primary metagenome ERZ511480 (study PRJEB26309, sample SAMN06266103) | marine metagenome | isolation source: Algal blade | place: United Kingdom:Sidmouth, United...
ATTAAAACCAAACCAAATACAGTAGAATACCAACTTTTAGTTAAACCAATTTGAGCAAAATCAGGCAAGACTTGATTAAATAATAAATAAAGTATTGCCAACCCTGAAATGACTAAAAACCACCATATCCCAACCAATACGAATCCCCATCTGGAAGCGACCCCTTCGTTAGGAAAACCTAGTTGCTCATAGAATGTGATCATTGCGAGAATGACGACAAGCAGAAAAACAGATCCAAAATAGCCGTAAGAGAAACCCTTGGCACTTACAGAATCAAACTTGTCCTTACTAGCTATTACCGGAAGGTAAGAATTATAAAAAATTTGTCCCCCTGCAAAACCGATCAGGGCCAATATGGAACCGGTAAGCCCTATCCACAAATATTCCATTCCAAAAAAGAAATACAAGGAGATACAACTTAGACTACCTATCCATGTAAAGCCTTTCATAAAACTTAGGCGCTTACCACCATAATCGGCAATCCCACTCAGAATTGGCAACAATAAGGCTATGACAAAGTAGGCAAAGCTGATAGAATAAGCCAGTAAGGCATCATCGCGCATTTGTCTTCCAAGAAAAACAAAATCATCTTCAACAACAGCACTAAAATAAATAGGAAAAACGGCGGTTGTAATGACTAGTGCATAGGCTGAATTTGCCCAATCAAACATGGCCCAAGCTTTGATTACTTTTTTGTCATTTAACTCAAAACCTTCTTCACCTTTTATGTTGACTGTGTCCATTCTTACTCTTTCCCATCAATATAGGGAATAATTTGTTGTTCAAATATTGACATGAGGTGATATATGTTTTAGAGACTTTGAAAAATTTCCTTAAATTTAGAGTATGTACATCGGGATATTATCAAGAAGCATACAACTTTACTCCACCAGAGCCTTATTTAGGGCTGCTCAAGTCCGAGGACATAGAGTCAGGGTCTTTGACTATATGAATTGTGATATCATGATAAAAGATAATAGACCGGTGCTTACTTATGGTGTCGAAGAGATTCCAGAAGTAGATGCTGTCATTCCAAGGATAGGCTCTTCAAGTACGTTTCATGGTGTGGCAGTGGTCAGACAATTGCAAAAAATGGGTACTTTTTCCGCAGTGGATGCAGATGCTATAATAAAGTCAAGAGACAAACTAAATAGTCTTCAGTATTTGAGTAATGAAGGTCTAGGAATACCAAATACACTTTTCTTCAACAACTGTACGGATGCAAGACATAATATAGAAAGTATAGGAGGTGTGCCAGTTATCATAAAACTACTAGAAGGTACCCATGGCATTGGTGTAATACTTGCCGAGACATTCAAAACCGCAGAAGCGATCATAGAAACTTTTTCTAAAACAAAACAAAAATTTGTACTGCAAGAATTTATTGGTGAATCAAAGGGCTCCGATATCAGAGCTTTTGTTGTTGACGGCCAGGTAGTGGCTTCAATGAAACGGTCCGCACAACCGGGAGAGTTCAGGTCTAATCTACATAGAGGTGGTAAATCTATTTCATTACCTTTGAGTTCTAAAGAAGTAGAAACGGCTATCAGGGCTTGCGAAATATTAGGTTTAAAAGTAGCTGGTGTCGATATGTTACAATCTGATCGCGGTCCCTTAGTTTTAGAAGTCAACCCATCCCCAGGATTAGAAGGAATCTCTAAAACCACTGGAGTGGATGTTGCAGGAAAAATAATTGAATACATAGAAAGAAATACATCAGAGCAAAAAAAATTGGCTTATGATGAAATCGAATAACACTTTATGAGCACTATTAGCATTAACAAAACTAAAATCCCATTAGGCAAAAAAGAGCATATAAAGATCAACGTAGGAAGCCTCCCTTCAGGAACTATAATAAATTTACACGTAGTCGTCTTTAGATCAAAAAATCCTGGTCCAACCTTGTTAGTCACTGGAGGAGTTCATGGAGATGAGATCAATGGTGTTGAGATAATCAGATCGGCTCTAGAACAAAAATATTTTGATAATTTAGAAAAAGGAACAGTCATCGCCATACCTCTTTTGAATGTTTATGGTTTTATAAATTTTTCAAGAGAAACTCCTGATGGTAAGGATGTCAATCGTTCATTTCCTGGAAATTTAAATGGCTCCCTATCCTCAAGAGTTGCAAGGTCTTTGACCAAAGAAATTCTTCCCTTAATAGACTATGGATTAGATTTTCATACGGGCGGTGCCGCAAGGTATAATTATCCGCAAGTGCGTTATACTGCTTTTCATGAGAAGAGTAAGGAACTCGCCTTAGCATTTGGTGCGCCAATCACTATTGGCAATACACCAATACCTAAATCGTGGCGTAAAGTTGCCATCTCTAAAGACAAACCGGTCCTAATTTTTGAAGGTGGAGAATCTTTAAGTTACGATGGATTTACCATCCAAAAAGGTTTGGAAGGAATAAATAATATCTTATCTCACATAGGGATGATCAAGGCAAACGAAAAAGTATCGGAAACTATTCAAATCAATAAAACCACTTGGCTTAGAGCCTCCAAACCAGGTTTGTTTTTATGGATAAAACAATCGGGACAGTGGGTTTTAGAAAATGAACCTTTAGGAATAATTCGTGACCCCTATGGCATGGAAAGAACGATCATAAAGGCTAAAAAATCAGGTTTTATAATAGGTCACAATAATGCACCAGTGGTAAGCCTGGGTGACCCTCTTTTTCACATTGGTTATGACTGGGATTAATAATTTATAAATAAACTATGAAACAATTTTTCTTAATATTATTGCTGGCTATGGGACACTTCACCAACATAGCGCAATCGAGTCTGCAAAGCAAAATTTCTGCTTTTACAAAAGCTAATAATCTTAAATCCGCTAATATCAGTATTGATGTTAGAGACCTTACGACAAATCAAAGTTTGGCGGCGTACCAAGCAGATAAATCTTTGAGTCCTGCCTCTTCTGTAAAGCTATTTATAACAGCCATTGCCTTAGACAAACTTGGAAAAGACTTCAAATACAAAACCGAACTTAGACACGATGGTACTGCCGAAAAGGGCAAGCTCAATGGCAACCTTTATATAGTAGGTTCTGGAGATCCTACTTTAGGGTCAGATCAGTTGCCTTCTGGACTACATTTAAATCAGCTTCTCGAAAAATTTTGTATAAGTCTTCAAGAAAAGGAAATGACCTCAATAAATGGAAACATCATTGCTGATGCTTCTTGTTTTGATTCTGCTGTTATTCCTCCTACTTGGCCATGGATCGATCTTGGCAATTACTATGCTTGCGGCACCCATGGACTAAATGTCCATGAAAATTTCTACTACTTAACTATAGATCAAACACCAAAGATCAGTGCCCGTCCAGATTGCTGTGGTACAGACCCAAACATTCCTGAATTAAATTTCAATAATGAGTTATTAACTGCCGCACCTAATTCCGGAGACAATGCGTACATTTATGGCGCGCCGTATACCTTCACTCGTTTCATAAGAGGGACCATCCCTGCAGGCAATGGCACTTTCATTATAAAAGGATCTATCCCAGACCCACCACTTCTCATGGCCCAATTATTGAAAAAAAGTCTTGGCCAATATTATCTGTCTGCAACAGGAAATGCTCAGACCACATTTTTAAAATCGCAAAAGACCTATCCCATAATGACTCATGAGTCTCCAAGTTTACTAGAGATCGTCCGTCGTACTAATTTAAAATCTGTAAACCTCTATGCGGAGGCCCTTCTAAAAACACTCGGCAAAGAATTTAAATACGAAGGTAGCTTCAAAAAAGGACTAGAATATGTAGCCGAATATTTGAAACAAAAAGGCTGCAACACCGATGGACTTTTCTTGATGGATGGTTCTGGGCTTTCGCCGAATAATGGCGTCTCTGCTTCACATTTTACCCAGCTCTTAAAAATAATTTTTGACAACAAGTCTTTATATGATAATTTTAAATCCACCCTACCTATCTCTGGCCAAACAGGCACGATGAAACACCTTTTAAAAAACAGCCCCGCCACTGGAAAACTATATGTCAAATCGGGTTCTATGGAGCGTGTGAGAAGCTACACCGGTTTTGCCTCTACGCAATCTGGCAAGACGGTAGGTTTTTCTATTATCGTGAATAATTATCAAGGGTCTGCTAGACCGTTGGTCAAGGAGATTGAAAAATTAATGCTAGAGATTTATCGAGAGTAGTTGTAGGAAGTTTAGGCATTAATTTAGTTTGTTTTCGATGGGTTTTGCCAAAGGCATACCGGTGGGGGCAACCCATCGTCCTCTCACATCCTCTGCACACTAAAACTCACCTCATCAGCAAGATCCCTCAGAACATCACGCATCAAAAAATCAAAATTATATCTCTGCGGATTACTATTGTCCAATTGAATATTGCTTGGCAATGCCCTTGTGTCTCCTGATAGGAAATAATTTTGCACTACCTCATCTTGGCCATTTCTACTAAAAATCCTATCATAGATAGGCTCGTCATGAGCTCCTTGGAATACCCATACTTGTGCAATTGCATCTACAATATAAGCGTACCTGACCTCCCTTACTATGGCTTGGACATTTTCATAAATAGGTTCTTCTCTTGTACCTAGGGTATCGGTAACGGTATTATATCCGACGATGACCTGTTCTGCGTAAACACGTTGTCCTTCGGATTGAATATTTTCATAGGTGCCTACTTCTTGGAGCGCAATGACAAGTTGAAATTCTGATGAATTGCTATCTGTAAAACTTGCCCAATCTGTGTTTCTCAAATTGATATCATTCTCAAAATAAGAATAATTAAAATTTTCAAACGAGCGGTTTATAATTTCTACTTTATATGACCTGTGTCCCAACGCCAAACATTCATTCGCCATAGAATCCAAATTCAAAGTACCATCATCATAGCGCATCATATCTTGTACTTCATAATAAGCTTTCTTTACATCTTCTTGCTCCCCGCTAGATTCAAAGTCAGAGAGGTATGCTTTATATCTATTGAGATGATAGGCAAAAAGCTTTTCGCCAAAAGCCACGTACCATCTATCGACATCTACTTCCGTTACCTCTTTGTCTAAGATTTGCCTGTAAGCTAAATATTCTTCTTGTTTGGATGCATAAGTATCAAGAAGGTCAACGCCTTCTTTCCAAGCATTAGGTTCTGGGGAGTGAAACCTTGATTCCAGTTTTTTCTTTCCTGTATTCAAGTAGCCGTTTAAAGATTTTACGAAAAGGTCTTTCTCGGATGCAGATAGTTTTCCTATCTTTGCTCTGGAGTCCAAAGAATTGAGCACTTTTTCATACTCCCCTTTTTGCAAAAGCTCCTTTGGTGTCTTGCAAGTAAAGAGCAAAGTACAAAGAGACAACAAGCACAAAAACTTAAGCACAGCATCCTTCATTGTAAAAATATTAGTTTCATTTATAGACCTTAAAACTAATAATAAGACATATTATTATCTAGAAAAGCAAGTCTATCTATCCCAACGATAAATATGATCGCCAAGATACTTATAAAAAAAATACATTTATAGGCAATTGATATAGTCGAAGTTCTAACTAAGACTTGTATATTTACAATGTAAAGACAAGATCACGTATATGAACAATTGCTATTTTTTAATGATACTCATTTTTTTATTCTTATCCTGCGAAAATGAGTATGGAAATAGTACAAAATACCCTATTAAACAAACGCATTCGCACGATCATAGTAATGGAGAAGACCACGATCATTCAAGCGATAAAGCTGTCGAGATAAAGAGTTCTCTGAAAGAGACCCTTTCGCAAAATCCTCCCGACAACAGCATTTATTCAAGTAAGAATAGATCAGATTGGCAAAGGCCACATTTGGTGATCAATCACTTAGGAAATCTAGAAGGAAAAACTCTTGCCGATATCGGAGCAGGACCTGCTGGTTATTTTAGCGCCATTATTGCAAGTGAAACAAATGTCAAAAAAGTAATCGCCCTGGACATAGATCAAGATGCCCTAGATTTTATAAACAAGCTAGCTACCAATAACCCAAAGCAACTGGGTGGAAAAATAGAAACCAGACTCGCTGAGTCTCAAAATTCAAAACTTAAAAATAATGAGGCTGATGTTATTTTGATCTCAAATACGCTGACTTATATTGAAGATAAAATCAGTTACTTATCAAAACTGAGGTCTTCGATGCCTGCTGGAGGGAGACTGGTCATCGTTGATTATAAAATGAAAGAGATCCCAAATATGTTTCCGCCTTCTTCAGAAAGAATCCCTCTTTACGAAATGGAACAGATCGTCGACAATTCTGGATTCAAAAGAATTGTCTCGGATGACTTGACACTACAATTTCAGTATGTGATCGTAGCCTTGAATCCATAAATTTTTATTTCATAGAAATAGGAAATAAACTTCATCTTAAAATTAATGCTTTATGGTAACCTTACCACCAGAAAAACTTGGATCTTTCTATTTAGGAGCTAAGTATGATATTGAAAAAAGCGAAATAATAAAAGAACAAGTCAATTACGACTCTAGAGATCTTACAACGCATGCGGTATGTGTGGGTATGACCGGTTCGGGAAAAACAGGTCTTTGTATTGGACTGTTAGAAGAAGCCGCCTTGGATAAAGTTCCTGCTATTATCATCGACCCAAAAGGAGACATGACCAATCTCTTATTGCAGTTTGAAAACCTAGATCCGGAAAGTTTTAAAAAGTGGATCAATCCCGATGATGCAAGTAGGAAGGACATGAGTGTGGATGATTATGCTGCTGCTACCGCAAAGAAATGGAAAAAAGGTATTGGTAGTTGGGGGCAGGATACTTCCAGGATCAAGGCTTTAAAAAATGCTGTTGATTATACGATATTTACGCCTGGCTCAGACGCAGGTGTTCCAATAAATATAATGGGTTCTTTTGCAGCTCCAAAAGTGGATTTTGATTCAGAAGCAGAAATGCTCCGAGATAGAATACAAGGTACGGTTGCTGCCCTTTTGGGAATGGTAGATTGTAAAGAAGATCCTGTAAGAGGACGAGAAGGAATATTATTAGCAAATTTATTCGAACACTATTGGAGAATAGGAGAAGGCTTGGATCTAGCTTCAATCATCAGAGGCATTCAAAAACCACCCTTCAAACAATTAGGTGTTTTTGATGTGGATACTTTCTTTCCAAGTAAAGATCGTTTTCAACTGGCGATGGATTTCAATAGTCTGATGGCTTCTCCTCAATTTAGTTCTTGGTTAAAAGGAGAATATCTTGACATAGAAAAAATCTATTTCACTCCTGAAGGAAAACCTAGACATAGCATTTTTTACATTGCTCATTTATCTGACTCGGAGCGAATGTTTTTTGTCACACTATTATTAAATAGTCTGATCACCTGGATGAGGAGACAATCGGGTACAACAAGCTTGAGGAGCTTGGTCTATTTTGATGAGATCTTCGGTTACTTTCCTCCGACTGCTGCCCCTCCTTCAAAGAAACCTTTGCTTACCATATTAAAGCAAGCGAGAGCGTACGGTGTTGGTGCTGTATTAGTCACGCAAAATCCCGTTGACATAGACTACAAAGGACTATCAAATGCCGGAACCTGGTTTATAGGAAAATTGCAAACAGAGCGTGACAAGATGCGGGTTTTAGATGGACTACAAGGCGCAATTGCAGCATCTGGAAATAGTTCTGACAGCGATTTTAGTCGAATAATATCTTCTCTGTCTTCAAGGGTATTTTTGTATCATAATGTGCATGAATCAGCTCCTGTGATCTATCACACAAGGTGGGCGCTATCCTACCTAAGAGGTCCGATGACAAGACCACAGGTCAAAGATCTCATGGCTGCTAAAAAGGAGCTTTTTAAGAATCGCCCACTTCAACAAGGTTCTTTAAGTGTGGCAGAAAAAATGAACATCCAAACCAGTGATGAAAGTGTTTCAGATAAACCCGCACCACAAAAACAAGCTCCACCTTCTGTAAGTCATGAAGTAGAGCAACGATTTTTGCCAGTTTGGCGATCTGCCGAAGAAGTTGGATTTAGTAAATATGCGACCTTATACTATGAGCCTATGGTTTTGGGAGAAGGTAAGGTGCGCTTTTATGATGCAAAGCGAGGTATTGATAAAGTGAAACCGATCTCTTACCTCGCAGAACCGCCAGATGAATTTGGAAGGGTGGATTGGTCTGCTGCTATATCGGGTATTACTTTTTTGAAAAACTTGATCCCTGATCCAGATCATCCTGACACTGTCAACACCAGATACGGCGACATTCCACAACACATGAATTCTGGCAAAGATGTAACGAAGGTAAAAAAGGCAATGGCTGACTGGCTTTATGCTGAAGAAAGATACATCACGTTAGAACATCCAAAATTGAAACTCTTCAAAGATGAAGACGAATCAGAAGAGTCTTTCAAGATGAATGTTCAACAAGCCGCGCGTGAATTGAGAGATGAAGAACTCGATGAAATGCAAGACAAATTTGACGTAAAATTTAAAAAGCTTCAAGACAGGATAAGAAGAGAGGAACAGGATCTAGATGAAGCAGAGGCAGACCTAAGACATAGAAAACAATCTGAAGCGCTCAATGTGGTGGAGACAGTATTTTCAGTTTTTGTAAAAAGAAGGTCTCGTTCATTAAGTTCTGTAGCCACAAAGCGTAGGATGAAAAGAAAAGCAAAGGAAAAAGTAGAGGCTGCCGAGGAAGATTTGCAATCTTTAGAAATAGACTATAAGGATCTCGAGAACGAACTCAACGAAAAGCTCGACAAGATCAGAGAGAAATGGGAAACCGTTGCTACTGGAATAAAGCGCAAAGAAATCAAACCTAGAAAAACGGACATCAAGATTGATAACTTGTTATTGATCTGGCATCCAATTTGGATCTCTGATTCTGGAAAGAGAGCTTCTGCAAGAAAGTAAGCTAGGGGAAATCTAAAGGGTCTGGATATTTAAATTCGAACGATAGTGTTTGTTTTACTTTTTGATTGGAAACGATTTTGAAGGATCCTTTTTCATCATTAAAGACCGGGGCTTCTAATCCTTCTTTTTTGGCTGCAGCTAAATAAAAATCTTCTCGAGATGGATGCTTGTCTGAAACAACATTAAAGCTATCGCCCCAATGATCTCCTTCTATTATCTTTTGGATCACAGAAATACAATCGTCTAGATGTACTAAGTTAACCAACGTATTGCCATTGGGAATATCCTTCTTGCCCGCTAAAAAAGAGCCAGCTTTTCGACCGGGCCCCGTCAAGCCTGCAAATCTGAGAATGCATAAATTTTCAAACCTATCTTTTAATATTTCTTCTGCCGCCAAAACAGCTTTGCCGCTAGCTCTGACAGGATCAGGTCGCGTGTTTTCATCGACGGTGTCATCATTGTTTGGATAAACACCAGTACTACTTGCAAAAATTATTTTACTATCAGGAGGAAGATAGCCGAACAAGGAACTAATCTTGCCGACATAAGTTTTTAAAAGGTCTGGATCTTTTCTTCCGGGAGGAATGTTTAGAAATAGGATATCTGTATCAAAGAAATCTTTCTCATAAATACCGTCAGCTGTTAAAACCATTCTTGATGGCTCAATATCGTTTTCTTGAAGTAGATTGAGTTTATCCCATCTGGTCGTACTTCCTTTTACATAGTAAGATTCTGACACCAGCCTTTTTGCCAAAGGAAAACCAAGCCAGCCGCAACCTAAGATGGATATTTTTTTCATTGTTATTGTATGATGTATTCATAACAACCGATGTCAGGATCGACAGGATCTCTCATGACACCATCAAGGTCAAAAAATAACCCTGGAAGTGGTTCCGCTTGCATTTCTGCAATTGATAAAGTGTCGAGGTGATAATCATTTTCGGGGTGATCAAAAAATAAAGAATCTTGCGGCACACCATTTATGCATGGATCACAACGATCAAAAAAGTCCAAATAAGATTCCTCTGTTGGCAGATCTTTCACTCTTACAACACAATTTTGAAAACTATAATCAAAGACATCTGAAGAGGTATCTTCCAATCTATTGAAAAGATCTATTTCGTCTTCTCTTGATCCAAAGATGATAGAATTTCTAAAGGTTGCCTGAACGGGATTGAATCTAAATTCTGAACAAAGCAGATCCAAACACAGTGCATTACTGACCTTCAAAGCAGATGCATCTACTCCATAGCTTGCCAGGGTACAATAATCAAATTCATAAGCACCACCATATTCCAATTGTACGCAGTTTCCACCATTTGAATGAAACAGGCAGTTTTGCACCCGCATTTGAGCATGCACTCCCAGTAACCCACTACTGGAAGTATTAAAAATCTGAGAATTTGTCATGATCAAATTGGAAGCAGAATCCGCTCTGATGCCTATGATCGAATTCTTTATGATCGTATGGTCTAAAACATTTCCTCGACTTCCTTCCGAAAAACGGATGCCCGCCCATTGGCCCTGAATATCATCAAATGATTCTTCAAGCCGATCTCCTTGTATGATCACCGGTTCCTCCAAAGTACCTTCAGAAACCAATCTCCCTTGCTCTAGGAAAACCATTATTCCATCATTGTAAAAAAAGGTTTGCTCGTCTTCGTCTTCACCCCTGGCAAGACCTCCATGAACATAAATTTCGGTTCCAGCAGGTAAGACCAAAGAACAACTATCAATGACAAGTACACCATATATCACATAAGGTCTGGGATCATCCCAAACCGTTTCAGTTAGATCACAAGTCAAAAGGGATATTCCGCCAGCCTCTTTTGATGGAGGAACATATATAGCATTTTGTCCCCAAGCTTCTAGAACAACACGTTGGTCATTTCCATTGGTAGAAAAATTTATTTCATCATTGATGACAAATGGACTTGCCGTGAGGGGCTGGTCAGGATCGATGGTTACTTCAGCAAAAATATAAAGACTATCATTTCCTCCAATCTCTACATCCTCAAATGATTCAGAAGAAATACCGTCCACATTCATTCTAAATTTTGCAGCGGTAGTACCCTTTATAGAAATGTTTGAGATCCGAATCGGATCAGCATTCTCATTATATACCTTCATAAGTCTTGTGGCAGACCCAAGGGTTGTAAAAACGGTGTCAAACAATAGCGTATCAGTAGAAAATGTCAATTGAGAAGAAGAATCCGTTGTAAAATTTTCATCCCTTTGGCAAGAACCAAGAATTAGCGCTAAAAGTACCGTAAACAATAAGAATATGCTAAAATGCTTCATTAACACAAAGCTAATTTTTAAAGTATGGAAAAGCAAATTATTTGGTAGATGGTCTTTGTTTAATGGTCTTTGGTCGCTAGTCTGAAGTCAGTGGTTCGTAGTCATCAGCCTTGTACATAAAAAACATAAACGGCTCACCGCCGACCAAAGACTAAAGACAATTGACTATACCTGATAAATGTTAGTACAAAGACATCTACCTCTCGTATTATTGTGCTACTTTTATTTCTTTTAAGCAAAGAAGAAGAATTATCAAAAAGCCAATAACAGATGTTATTATTCCTGCATATAATGAAGAAGAGTCAATAGCGCTCGTTTTAAATGACATCCCTATTGATGCTGTTAGAGAAATTATCGTTTGCAACAATAATAGCACTGATAATACTGCTTCTGTTGCTCAAAATGCTGGAGCAACAGTCATACTAGCTGCTCAAAAAGGCTATGGCTCAGCTTGCTTGGCAGGATTAGATCACATAAAGAATAAAGATACTCCTCCAGAAATAGTAGTTTTTTTGGATGGAGATTATTCAGATCACCCTGAGCAGATCAACCTTTTGCTTGATCCTATTCTAAATGAAAATATTGATATGGTCATCGGATCGAGGGCTTTAGGTAGATTAGAAAATGGATCCATGATGCCACAGCAGGTATTCGGAAATTGGTTGGCAACAACCTTGATCAAGATGATCTATAAATACGAATTTACAGATCTTGGTCCTTTCCGGGCCATCCGCTATGACAAACTAATGGAACTAGAGATGAATGATCCAGATTTTGGTTGGACGGTCGAAATGCAAGTTAAGGCTGCCAAACTAGGATTTAAGTGCAAAGAAGTAGCCGTAGATTACAGAAAGCGTATTGGCGTTTCTAAGGTATCAGGCACCATAAAAGGTACCATACTTGCTGGACACAAAATTTTGTGGACTATATTTAAATTGATCTAGATTATTTAAAAATGTCAAATATTATTTTATTCATTTATGTTGGGGCTCTTGTGTACATAACGGTGTACTGCTTGAGTCAACTGCATTTATTGTATCACTACAAGGTCAACCACTGGTACAAGGGTAAAAATAATCTAATAACAGAATCTATTCCTGACGAATCACTTCCATTCGTAACCATACAACTTCCGATCTTTAATGAATTGTATGTCGTAGAAAGATTGGTAGACAGGATCGTTCAATTTGATTACCCCAAGGATAAATTTGAGATTCATCTTTTAGATGATTCCACTGATGAGACGGTAGATATTTCCAGGAGGAAAGTTGAAGAGTATAAGAAACAAGGGTTCAACATAGAATTGGTCACCAGAGAAAATAGAACGGGGTATAAGGCAGGAGCTTTGAAGGATGCCATGCCTATGGCAAGGGGAGAATACATTGCCATTTTTGATGCCGATTTTTTACCAAAATTAGATTTCTTAAAAGCGACCATCCCTTATTTTAAAGATGAGAAAGTTGGTGTGGTACAAACGCGTTGGGAGCACATCAATCAAAACTACTCTTTGATAACAAGACTTCAAGCATTACAACTTAATGTACACTTTACCGTGGAGCAGTCAGGCCGAAAGGCAGGCAATTTTATGTTACAATTTAATGGTACGGCTGGTGTCTGGAGAAGAAAATGTATAGATGGTGCTGGTGGCTGGGAGGCAGATACTTTGACCGAGGACCTCGATCTTAGTTACCGTGCTCAGTTGAAAGGTTGGCAGATCGTTTACCTAGAAAAATTTGGATCTCCTGCCGAGTTGCCAGCTGAAATGAATGGATTGAAATCTCAACAGTTTAGATGGATGAAAGGCGGTGCGGAAAATGCTAGAAAGTTGCTTCCACAAGTCTGGAAGTCTTCTTTAAGCTTTGGTCAAAAAATGCAATCTACCTTCCACCTCATGTCTTCTGGTGTATTCTTGTTTATTTTTATTGCGGGTATTTTTTCTGTGCCACTTTTGTTTGCTCTGAATACTGTAACTGTTGATCCGAAGTTTTTGACCATCTTTTTAGTGTCCTTAGTTTCTGTTATCTCAGTTTACTATGTCGCAAACGTTCAAGCTAGGCTTGACAATGAATCCTATTTGAAAACGGTCCTAAAGTTTGTATTGATCTTTCCAGTATTTTTGTCGCTCTCCATGGGTCTATCCTTGCATAATACTGTTGCCGTAATACAGGGTTATAGAGGTAAGAAATCCGCTTTTATCAGGACACCTAAATTTAATATCAAAGGCATCAAAGATAGTTTTGGCCAGCGTAAGTATCTAGCTACCAAATTGCCAGCAACCACCATATTTGAAGGATTGTTGGCACTGTATTTTTTAGGGGCTGTCATTGCAGGTATCTATGTTCAGAATTTAACTTTTTTATTGTTCCATATTGCACTTACCTTTGGTTTTGGAACGATCTGTTATTATTCTGTACAACACTACCGCCTAAAATAAATGCTTGCAGCCTTAGATAAATCAAATACAAGAATTTGGATCCTCTTATTGGGTATTTTATTTATCCTGGCAACTTCATTCTTAGCCATTGTTCCCACTCAAAGTGATTTTCCATACATAGCATCAGGTTTTCTTTGCTGCTTTGCGATCTATTATTTCTTGTTTAAGTTCCCTTTACAGGGAAAGGAGTTGAATCTTCTTATAGGTGCAGCAATCCTAGCAAGGGTGATTCTAGTTTTTACCTTCCCCAATTTTTCGGATGATATTTATAGATTTATTTGGGATGGCCATTTGATCAATAGTGGTTTAAACCCTTTTGAGTATTTGCCTAAAGATGCGCTGGCTCAAAACGTAAATGGGTTAACCCCTCAGCTTTTTGAGTTAATGAATTCTCAAGAGTATTACACCATCTACCCTCCTGTGAGTCAGGCGATCTTTTTTATTTCCACCTTCTTTTCTGAAAATTGGTATTTCTCTTCAGTTGTCATGAAAATTTTTATGCTGGCTTTTGAGATAGGGTCGATCGTGTATTTGATCAAGATCTTAGCCCTATTGGAGCAACCCAAAAAAAATGTCTTGATCTATGCTTTAAACCCATTGATCATCATTGAGATCATGGGTAATTTGCACTTTGAGGGGGCGATGATCTTCTTTATGATGGCTGCATATTATTTATTACTTAAAAGTAAATTAACGCTGAGTGGGATATTGTTTGGACTTGCGGTATGTTCTAAGTTATTGCCGCTACTCTTTTTACCTTCTTTATTTAGAAGGATAAGTTCTGATACAGGAAGCACCTTTTGGAAAAAATTAATCACTTATTACTTTGTGGTTGGAGTCACGATACTGGTTTGTTTTCTACCGCTATTATCGGAGACCTTCTTTTTGAATTTTGCCAACAGCTTGGACCTATACTTTAGAAAATTTGAATTCAATGCCAGTATATATTATTTGCTGCGAGCCATTGGAGATCAAATCGTTGGATACAATCTCATTGCTTGGTTTGGTCCGATCCTAGGGATCCTATCTCTATCTTCCATTTTAGGAATTGCTTTCTACAAGCAGAAAGAACTTTTACAAAAATGGCCCGAGACCTTACTGCTTACGATCGTGGTTTATCTTCTATTTACCACAACGGTGCATCCCTGGTATTTGAGTTTACCCATCGTATTTTGTTGTTTGACGAGCTATCGTTTTCCCATGATCTGGTCTGGACTTATTTGTTTGACTTATTTAAATTATTCAGGGCCAGAGTATCACGAGCATCTGTGGGTTGTGACGATAGAATATGGAATGCTATTTGGGATGTTGGTGTATGAATATTATTTGGGAAAACGGGTGTTTACTTAGCGTACAAAATCACCTTCTTCCAAATACTCCCCCCATCTACAAAATCTACTTTTACAAGATAAACACCTGAGCTCAATTGCTCTGTTGAAATTTCAAACTTCCTGGTATTTGTATCAAACACCTTGACTGGCTTTCCTACATTTGTATAGATACTAACTTTTTGAAATGTTATGGCCTTGCTACTAATTGTAATTTGACTTGTAGCTGGATTTGGATATATCCCTACCTCATGACTTAAGTTGTTCACCGAGGTGCTTGAAACCATCGAGTCACAACCACTTTCTATAAATAAGTGATTGTTGCCATAATTGCTTTCCATGCTAAGGTGTCCATGAAAGAAATTCGATCTCAGAGTATAAGGTGTTTCGTAATTTGGATCTGCATTTAATAAAAAGAATTTATCGAAAGCATCTCCTGAATAAGATAATTCGACGCACTTCGTTCCTGAGTCAAAATGAACTGCTCTTTCTAATAGAGCGTCTACCTTATCTACTAAAGGGTTTGCATCAAATACCAATAAATTTGTTTGATCACTTGCTGAAGGATCATTTCTGCAAATAGTTATATTATACTGAATACTATCAGGACAAAAAGACACTGTATCGATTTTTGACAAATAGTAATCTTCCACTTTATTCTTTTTAACACAGACTGGTTCCAACATGGGATAAGTTTTCACTATTTCAACCTCGATATCTTCCAAGCTGCAAGGTGTCTCATTCAAACGAATATCCTTTTGACTACTTTCTACCATTTCAAAATCTATCTCCTCCAATTCCATTTGCACATCATTGCAAGAAAAGTAAGAGGAATCTGTAGGAAAGTGCGTTATGTAATGAACGTTTTTCGGTAATAGTTGAGCAGTGTGACAAAACAAGTAACCATTTGAAAACTGTGCGCCCATTTCGTTTTTATAATAACTTAGATCAATTGTATTATCAATTTCGTTGGAAAGGAAACGTTTTTTAGTAATGTTGAAATCTTTATCAAATTCCAAAAAAGCAGTTGTTTCTCCCCTATTTAGTGAATAAGTCAGCTGAATTTGTTCATTATCAAGAATTGATAAATTTGTTTCATCAGTAGTTTCCCAATCATAATTTTCATCTTTAAAAGCTTTTACCTTTATTGGATTCAATTCCTCATCAAAAAGTACCAAGTGATGGATCATGTGATCAAATCGGTCATCAACATTGAAATGATGCATCCAATAAAGAAGAATACCCTCTGGATGAATTTCCATCTTGAAGGAACTTCCAACTATATCTTCATTTTCTGCAGCAACTTGGAAACTGCGATGGTCCATTATTGAATCTTGAACTATTTTACCAAGGGTTATGGTATTGTAAATATTTAAATTACTATAATCCCGTTCATCCCCATTGACTGGAAAAGAGGCTGTGTCTCTTTCTACTTCTAAAACATTAATGAAATATTGATTATATTCATCATAGATTGAATGTACGGCATAGAAATAATTATTATGATACAGACCAAAAGGTTCTCTTGACAATGTATTTGAGCTTATCAGTGTTCCATTTTTAGTAACTTTTACAGCTGTACCTAATATCGAGATTATAAGATGATCTTCTTGAAGGCTCAACCTGTATTTACTTTCCAAACGATTTAAAAAATACAACTTTGGGAATAACAATTCTTTAGACCATTCTACTTGCCCAAAACTATTTACTTTGAGTAGTATTGGATTTGCCCCTGAACCATATCTCATAGCACCCAAGATATAATAGGCATTTCCATCTTGCAAAATATCTATAATACTGTAATGCGCATTACTAGGATAGTGATATGTTGATTCGGGTGGAACACTCACTACCTTCCTTTCATAATCTTTTTTCAGACTCCAACATTCAATGGAGTCTTGCCCTTGGTGGGTAAAGAAAAGAAAGTTTGCAGTACTATCACTAAATTCATCTCTGAAAAAATTATCACTAGTTGAACCTAAGATTACATATTTATCTTCATTGATTGTTTTGACATTGTTAATATGAACAGTATGAAAACTGTCATAAGGGATAGGCAATATTTTTTTTGAAAACTCCTGAATGATTTTATTTCTGTTTGAAACTAATAATAGAACAGAATCTTTGACAGAACAATTACCTTCTCCATAAGCTATTATTAAAAATTTTAGGCCTTCTTCTGCAGGACAAATTTGTACCTCACTTCCTGAATATCTTTGTTCTTCAAACATCCAATCAATCTCTTCAATGCCTTGAACAGAAAAACTATAACAGGAGTCTTTTGCAAGCTGATCTGGAATTTCAAAACTTGGATCTTCTATACATTTAAAAGGTATATTTTCTTCATAAGACCAATAGCCAGAACAAAAAGTATCATCTGGATCATTGATTTCTAACCTTAGTAAATAAACCCCTGGACTATCTACCACAATTCCTTGCACTATTTGATCTCCAAGAAAATTGTCATCCAAATACCAGCGGTAATCATAATTTTGATCCACTAATGCACTAGTTACTATAAATTCCTCATTCACAAAACCCTTCCCACTTTCTTTAGCAATTTTAACCAATATGGGTTCACAAGAAGCACATCGGTTTTCTGTATCATTTATTAGTTCCGGTCTAAATTCATTTAAGGCCCAATGCATTCGTCGTGCTTGTCCTTCTGTAAATCGAGACCTACAAATACCACCATCCATATAATTTTCAATCATATCAGGAACATCTTCTTCAAATACTCCATTGGGGTCA
>ENA-ORXM01003042-ORXM01003042.1-marine-metagenome-genome-assembly--contig:-NODE-3042-length-17629-cov-4.860472_pt1 | contig 17629 bp, 18 predicted proteins | sample MGYA00237867_ERZ511480 | MGnify/ENA primary metagenome ERZ511480 (study PRJEB26309, sample SAMN06266103) | marine metagenome | isolation source: Algal blade | place: United Kingdom:Sidmouth, United...
TAACGGATTCTGTTGCTACGTAACCTTTTAGCACTTAAACCTTTAAATCCCCCTTTTTCAAAGGGGGACTAAGGGGGACTTTATTCACTAATATCATTATCATAGCCAGTTTTTCTATTAGCAACAGAAAACGGTAAAATCAGGGAAGTTTAGCGCTTTAATTTAAGGAAGCGTTTGCGGTGTACCAGGTCAGTGAATACGGCTACCTCAGCCCATTTTTTAGAGCTGTTCGCGGCCTCGAGCACATTACGGGGGTCAAGCTCGAGCCAGCACAACACGCCAGGTTTTAAGAGTTTGAAGGCTTGGGTCGCGAGCCTCTTAAAAAGGTCCAAACCATCTGCGCCTGCGTACAGAGCCAGGTGGGGGTCATGGTCTACTTCAGGGCTTACAGTCTCTCGGTCGCGCTCGGGTAAATAGGGCAAATTAGCAACGAGTATGTCCAGCGTCCGAGCGAACGTCTCGACCTCGTCATTCGTTAGTAAATTCGAAAGGACAAAGCTCACCTCGAGACCTAAGTCTCGGGCGTTGCGCCTCGCCACTCTTAACGCGGCCTCTGACACATCCGTCGCCATAACAACCGCGTCAGGTTTTTCTTGCTTCAAGGCTAGTGCAACTGCTCCGCTGCCCGTGCCCACATCTAAGATTTTTGGCGAGGCTAGTTCAGAAATATCGTTTAAAACGAGTTCGACCAGTCGCTCGGTTTCAGGGCGCGGAATGAGCACGTCGGGCGTGACGTTAAGCTCGAGTCCATAAAAAGGCGCAACCCCCAAGATATGTTGGAGAGGTTCACGGTTTCGTCGGCGCTCGAGCCAGACATCTAAAGTTTCTCTTTGTGCTTTTGTTAAAACTTCCTGACGGTTCAAAATGAGGTCGGTGCGAGAAAGCTTGGTCAAATGCTCGAGTAAAAGATGCGCCTCTGCTTGGGGAGCGTCGCTTATTGCTTCAAGGCGATTTTTTGCCATCTTCAATGCTTCGGCGCGTGTCATCCATTTATAGTTTAAGGGCTTAGGTAAGTTGCTATGTCTAAGTCCTTCCCAAATTCAAGGAATAGCAAACCGCAAGCTAAGCGCTTTTGTTGAATTTCTTACACTCGTGCGCCAGGTAAAAAAGTCCGCACAGCCCATTTTTTAAACGTGTTTTCATAAACAGATGACGACGCACTATAAACCCGCCACCGACCTTATTGAAACAGACCTCGGTACAGAGCTTGCCCTCTTAAACCCCACGACCCAGGCAATGTTCAGCCTCAACAAAACCGGGCGTTTAATCTGGCAGGTTTTGCCGCAACTGGGTATTGGGGGCGCCGCCCAAGCTGTCGTTAAACAGTTTGACGTTTCACCCAAGCAAGCTGAGCAAGAAGCTAAAGGTTTGGTCGAGAGCCTGCTCGAGTCCGGCCTCTTAGAACCCGTGTGACACATTTCGACCTGCTGGGTTATGGCCTCGAGGTCGAAGGCGCTTCGCCAAGCTTAGTGGCTTGGCTCGAGGATTACTGGGGTTTTTCGCACATAGAAGTCCCCTCTTCGGCAGCTGTCAAACTTCATGTCGTAGCCAGCGAAACCATCACCTTTCCACCTGATAAACCAAGCACATTAAACTTTCCTGAGGGTACGGTGACTTGTGTCAACCGAGACCCTATTATCTGGTTAGGTAACGCTACGTGCGGCGTGCACTTGAAGCTTGAAGGTGCTGTAACGCTCGAGGTTTGGGGCGATGACCCTGGCCTGTTCGCTATGCTCCATATGGCGCTTACAGAAGTATTACGGGTTAAAGGTCTTCTACCTCTCCACGCTGCCGTTGTGGTTGAGAATGAGAGGGCGACAGCCTTTCTCGGTGCAAGTGGTAGCGGTAAAACCACTACGCTGCTCACGGCTGTTGACCAGGGTTGGCAGGCGCTCTGCGAAGATTTTGTGTGGCTCGAGCCTGCCACCTTACAGCTGTATAGGTGGGACAGAGGTCTGCGCTTACTGCCTGATACTTACGAACGCTTTGGTCACTTAGTCGGAGACGTTCCCGCAGTGCAGGCAGCGGGCAAACGCTTTGTTCGCTATAGAGATTTAGGCTGGACCGCCCCCGAGAGTAGTCTTTCAGAACTTTTCTGGCTCAGGCGTAACAACGTTAAAAATACTGAGCGGCAAACTATGACAAACCTGGAGGCTACACGTTTACTTTGGGAGGCAACGGGCGTTCCTATTTCACGCCTTGCACGCGAAAACGCAAGCCGCAGCATTCCAAACATCCTCACGCAGATAAACCCCAACTACCTACTTGTCGGTACAGCGCCGTTCAAGCTTGTAAGGGGTGGCGAAAATTCACTTTGTATAGATGATGCGCGCGCAAATCACCAAATTTCCCCAGAGGTCTCCCTTTGAGTTCAACCCAGGCGTGACCTGTTAAGCCTTGTCGTTCGCGGCGTACCCCGCTATAAAACACAGGCGTTTCACCCCGCTGCTTTGCCGCACAGTACAGTACGAGTGAGCGCAAAACACACGTCCCCTTTGAGCGAGGGTCTACGAGTTTACTTGCCCATTTTACTGCCAGGGACAGCCATTCCTGAGGAATGCTTGTAAGCGGGGGAATAGTGTCGGGCTCATCCATCTGCGCTAAAAGGTGGTTCAGGCTCTGTGTCCGGCGCAAGCGGCGGCGCACGTGCCACACAGCAGGCAAAACCCGCAGCACATAGACGCAAAGTTGGGCGCTAAGCCCAAGCTTGCGAGTAAAGCGCCGCCAGGCTAAGTCGCCGTTCTCTTGCCGCACCCTCAAATTGTTAAGCAAGTGGTGTAAGCGGGGCACTGTACCCAGGGAAAGTGTTTGCTCCCAGGGATTGCAAAGATTCAGGAACAGTTCTAAGGTTCTCGAGCAAGCAAGCTCATTAGCGCGCTTTTCTAAATCCTCACGCGTTACGCTGTAGCGCAAAATAAGCGCCCGCATGTCGAGTAAATCATGCGGCTTGACGCCCCACTGTGACCAGCTTCGGTTCAGAATAAGCCCCACCAAAAGTGCGTCTACAGGGTGCATACCCTTCACTACGATGTCTTTACCAGACGCACCCTTCCAAGATAGGTTTACAGCGCGCGACCAAACGCTGCCGGTAATGCGTCGCTGGTTCGTTTGATGGGGACTGTAGCTTTGAACGGGGAAACGGTGAACCTCGACTTCCAACTGACCGTCACTCGAGACAAGGTGGAGGTCGACATGCACGTGATGACGTAGGCTCGAGCCTGCCCGCTCCCACATAACCCACCACCCCAGCCGCTCGGCTACCGTCTTAGCCTGCACCACGTCTTCAGGTTCAATAAGAATATCGACATCACCGTAAAACCGTTCTGCGGCTCGCTCGTAAACAAACTCAGCTTGATAGAAGCCCTTAAGAAGCAAAACGTTAATACCCACCTCACACCAAGCCTCAACAAGCGGTAAAAGCTGCGTTTTGACCATCTGATGGCGCGTTGCAGCCGCTATATAATCTGCTTTATAGTGCGCTTTTAACTCATCCTCAGCTCTGCCGTAGGCATAAGCCCCCAGACGGTTCTTACGTACAATTTTAGGGTCTACGGAGCTGTTTACCGTTTCATTTAAGAGGAGGGCTTCTAGCTGCTGTTTTAGCGCTTGCTGTTCCATAGTGGTTTCTCAAAACCTCTCGAGGCTCATCTTGGCTAATGGACTAATATTTCCAATTACCATCTGCCTAACAGTTTAAAGAAAAATGGGTGGGAGGGGGCGGCGTTTCGGCAAGAAGTGAAATAGCTCATAAAAGTTCTGCTTTAGTCGGCAAGGTTAGAATAGCTTTATGCCGAGCCTCGCGCTTGCTACAATTTGCCACGACCCTGAAGGAAGACTGATTGAAACCGCGCAGCGCCTACTACCTCACCTGGCCCCTCTATTTGATGGTATAGCGTTACAAGCAAGTCAAACTACTAAAAAAGGTATGCTCGAGCAAATCCAAAGCTTAGGCGGCGTCACCCAACGTGACGACGAGGATGGCTACGCCGTACTGCTTGGTAAGAAACGCCGCGACGCTGTAACACTGGCCCTAAGTTTAGAGACTTCGCACGTGCTCTACGTAGACTTTGACCGTTTACTACACTGGTTTGAAAAGTATCCCGACGAACTTGAGATGACGTTGAACACCGTTTCTCAATCGGATGTCACAATCATCGGGCGCACACCGAGGGCTTTTGCCTCTCATCCGAGAAACATGCGCGAAACTGAAAGCATGGTCAATCACATTTTTGCGTTAACAACAGGCCACATTTGGGACATGCTGGCGGCAGCTCGAGCCTTCTCACGTAAAGCGGCGCAAATTATCGTTGACGAATCTAAAGATGACGCTATCAGCAACGATGTTTCCTGGCCCCTATTGCTCTTACGAAAAGAAGGGCTGAGTTTCGACTATTTGGAGCTTAACGGCTTTGAATATGAAACCGCTGACCGCTTTGCAAATGAAATTGAGGTAGCTGGCGGCTTAGAGGGGTGGCTCGAGGGTTTAGAAAAAGACCCGAAACGCTGGGCAACAAGGTTGCACTACGCAAACCTAATGACAGAAGCCATGAAACCTTATATGCGTTAAGGAATCAGGAATTTAAGCGAGGTGTGACAGGTCAAAGCTTTCTGAAAACGGATTCAAAAAGGTTACGCCTTCCACGGTCGCACCACCGGAAAAATCTTCACTTAGAACAATAGGAACTTGGTAGAGTTTGGCAGCCGCCCAAATTTGCGCGTCGTAGTAGCTAAATGAGTGGTCTTTCACCCCACGCAGCGCTTCTAAGACCAAAGCGGGTACAAGAGGATAAACCGCAAAGAGCAATTCAAAGCGCTCGACCTGCCGGTAGCTCTGGTCGGGTGCAAAGCCTAACTTTCGTAAGCTTACATTGGCGAATTCGGCTAAAACCTGGCTGGGTAGAGCCGCATTGCTGCGTTCCACCACGTGCTCGAGCACTGCCCGCGCCCGGTTACGCTTAGGTATGTCTCGAGGGTCAAGCGAATAAATAAGTACGTTGGTATCGAGCAAAAAGGTCACTCCGACTTGGCCCAGCGGGTGAAGCGTTCATCCTCTTCATAAAGTGCTTGGCGCTCAAAGCGGTAATTCTCGGGGAAAGGGTGACTTTGAATGAGGTCGTCGGCTTCTGCGAAGAAAGCCTGCAAAACCTGTTTATTACGCTTGAGTACAGGTGAATACACATCACCTTGCAACGCCGCATCTAGGGCTTGACGGACCACCTCGGCTTCAGAAACACCAAGTTCTTTCGCCCGTCTCTTTAGCGCCTTATCCTGGGCTTCTTCTAAGTAGAGTTGCTTACGGATCATACCTACATTATATACATCATGCCTAGATAAGGCAAATTGATGGGCGTCTCAGTTCATCTTTTATAAAGATAGTACAATCAAGCTTAGAAAATCAGTTATCGCCAAGGTATAGGTACGGAGCAAAGAGAAATAGACCAGGAGGCCAGTATTTCTACCGATTATAGGTTTCCCTCTTTTTTATATAGCACTGTATAGCCGCATTCGTGATTGCCAGCTATGTAACTTCATTTATCCACTCAGCTTCCTCAGCCTTTAACCGCCCCACCCGTTAAACCCGCCACAATATAGCGCTGCGCCAACAAGAAAAACACTACCGCTGGCGCTAAATTAACAGAGATAAAAGCAAGAATCCGCGACCAGTCGGTTGAATATTCACCTCTAAAGTTCACCAAACCCAACGGCCAAGGGTGAACCGAAGGGTCGGTGCCAAGCATGATTAAAGGTAGCAAGAAACCGTTCCACGACGTCACCAGCGTAATCACGCCAACGGTTGCCAAAATCGGCAGAGACAGGGGCAAGATAAACCTGAAGTAGAACCCTAAGTAACCGATGCCATCGACCCTGGCAGCTTCGAAAAGTTCAAATGGTAACTGTTCAAAAAAGCCTCTAAAAAACAGTATTGAGCCACCAATACCAAACGCCACTTGCGGCAGAATAATCGCCCAGTGTGTGTTGAAAATATCTAAGAAAGTATTGTTGATGACAAAAATAGGCACAATTGCTGCCGCCGCTGGAAACATGAGCCCTAGCAGCAAATAAGAGAAAATGAAATCTTTACCTGCGTACTTTATGTGGCTAAAGGTAAAGGCCGCCATTGAAGCGAAAATGAGCACCAGCAAGACGGTGAAGAAGGAAATATTGAGGGAGTTGAGTGCGTACTGCCAGGTGGCAGGCGAGTTGATGATGTCCTGGTACGCGTCAAGGCGGAACACCCTGGGAAATCCTATGGGGTTGGTACGCAAATCTCCTAAGGATTTGAACCCGCCCATAATCGTTGCCCAAATAGGCAGCAACACAAATATGGATAAGGTAATTAAGAAGGTATGTTTTAGAATATGACCCAGCGGCTTGTTCATGTTTTTTTCCTTCGGAACATGCTTTGCTCACCCATAACGACGTACTGATAGGTAAAGCCCACGACAATGCTAATTGTGAACAATATGATGCTGGCTGCTGAGGCAATGCCGTAGCGCTGCCGCCTGGACAAACCCCATTCATAAATAAAGGTGGCAAGTGTCTGCCCCTCTTCAGGTGGGGAGCGTCCGTAAAGGCCGATAATAAGGTCAAAAGCTTGAAACGAACCTAAAATAGCGAAGAAGAGGGAAAGCTTAATTGCATAAGAAATAAGGGGGATTTTTACGTGCAGAATAGCTTGCCAGTTAGAAGCCCCGTCAATTTCTGCTGATTCGACAAGCTCTTTGGGAACCCCTTGCAAGCCAGCGATATAAATAATCATGTGATAGCCGAAATATTTCCAGACAAGCGCTAGTAGCACCGCAGCGAATGACCAGGTTTTGTCTTCCATTAGGAAGTAAGGACCACCTAGAAACGCTTCGTAAAGGGGGGCGAAAAGCCCGTAGCGGCCATCTAGCATGTAGACCCAAATAAGACCGGTGGCAATCTCTGACAGGACAAAAGGCAAAAAGAAGATAAGGCGGTAGACGCTGTTGATACGCGACTCTCTGTAAATAAGTAGGGCGCAGACCAGGGCGAGCGGCAGTTGCACGAAAAGTGACACGCCAAGGAGCAACGCCGTATTACGAAGGGCAGGCTCAAAAAACGAGTTTAGCGTTTGCTTAGTAAAGAGCCAGACGTAGTTGCTGACGCCTTGAAAGTCGACGACAGGGCCGTAGCCTTTATATTTAAAGAAGCTTAAATAACCCGCACCGAAAATGGGCAGGACAACAAAAAGCGTAAAGATAATTACGGCGGGAAGTAGCAAAAGAATCACGGCAGTCCAGCGCTGACGACCGTCGATTAAGCCCTTGCGGGGACGCTGCTTTTGCTTGGGTTGTTCGTTGCTGATTATGGCCACAGAGTCTCCTGGAGAAAGGTTAAAGTTCGTAAGTTATCAGTTTTAAGTAAAGCTTTTAGACTTACACCTTAAAACTGATAACTTAGAACTCGAATAGTAAAACGGAGTTTGTTTAGCTAGAATTTACGCTACCAACTACCGCAGTTCCCAGCTCTCCTGAATAAGTTCGGCAGCCGTTTGCGGGTCAATATCACCTGAAGCGAGTTTGCCCGAAATATCGTTTACTACACCGCCGACATCAGCACCCAAGTCTTGGTCCAAGAAAATTTGGTGCCACTGTGATTCGGCAATGTTGCGTGAGATTTGAGCTAAAAACGGGTCAGTGATTTCTGCGTCTGCACCTGCTGCTTGCGGGATTAAAAGACCGCGCTTACCTGCTTCAATTTGGTTTTCCTGGTTGACATAGTGCTGCAAAAATGCCACGGCTTCGTCAGGGGCATTGGGACCGACAACGTAACCGTTAATGCCGCCAAGGGTATCCGTCGCACGACCTGCGCCGCCTTCAACAATGGGAAAGTTAAAGAAACCAAGCTCTTCATTGCTTAGGCCCTCGCCGTCAGCTGCCTCGCCTCGTTGGGAACCAAGAAACCAGTTACCCATCAGCATAATCGCTGCGTTACCGTCGCCAAAGAAGCCCGCAGAGTCAGGCCAGTTCATACCCATAGCGCCTTCTTGAAAAGGCTCGAGATCAACCAGACGCTTAAACTGTTCGCCTGCGGCGATAAAGGCTTCGTCGGCAAAGCCAGCGCCCTCGCCTGCTTTAGCCGCTTCCATACCCTCTTGCCCAGCAATGCGCATCGCTAGGTAGGACCAGTAGAAGTGCAGGGGCCAAAGGTCAGAGCCACCAACAGCAATAGGGGTAATGCCTGCATCTTTAATTTGCTGAACAGCCGCTAAAAAGTCGTCCCAGGTAACAATCGCTTCAATGTCAACGCCTGCCTCTTCGATAAGTGCCTTATTATAAAAGAAACCCACTTGAGACACGTTGACAGGCAGGCCGTAAATTCTACCGTCGTGCGTAAAAGCGTTGATACCAGCCGCAGACTGCGTGGCTAAAAACTCTTCACTGAGCAGGTCGGTAATGTCACGCGCAGCGCCCGCAGCGGCTTGCTCGTGGAAAAGTCCGCCGCCCCAACTGTAATAGAGGTCAGGCGCGTCATTTGTTTGCAAGAGAGAGGGCAGTTTTGCCTTGAAGTTTTCATTTTCTAGAAGTTCTTGTACGATGTTGACATCAGCGTTTGCTTCGTTATAGGCCGCGGCGATTTCATCACGGAATTCGGGTCTGCCGTCCGTGCCACTCAGTCCCAACCAAATAACGTCTGTTTGGGCTTGTGCCGAAGCGAATGCAAGCAGGGCTCCGAGAGCCAACCATTTAAGTACTGTTTTCATTTCCTATCCTCCAAAGGGGTTTTATTTTTTAACGCTTAGCCAAATTTAAACCTCGAGCAGTCCTCACCTCCGTTAGCAGACCAAGAAACGTTTCTTAGCCGCAGGCAATTTAATTGATAGTGAAAGCTACCTTACCTTACAATTTATCATTTTACAAGCGCTTGCAAAGAAGAGTTCTTTAGGTTAGTTTAATGAAACATCATTTGAACTGTATGACTTGAATCAAGGCAAGTGAGGCGAGCGTTAGGCAGTTCTTGTTCCTATGTGGGTTTCGTGCCTATGTGGACGTGAACAGAGCATATGGATAAAGCGCGAAGTATAACAATTTTCGATGTAGCTCAGGCGTCAGGGGTTTCATACTCGACGGTCTCGAGGGTGCTTAACGGCTTTGAATTCGTCAAGGCTGACACCAGGGCCAGGGTTTTAGAAGCGGCAGAGACGTTGGGCTATGTTGCAAACCTCCAGGCCCGCAGCTTGGCGGGCGGAAAGTCTAAAATCATCGGCGTACTAGTACCCAGTTTAGACAACGCTTATATAAGTTCAGTTTGCCAGGGCATAGACGAGGCGCTAGCGAATGCAGGCTATGACCTGATGCTATACACCACCCACCGCAAACAGGGCAAAGAAGCCCAATATGCCCAAGCCATTGCTGGAGGCTTAACCGACGGGCTTTTGCTGATGGTTCCGTTAATAGGTTCGGATAAGCTCGAGACAAACTATTTAGACGTAATACAACAGAAAAACTTTCCCTACGTCCTCATCGACCAGACTGATGCAAGCAGTAAAAGCAGCGCCGTAGACAGCGACAACTGGCAAGGCGCCTTTGACGCAACCCAGTATTTGCTTGACTTGGGGCACAAACGTATCGGCTTTAGCACTGGAATGATGGCGATTAACGCTGCCAGGAAAAGGCTCGAGGGGTATAAAGCAGCGCTAAAAGCCAACCGTATTTCCATAGATGAGCGTTTAATTGCAGAGGGTGATTTTACGCATGAGGGAGGTTATGGGGCCGCCCAATCACTACTGAGGTTGAGCAACATACCCACCGCTATTTTTGCCTCGAATGACTTGTCAGCTTTTGGGGTTATGGACGCTATTCGAGACAGAGGTTTAAGCATTCCTAAAGATATTTCTGTCGTTGGCTTCGATGACATACCTCAGGCGTCTATAACCTATCCGAAACTGAGCACCGTCAAACAACCGCTCGAGCAAATGGGCAAAGAGGCGGTCAAACTTTTGTTAGATCAGATAGAGGAGCCGGAGAAGCCCGTGAGACAGATCACCTTAGCGACAAGCCTTATCAAACGAGACTCCTGCCAGGTCCATGTTAAAAGTTAGGCTCATGTCCAATAAAGGCGCTAAGAAAGCAGCTTTCTCCTTTTTCCTTTCCACTTTCTACTCACGCCATATCCTATCCACAACGAATACGCCCTAAAAATCAAACCCTAAGGACATAACCATGAACCAAAAAATCGGTAAACGTCAAATCCATCTGGATTTTCACACCTCAGAGCACTTACCTGATATCGGGAAGAATTTTTCTAAGGCGCAGTTTCAAGAGGCGCTCAAAGTTGCCCATGTAGACGCTATCAACGTCTTTGCCAAAGGCCACCATAGCTGGAGCTATTACCCGACTGAGGTCGGTAAGATGCACCCAAATTTAGACTTCGATTTGCTCGCTGCTCAGATTGAGGCTTGTCATGAAATCGGTGTGCTCGCGCCCATCTATTACACGGTTGGCTGGTCCGTAAACGACGCGGAAGATAATCCCGAATGGGTTATGCGAGACCCCGAGGGCAACCCCGTTACGAGCGAACCTTTTGACTGGTCCGCCAAACCAGATGATCCGCGCCCCACCTTTCATTGGATTTTTCTGTGCCCCAACACGGGCTACCACGACCACATGATGGCGCAAGTCGAAGAACTCTGCCAGAATTACCCCGTCGACGGCTTCTGGTTCGATATTTACCAGTCGCACCGTCTTTGTTACTGCGAGGCTTGTAAGGCAGGAATGCTCGAGCAAAACCTGAATATAGATAATCCCGACGATGTCCAGACGTACCGGGCGCAGGTTGTCAAAAAACATCAAAAGGCAATGCGAGACTTAATTAGTGCGTACCATCCTGACGCTTCGGTTTTCTTTAACGGTGTTACGTCTATCGAGCGCGATGTGAACTTTAGATACGAACTGTTCGCTCACAACACGGTGCAAGATTTAGAAGACCTCCCCACCACCTGGGGCGGCTACGATAAGCTGCCAATACAGTCCAAATATTTTCTAAAAGCGGGCTACCCCATCACCGCGATGAGCGGTAAGTTCCATACTGCTTGGGGTGAATTCGGCGGCTTTAAACACCCCAACGCCCTAAAATACGAGGCCGCTTCGATGATTGCCTGGGGCGCGAACTGCAACTTTGGCGACCAGTTGCATCCGTCGGGTGAAATGGATAGGGCGACATATGAAAATATTGGCGAGGCGTACGCCTATGTCGAGCAGATTGAAGAGTACGGCGTCGGGGGTGTGCCCGTTGCCAAGGTAGGTTTCTGGCGCTCGTTTAATCTGGCACATGATGAGGGCTTGTCGCAGATTTTACTCGAGTCCCACATCAACTTCGACGTCGCTAACTTAAGTGAAGATTTATCGCAGTTTGACGTCATCTTAGTGCCTGGGAAAGCATGTTTAAACTCAGAGGATGCCGAGCGTTTAAATTCATTTGCTAAGCAAGGCGGAAGTCTAGTTGTTATGGGTGAGGGAGCTTTAAGAAAAGACGACAAAACTGTTTTACTTGATATTGGAGCGAGTTATCTGGGTGAAGCAAACTTCGATATCGACTATCTAGTAACGGGTGACGACGTTGCCAATGGTTTGGTGAAGAGCCCTTTTCTAAATTACGAAGCAGCTATGCGGGTACAGGCAGATGGGGATACTGAGATTCTCGCTACCATCCGTGAACCCTATTTCAGTCGCACTTACGCAAAATTTACCTCGCATCAAAATACGCCCTATAGGCTCGAGGATGCACCCCACCCGGGCATCATTCGCAGCGGCAATATTATCTTTATCGCGCATGAACTGGACAAAATGTATTATGAGCACGGTGCGCGTCTACACCGTGACTTATACATCAACACCTTGAAACTCGCTCACACCCGCCCGATGGTCGAAACCCAGTTGCCCAGCGCAGGGCGAATAAGCCTGTTGCATCAACCCCAACACAACCGCTACGTTGCGCACCTGCTGTACGGTCCGCCCATTCAGCGCGGGCGCTGCGAAGTTATTGAAGATTTGCCAACGCTCTACGGCGTACCCGTCACCGCCGACCTACCCCACGACATCAAGCGTTGCTTTCTCGTTCCCCAAAACGAGGAACTACCCGTGACCGAGCGTAATGGGAAACTCTCTGTCAACGTGCCTCAGTTTTCTTGCCATACGGCGGTCGTATTCGAGTATTGAGGTCTTTGAATATTGAGCCACTTTAGCTGGCTGCGACCCGCTCTCCCCCTTTAAGGAACGGGACCGCTAGCGTTGTCGTGCCCTTGCTCGCATCATCATTGCCCATTGGCGTCGCGGAATACTGAGCTAAATAACTGCGGCGCATTTTAGGGGTCGTATTTTCGCCGCTGCGGTGAAAGGTGAGGCTCGAGAACAGCGCAATGCTACCCGCTGGCACAATCACGGGCACACCGGGGTCATCGCCGTGGTAGCCCACTTTGTCATTCGTACTCTCTTCACGCACGTGCGGTACAAGCTCTTTCGTTCCAGCGCGGTCATATGGCAAAACGTAAATGGTGCCGTTTTCTTCGGTCATATCATCCAGGGCGCACCAACATGACAGGTAGGGCTGATGCTCAAAATCGACAAAGCCCGAGTCCTGGTGCCAGCTAAACTTCATACCCTTTTCAGCGGCTTTAATCACATACTGCTCGTAAAACAGGTACACGTCTTCACCCAAAATAGCCTTAGTAATCTCTGCCATAAAGTCGCTGAATAAAAAGCTTTGCAACGCCTCACTGTCAGGGTGCTTGTTGGAAATAAAATAGCGTTTGTCGCGGTGACTTATACCCAGGGTATCGCTGCCCTGTTTGTCCATTTCCGCGTGCATCAGGTCGATATGATGCTGCGCTTCACTGCGCAACGCTTCTAAATGCCCGCTTGGAATAACACTTTCTAAAACGGTATACCCCTCTTGTTTGTACTGCTCTACTTGCTCGGCTGAAATGCTCACGCTAGCAACCTCCTGTGAACTTGAACGTTGAGTTAGTTTAACGGAAAAAAACCGCTACCGTTTCGCTCCATCCGTTGACTAAGAAAAAGCGTATCGTTTTAGGTTGGCAGGCTGTGACGAGTGTGGCTAGCTTTGCCGAAATCAGAGTTACACTACAATTCATGATCTACAAACCAACGCGAAGGACGCTTGGCTTCGATAGACGACTGCTCCACTGGCTTTTGCCGTTTTTTCATAGCTGGCGGTATGAGGGGTCTTATAGGCGGGTTTGCAAGGGCTGCGGGTCTTGTGAGCAATACGATCCCTATCATAAGTGGTGGGTGGAGTAAGCGGGAAAACCTTTTCAGAATTTACTCTAACCATCTTATAGTTAATTGCCAAATATAGTTTACCGATTTGAAAACTTAGTAAAACGCTCGAGGGAACTACGACAGTGCTAGGATTTGGAGCCTCGAGTGCCGGTATTAAAACATAACGCCGAAAGCTGCTCGAGCGTTACTTCTTCTCCAACTCAAACACACCAGTCTGAGCAGAGCTTGAATCCTCTTTCAACGTTATCTCACCCGACCACGTGCTACCCCGAACGCTGCCCTCCATATTCAAACCATACTTATTACAAGCACAAAAACATTTAAGCGAACTATCTAAGCGGCAGTATGGCACGAATTCGCCAAGGGTCTGAATCGTTAAAGAGGAACTACGCCTGCCTTGAGAGTCTGCTAAAGGCCCGATACGCAAATTGGCCTTGTAAATTTCACCATCCAGCGTAACTCGACCTATCCAATCACCATCAACACCTGATAGCCCGACACTGCTGCATGCTGTGAGGTACAGAAGCGCAAGGAACACAAGCGGTCTACTTTTCTTGAGGACGTTTGACATTGCAAGAGTTTACCAAAAGCACACACTCGAGTCTTTGCGACCTCGAGCTGCGTGAATGGCAAACCCACTTACCAACAAACAGTGTCGAGTTTGTTCCCAAATGTGCAACGATACTTGCTGACTGAACAGCTTATTCCGGTGTAGCTGGATAAGCATTAAATTTATAAAAGCATTTTTGCTTTGCTATCATAACTACAAATGGACAGCTACTCAGACCATTTCGTTATAAGGAGTATTTCTCTAAACCGAAACGACCTTATAGCGTTAGAAAGCTTGATGGATGAGCTGGTTTTCAGTGCGCTTGAACGGGGTGAAAAAGTATCTAGCTGGGTTGAGGCTAGCTATAAAGACGCCGAGTTTACAAAGCCGCACCTTAAAGACCTGCCCGACATTGTGGAGGCAAGCAAATTAAAAACGTTAAGCGTATCCAAATTAACGAACACAAGAGACCTGTTACCAGGCGCGACAAAAGTGAGGTTCTCCTATAGTCGCGTTAGCTCAAGCATCAACCTATTCGTTAGCGGTAAGGATAGGCTGTGGGTGCAGGGGGCAAAAGCGGTCTTAAAGAGATATTTCAAGGAGAAGCAAACGTGGGTCGATAAAGTCAGACCCATGATTGATGTATGCACGTTGCTGTTAGCTGCTTTACCTTCTATCTCAGCCGTGAACGCTTTAACTACGGGAAACATCTGGCTTTTTTTGGTTTTTTTCCTGGCAGCGTTAGGTATGGTTGCCGTTCAACTATTTAAGTTTATTGGTTTGCTGCTGGGTGGGGGAAATGTGCAAGTAACCTTTAGACAAACTGATAAGCAGAAATCTGGACTTGATATCAGTTTGACTTTACTGGCAGTAAGTGTGGTTGTTGCAATTCTGAGCCTTGCGTATATGACTTTTCTCGGCTGACTCAATCTTGATGGGTAATTGAAAGATACAGTAAACACTTCAGCATCAACCACAACAGAAAAAGCTCTGTAAAAAAGCGCATATCAGAAAATCTGACTTTCACTGTCCTACAGAGCTTTAGTTTCTGGTGCCGAGGATGGGATTTGAACCCACACACCCTTTCGGGCGCTACCCCCTCAAGGTAGTGCGTCTACCAGTTCCGCCACCTCGGCAGGGGTTCCGTGCAAAGAGGATGATACTCGGCTTTTACGGTTTATGTCAAGCATCATGACTTATAAAACTGAAACCTATCACGCGGTATTCTTGGAATCTATGACTGAGCGGCGCTACAAACGAATTCAGGCGGTGCTGGCAAAACGCCAACCTGACTTGAGCGTACTCGCTGAAGACGTTTACAAACCCCATAACCTGTCGGCTATGCTGCGCACCTGCGACGCGGTGGGCATTGGTGAGGTTCACGCGGTCACGCCCACGGGCGGTATTCCCACCTTTAACGAAACAAGTGCTAGCGCTGATAAGTGGGTCAACTTACACGTTTACGATGCACTCCCCGACGCGCTTGAAACTTTAAAGGCACAAAACATGCAGCTACTCGCCGCGCACTTATCTGACGAGGCCGTGGATTATAGAGATGTGGACTATACGCAGCCTACTTGCATTTTGCTGGGTAATGAAAAACGGGGCGTCAGTACAGAGGCCGCCCTGCGCGCCGACAAGCACATTATTATTCCCATGCTCGGCATGGTGCAGTCGCTCAACGTTTCGGTAGCAACGGCTGTTATTTTATTCGAGGCGCAGCGCCAACGCCGCGCCGCCCAGATGTACGACACGCCGCGCCTGAGTGAGGCGCAGATACATGAGCAAACGTTCCGCTGGCTGTACCCACGTGAAACTGAAAAGCTCGAGGCTGACGGGCAGCTGTTTCCAGACCTTGACGAAAAGGGCTACATTATTAGCCCCTAATGAACTACGAGCAGTTCAACCTTTAATCTTCAGTTCATAATCTTAAACCGCCTTTCCAACCGTGTCCCTCTGAACGGAAAAACGCATCCAAGCACCCTACAATGCGTGTACGACTAGCTAACGAAAGGACGTTCTATGTCTCACTTTTTTAAGCCCATACTGTTTCTACTATTAGCCTTTCCCCTACTCTCGGCCTGCGCTCAAACGAATAATGCTGATTACAGCTTCGAGCAGGTCGTTGAAGGGTTCAATAGTCCTGTCGACTTAGTCCATGCAGGTGACGGTTCCGGACGACTTTTCGTGATTGAAAAGGACGGCACGATTCGTATTATTGACGGTGGCGATGTACTGGCTGAACCTTTTTTAAACATAGAGGACCGCACTTCCAAAGGTGGCGAACGGGGACTTCTAGGGCTAGCTTTTCACCCGAACTACGCTGACAACGGTCTTTTCTACGTGAACTATACAGATGAGGGTGGTAGCACAGTCGTAGCACAGTACAGCGTTTCTGACGACCCAAACGTTGCTGCTAATGACTCCGAGCAGATTCTACTAACGATTCCCCAGCCTGAGGGCAACCACAACGGCGGTGACTTGGCCTTTGGTCCTGACGGTTACCTGTATATTGCTACAGGCGATGGTGGTGGTGGCGGTGATAGACACGGTGAGATTGGAAATGGTCAAGACTTAACAACACTACTCGGTAAACTTTTGCGTATTGAGGTAGGTCAAGGCTCTTACGCAGTCCCAAGTAGCAATCCCTTTTTGGACAATGTCGAGGCTCGAGACGAAATTTGGGCGTACGGCCTGCGCAACCCCTGGCGCTTCAGCTTTGACCGCGAAACAGACGACCTTTATATAGGCGATGTCGGGCAAAACGCTTACGAGGAAATCAGCTTTCAAGCAGCGGGTAGCGAGGGTGGTGAGAATTACGGTTGGCGTATCATGGAAGGCTTTAACTGTTATCAACCCAGAGAAAATTGTGACAAAACGGGCTTAGTTGACCCCATTCTCGAGTATCCCCACAGCGAAGGCAACTCGGTTACAGGCGGCTACGTATACCGCGGTGAAGCGCTGCCCGAGCTTGTCGGCAGCTACTTTTACGGCGATTTTGGCAACGGCAATATTTGGCGGGCGACGCAAAACGACGATGGTTCGTTTTCGAGCGAGCTTTTTATGGACACGAGTTTTAGCATCTCGAGCTTTGGCGAAGACGAAGCAGGCGAGTTGTACTTAGTTGATTTTAGAGGCGGCGTCTACCGTTTAACGAACGAATAAACCGCAACACAAGTAGGGTTCTCACGGATGCCGGTTTGCAAAAACCGACATCCTTTTTTGCACAGCTATTTATCAACGCGCTAAAGTAGCTCTATGCCAGAAGAGACTATTTTTAGCAAAATCATCCGCCGCGAAATCCCTGCTGATATCGTTTATCAAGATGACCTTGTGACAGCGTTTAGAGATATAAACCCGCAAGCGCCGACGCACATCCTCATCATTCCCAACGAGCTTATTCCTACTGTTGATGATGTAGAAGAAGCGCACGAGGCAGCGCTGGGTCGAATGTTTACCGTCGCTAGAAAAATTGCTGAAGAGGAGGGCTTGGGTAAAGGCTACCGCCTGATGGTCAACTGCAAAGAGCACGGACACCAGGAAGTGTTTCATTTGCACATGCACCTGTTCGGCGGCGAACCGCTTGGGCCAATGCTTTGTAAAAAAAGCGGTTGAAGGGTTAAAAAGAGAATCTAAAATCGAATATCTAAAATTGAAAAAAGATCTGCTGCACACCTTCACACCTGTAGATACTGTCTAGAATTGTCAAGGAATCAGGAAGGAACCCTTCCCTGATAAAAAGCATTAAGCCTACCCATCATATGCCTTAAGAGCTTGTGAGCTGCGGCTAATAGCGCTTGTTTCTTGGCTTTAC
>ENA-ORXM01003044-ORXM01003044.1-marine-metagenome-genome-assembly--contig:-NODE-3044-length-17621-cov-9.951664_pt1 | contig 17621 bp, 13 predicted proteins | sample MGYA00237867_ERZ511480 | MGnify/ENA primary metagenome ERZ511480 (study PRJEB26309, sample SAMN06266103) | marine metagenome | isolation source: Algal blade | place: United Kingdom:Sidmouth, United...
TCATATTCTAGAGCTGGAGCTGAAGAAAATACAAACAGTAAAAGAAGCCAGGATCTAAATCTAAATCAAATTGCTGGGTGAATAAATTCACCCGCTTGTGGTTGATCAAATTTATTGTCACTAAGCAAAATTTGTTATAAGTGCTAAAGCACTCAATAAAAATACCTGACCAAAGGCTGTCAATCTAAATCAGCCATCAACACATTAAATCAAGATACTAAATCCAGTGCCTTGTGCACTTCAAACATCAAGCGGGTGGTTTCAACCACCCAGAACCTCAGATTCTACAGATGGAGCTATCTAAATTAGTTTTGGTGTTTAGGCATACTCCCAATTTTAAATAGGAAGATGACTATTTCTTTTCTTAAGGCATTTTTCTGGATCTACCTCAAATTTAATTTTCGAATCTTTGAATAAAATTAACCCAGTTTCTCTCTCGTAAATATTCTTATATTTTTTCCAAATATTTGTGGGTTGCTTTTCGCCGTTTATTTTAAGGTGCTTTCCTGTAATTTCTATTATAGAAACTTTGTCCTTTTCTATAATATCATCTTTTTGTAAACTCCTAGAGATCACATCTGCAACAGTTACTTTCTGATTACTTTCGAATATATTCTCCATTGTCCCTTCTGGAAAATTGAATCTAAATCCATTATCATTAAAATTTTGTTCAAAATTTTGTTCAAATCTTTTTGGATCAAAGCGATTTCCCCATGGATTGCTTTCCTCTTTTTGATTAAAGCCAAAGAAATCATCCCTTTTTAAGTTTCGTGGAAACAAATCAAAAACTGAATCTACTTTTTGTTCATGCAATTCAGTTATTTTATCGAAGTAGTCAAATGATAAAATCTCTTGGTGTATAGTATCAATTAAAATATCTTGAATTTTACCTAAATCGTTGTCGTAGAAAAATGGATGTTCTAGTTTTTTAAAGATATCATTATTGTCATGCATCTTCCTCAGCATAGAATCCAAATTAACTGTTGTGCCATCTTTTTTATTCAGCCAGTAGATTTTGCCAAATGTATCTCCACAATCCGGAAATAAAGTAATCAAATCTTGATCAGCATCGGGTATCAAATCATCAACAATGTCTTTGTGCTTTTCATAATCTTCAGAAGCAATTTTTTGTCCGTCAATGATCAGTTTTCTAATTTGACCATCTTCCATTTCTAACTCAATTTCCTTTTCTTCAGTCTTCTTTTTAATACTGTAAGAGTTTCTTAGCGGAATGGTATCTAGATATAGTTTAATGTCCTTTGGATCCATAGGACAATCATCAATCACATAAATGTCAAATTTTGAATCCTTAACTTCTTGGTTTTCAAAATTGTCAATACTTGTTGCGGTGCCAGATATCAATAGAATCGCTAAGACAAGTTTATCCTTTGCATAGGTGGCATTGTCAGTATTACCTAAAATTCTTAAAATACGTTTTTTAAATGAACCAGCATTACCAGAAAAAGCTAATGCAGGTTGGATGACTTGCCCCTTAAGTTCTTGTAATTTTACCAAGGTCTTTGCATATGAAATTGAACTACCAGAAAATTGTATGGCCATGTCATCACAACAATTTTCTCTTTCTGCTCTGATTCTATTAGAAATAAACCAGATCGCAGGATGATAATAAAATAAAACCTCAGCTAATGATTGAATGAAGTTTAAGATGTAGTCATGTCTTTTTATATGTGCCATTTCATGAGCAAGAATCGATTCGACTTCTTGCACAGATAATTGATTGATTAATCCCAAAGGAAACAGGATCACTGGTTTTATAAATCCGGTTACCATCGGTGTAGTTATCTTCAAAGATTCTTTTACTAAAAACTGACGGTGTATTCTAAATTTCTTATTCAGCTTTTTGAGCGACTTGGAAAGATCATTGTTTATGGCTGTTGATTCTTTGACTAGTTTCTTTATATAAATAATACCTCCAGTAAAACGCAGCAGAAAAAAGCAACAACCTATCAGCCACGATGAAATGATTATTTCAGCATATCTTTCAACAAAAGATAAAGTGTCTGTCATCACAAGCGACGAATCTACTAGACCCACGGAGGCTTGAAATTCAATATTGTTTTGGATCTGAGCGGTAATGGCATCAGGTATAGAATAATAAGAAGTAAAAGTCACGATGCTCACTAAAAACGCAAAACCTAATGCGCCATATGCGATGAGATGCTTATAAGATGATTTGGTGTTTTTGGCAAATTTTAAAAATAAGCTAAGACAAATGGCAATTAAGGTAAACTGCCATAAGGAATGAACGATTGTCCATACAAAAGCATCTGTCAATTCTGTAGAAAATAAATTGGAAAACATATGGCTTTTTTGTGATGTTTAGAAAGTGATCTATTTGTTGTTTTTCTCAAGCTTTTCAATAATTTCCTTCAGCTCTGATAATTCTTTCTCTGTCGCATCTTGATTGCCTAGTGCTTGCATGACGAGATTGATTGCTGAGCCTCTATAAGTTTTTTGTATAAAACTATCTAACAAACTTTTTTGGGTGACTTTTTCTTTGACTGCGGCATGATAAATATGCGTACGGCTTTCTGTATCTCTTGTGACCAATGCTTTTTCTGTCATGATCTGCATGATCTTAAGGGTCGTTGTATAGCCTACTTCTCTAAACTCATTGAGTATTTCATTGACTTTCCTTACCGAACTAGGACCTTTTTGCCATAAAACTTGCAAAATTTCTAACTCTGATTCTGTAGGTGCAATTTTCTTCTTAAAAGTCATTGAGAGAATATTTTATGTGTGTCATACAAGTATATACGAACTCTGTCGTAATTACAAAAGTTTATACGACAATTTTCGTATGTTAAGGAATTTTTAACCATTTCTATTGAATATAAGCGCAAAGTAGCCGACATTGTAAGACATATATAATACAGTGTTTCATTAGGCCATCAGAGCGATGTACCTTAGTTATACTTTAAAGTAATTTTAAAAGCGTACTAACATGTTTCCAAAAACCTACAAACGTAGCTTCCCAGCTATGTTCATCCTACTATTATTGGCAAGCTGCATTTTTGCCTCTAAAACTAGCTTTGTTATTAACGATTCATTGCCCAATCTAAAATTTGATTTCGACGTCTGCTATTCTTTTGGTGGTGGATCAAATGCAGATTTTTCTGAATTTGTAGCCCAAAGTTTTACAAGACCCGAATGTAGCCAAATCGAAATGGCCAGTCCAGGATATTTGTACAGATCAAACGCAAGTGAAAATACGCATTCATGTGCTCCAGGGGTAGATAATTCAATTGCAATGTGTGTCGGAGGTTATGAGCCTTGCTTTTATGATGCGGGAAATCCAAAGTCTATAAAGTTTAATGTAAGAATTATTCCCTTAGCGAATGGCGTGGGTAGCATTGAAAAAATATCTTTTTCTGAGCAAGCACCAGAATTTTTTCAATTTGTTAATAGTGGAAGTTTAGGACCTAATAATTATCCAACAAAATATGGAATTCGAGCCTATGTAAACGGCGGCGAAATTTTTAGGCAAATAGATATTCCAACTTCTAGAAATTGGAATAATGTAGAATTTGATTTTTCAAATATACCAGGCTTTACAGTTTCTCAAACAACAGTTGTATCATTTGAAATTCTTCCTTATTGCAATGTCGGCAATGGTGCACTGGTTAATGCTTTTGATATTGACAATCTTGTCATTACAGGAGGCTGTAATAATGTAAAGGGTGGTTTTGCATTCACACAACAAGAAACATCTTTATGTCCAGCTCAAGATAATTCTGGTGTTATCACTTTTCAAGTGGCTTCACCACGAGGCAATAATTTTTCTTGGTTCGTTGCTGATGCAAATGGTACAATTCTTCAAATTCCAGCGGCAGCTACAGTTGATTTTAGAGTTTTTCCAAATGGATTTTATGATGTTTATCACATCGCATACGATGGAATTTTGAATGGCTTCAGCGTAGGGTCTAATATAAATAATCTATCTGATTGTTTTGATTTGTCAAATCCAGTTAGCGTTTTACATAGTGCTTTAAATGGAGGAACATTGACAGACCCTATAGGTTTTGTAGATGCTTACATATGTTCAAATATATTTGCTGACAATCAAATAGAAACAGTACTAAATAGTAATGTTGGTTTTTTTACGGTCTATTTGGTTTATGATAATAATGGTACAATTTTAAATGTACAGAGTAATCCGAACGTTGATTTTTCTCTTTTTCCCGAAGGGATTTACTTTATAACTGCAGCCAGTCATAATGGTCAACTGTTTAATACAATTGTTGGAGAAAATATTTCTAAGCTATACGGATGCTTTGAAACTTCTAATCCACTGCGTGTCATAAAACAGTTTGTTAATGGTGGATCAATTTCGATTAATGGTAGCACTGCACTTGAAATATGTGGGAGCGATGCAACAAATATTGAACCTGATGTTACAGGAGGTTTAGGTAATAATATAAATTGGGTTGTCACAAATGATCAAGGAACTATCTTGAATATTTTTGATGATCTACCAATCAATGTTTCCAATCTCAATGACAATCCGTTATTCATAAATCGTATAAGTTTTATTGGACGTATTGATGGTCTAAATATTAATGGAAACTTAAATAATGTAGAAGGATGTTTTGATCTTTCAAATCAGATAACTATAAACATCAAGGAAATTTCACCTGGAACTATAGTTTTAAACAATACAAGTTTTTGTGTTGGGGACGGTGTCGCTGATTTAGTAGATATTACTATAGTAGGTAATGTAGGAAGTTTCTTTCAGCACATAATAACAAATTCCTTAGGCGAGATTATTGCTTTACCCACAACTTTGCCCTTTGATGTAGATGGGTCAGAACCGGGCACATGTATATATTATTTTTTAGCAGCGGATCAATCAGTATCTACGCCACTTGGAACTAATATCAATGATATTCAAGGATCATGTTTTGAATTGTCAGCGCCTTTGAGTTTTACAAGAGTAGAAAACTTTGCGGGTAGGGTAGAATTGGCCGGCGGTGTTGGTACTGAGATAGAAGTTTGTCAAGGAGGAACAACTATTATTCAGGTGAGAAATAATGGAGAAGCACAAGCGTATATTTACGTCGTCACAAATGAGCAGAATGAAATTATTGGTTTGCCTGATGCGAATATAATTAATGCTAACAATTTGCCTTCAGGGGTATGTCGTGTTTATGGTATAGCCTCCAGTAACGTAGTTAATTTGACAATAGGCGAAGAGTTGGTTGTGCCAAATATGATTGATGGCTGTTTTGATATTTCTGAAAATTTTGTTGAAATAACTAAACTAGCATTTGATGGTGGAACAATAGAATTACCTATAACAGAATTTTGTATAGGTGATGGATCAGAAGTCGAAGTTAGTGGTGTCGTTATGGATGCCATTGGCACAGAAATGCAATTGTTTTTAACAGATGATAATGGTGATATTATTCTTATTCTAGATGAACTGCCATTTAATATTGAGACATTAGCGGCAGGCACTTACACTTTATATAACCTCTCTTCTAGGGATGTTTTTACCTTGATGAATGGTACAAACATTTCTGAAATCGATGGAGAATGTTTTGATATTTCTGAAGGTGCTACTTTTACAAGTATTTTCAATAATGGTGGGACAGTAAGTCTAGAGGATGGAAGTTTGTCTGTAGAGCTTTGCGTGAGAGATACCTTTGTCAATGATTTTAATTTTATTACCACTGGCGGTGGAATGAATTATCAGTTCATTGTTACGGACACTGACAATATTATCATATCAATTGCTGATACTAATAATATAGATTTTGAAAACGCACCTGCTGGAACATGTAGAGTGTGGGGAATGGCTTTTTCAGAAACCTTGGAGTTACAAGTCGGAGAAGAATTAGTTGAGCCGATATCATTAGAAGGTTGTTTTAGTCTCTCAAATAATTTTGTTGAAGTCATTAGATTTGATGCAGGTCCAGTATGTGGTGATTGCCCTGCCGAGGCGGGTCAAGTTATTTTGGATAATAATTTCTTTTGTATCGGAGATGGTGAAGCTGATTTGGTAACTGGAAATGTCATCGATGCGGATGGCGATTTTTTGCAGATTATTGTAACTGATTCGGATAGCATTATAATTGATTTACCCACTGAGATTAACTTTGATGTAGAAGATGCGACAGAAGGAGTTTGCATAGTTTGGTCTTTGGCCTCTGTAGAAAACATTGACCTTGAAATTGGGGATAATATTAGAGATTATGATGCCAGTTGTTTTGAGCTTTCTCAAGGTATAACATTTACCAGAATTGAGAATTTTGGCGGTAATGTGAGCCTAGATGATGGTACAACGAGTATAGAGATTTGTGTTGAAGATACACTATCTGATCTTTTAACTTTTATAAATACAGGTAGTAGTGCGGAATACCAATATGTAATTACTGACACTGATAATAGTATTTTGGACTTGCCTATAGGTGATTCATTTGATTTTGAAAATGCGCCTCCTGGTATTTGTCGTGTTTGGGGCATGGCATACAATGGTGAATTTGATTTAGATGTAGGGGATGATTTAGTTGAACCAGCAGATGAAGGCGAATGTTTTGATTTGTCCAATAACTTTGTAGAGGTCATCAGATCTGATTCTGGTTTGATATGTGGTGATTGTCCAGCTGAGGCAGGTCAAGTAAGTTTAGATAATACATTTTTCTGTGTAGGTGATGGTGATGCAGATATCGTTACAGGTAGTGTTACTAGTGCTTCCGGTGATTTCACTCAGATTGTTGTAACTGACTCTGATAGTATAGTCATTGATTTACCAACAGAAATAAATTTTGATGTTGATACTGCACCTGCAGGCATATGCATTGTTTGGTCTTTAGCTTCGACTGAAGTTATTAACTTAATGGTTGGAGATAATATAACATCTTACACATCTTCTTGTTTTGAATTATCAGAAGGTGCTGCTATTACGAGAGTGAATAATAATGGAGGAGAGGTAAGTATAATTGGTGAGACAAGTCCTATAGAAATATGTGTAGGAGACACAACTTCAACTGTCTTTTTCTTTGCTACAACTGGCAGTGGAACAGGCAGCGGTACAGGTTATCAGTATGTGATTACAGATACAATGAACGTGATTTTAGAATTACCAGTAGATTCATTTGATTTTGAAAACTCGCCTTTAGGGACTTGTAGATTATGGGGACTTGCATTCAGTGATTCTCTTAATTTAATTATAGGAGAGACATTGGTAGAACCTATGGTTACAGGTGAATGTTTTGATCTATCTAATAACTTTATTGAAGTTATAAAAACAGATTCTGGAATAGCTTGTGGGGAGATAGAGTGCATCGTAGAGTCAGGTACGGTCAATTTAGACAACACTTTTTTCTGTGTAGGTGATGGTGAACCAGATTTAGTAATGGGTAATATCTCTGGTGCTTCTGGAGACTTCTTGAAGATCATTGTCACTTTTGGGGACAGTACAGTTATAAATACATTTGATGATTTCAATTTTGATATTGATGGAGCCGGAGCTGGCACTTGTTTAATTTGGCATGTTGCTTCAACTGCGTCTATTGATTTAAATACTGGGGATCATATTTTGGATTTGCAAAATGAATGTTTTGATTTATCAGAAAGTGCTAGTATTTCTAGAACATTAAATAATGGCGGGACAGTTAGCCTTGATGGAAATAATACAAGTATTGAAATTTGTGTATCAGATACGATTGCTGATGAATTAATATTCTTTACAACTGGCTCTGGGAATAATTATCAATTTATAATAACTGATGAAAATGATGTGATATTGGCATTGCCTGCTAATGATACATTTGATTTTAGTGGCTCTCCTGTAGGCATGTGCCGTGTATGGGGAATGGCCTCATCAAATCCTTTAAATTTAAATGTTGGTCAAACACTAGTTGAGCCAGAAAGTATAAATGAGTGCTTTGATTTATCAGCTAATTTTATTGAAGTGATCAGAGTGGATTCTGGAGTTGTTTGTGGTGATGAACCATGTGAAGTTGAAGCAGGAACAGTGACGCTTAATCAAACATCATTTTGCGTAGGAGATGGTGAGCCTGATCTTTTGACTGGTATGGTTGAAAATGCATCAGGTGATTTTCAACAATTAATAATTACAGATGCGGCGTCAAACATTTTGGCATTGACCAATGGATTTAATTTTGATGTAGATACGATTCCCGCTGGTACATGTTTCGTTTGGAACTTAGTTTCAGATACACCTATCACTATTGAGGTAGGAGATAATTTTACAGCTATTACAAATGATTGTTTTGAATTGTCATCAGCTACGATTTTTACAAAGGAGTTTGCTGATGGTGCAGAAGTGAATATAGATGGTGGAGCGACTTCAATGGAAATATGTGTTGGTGATGGAATTCCTGATGATATTACTTTTACAAATAACAGTACGTCAACTTTAGATTACATCTATGTTGTCACTGATGCTAACAATATTGTACTTGCGCTACCTTCAGACGATAACTTTGATTTTGATTCTCTAGATGAAGGGACATGCAGGGTTTGGGGAGTGTCACTGTCAGGCAGTTCAGATTTAATCATAGGTAATGATTTGTTACAAACTATAATCTCAACAGGGTGTTTTGATATATCTGACAACTTTGTAGAAGTGGTTAAATTTGAATCAGGGGGACCTTGTCAATCTATTATGGATGCCTGTGAAGAAGAGGATCAAGATTGTGACCCTACTGATTTGTTTTTGATTTATTCAGATACTACTGTAGTGCCTGGGAGTAATGTGTGTATTCCTTTGACAGTTTTAAACTTTACAGATATAGCTACTTTACAAGGAGGAATTATGTGGGATCCTACTATATTGAATTTTACGAGTATAGAAAATATCGCAGTGCAAGGAATGAGTAATAGTTCTTTTAATATAGATACATTAAATGGAACTGGTTCTTTTATATGGTTTGATAGTGCTGGTGGGGCCAATGCACAAACTATATCTGATGGTGGCGTGTTTTTTGAATTATGTTTTGAGGTTATTGGAGAAGACAATGAAAGAGGCTTAATTGAAATCGTTGACACAGGAATGCCTCAATTGCAGTTTTCAAATAGCCAAGGTCAAGTATTGGATGTTTGTACTGATGCGGGATGCGTAGATGCTCAAGATTCGAATTTCACATTAATTGCGGACTCAGTTATAACAAGTGATACTTCAGTTTGTGTAGATTTTCCAGCGCTTAATTTTACAGAGATGTCTGGCATACAATATACAATTGAGTGGGATTCTACTTTTATGTGTTTGGATAGTATAATTAATTTTAACCAACCAGCATTTATTCTCCCCAATTCATTTAACCAAGTCAATGCTCAAAAAATCAGATTTGTATGGACAGGTAATTCTATTACCCTGCCTAATGATGATTTGCTATACACGATGTGTTTTAATGTCAAAGATAATTCATGTGGAAGTTCTTCAGCTATTAATTTTATAGATGATACGAACGTCAATATTGAAATTATTAGTGGTAATATGGAAATACCTTTTGATATAATACCTGGATCAGTAGAGTATCTATCTGATGGCGGAGATATTGCATTGGCTGATGGGACGACTGCGATTACAATTTGTGCAGGTGATCTAGAATCTGATAATCTTTTGTTTATAAATTCTAGTATGTCTGCTGATAATTATACTTATGTAATTACGGATACAAATAATACAATTTTAGATGTTTTGGCTTCAAATAACTTTGACTTTGAGGCTGCTCCATCAAGTGTTTATAGAGTATGGGGTATATCCCATTTTGGGTCATTTAATTTATTCCCGGGTGATGTTTTAGAAGACTTGATTTCAGATGATTGTTTTGATCAATCAGCTAACTTCATTGAAGTGACCGTTGTGAGTAGCGGTCCTCCTTGTAATTCTCCTGAATTAATCTCATTTGCAATAGCACCTAATCCAGCGTCGGAAAATATAAATATTAAAATTAGTAAAATGCCAATCGAAGGCGGGGAGATGAGCATCGTAAATAGTGTGGGACAAGTATTTTATTCCTCCACTATAGAAAATTTATCTGACCCGATTTTTAATTTAGATATTTCACAATTTCCCGAAGGTATATATTTTATTAACTTAAGAGTAGATGACAAATTATTAACCAAAAGATTTATGGTCATAGGATTTTAAAAATAAAAAAAGGCGGATCTACAATTGTAAGTCCGCCTTTTTAGTTTTTATATCTGAGCTTTATTCATTCTCGTCTTCTGACTCGTTTTCATTATCGTGGAATAGACCACCGCATCCATCAGTATATATTGTTAATATAACACCTGCCACTATTTCAAAACCCTCTAGTAGTGTTATAGAAGTTTTAGAATCATAGAATACATTAGCATTATTATTTATAGTTTGATTGGATTCTAAAGCGCCATCAGTTTCAAAATCTTCATCAACAGATTGAATTCCAGTCAACTTATTGGCGCCTGCATAATTAGGCGGACAACTAGGTGGTACTATGCAAATGTCAGCACATCCTTTTACCGTACTTGATCCACAAAGGTCTCCTACGTCAGGATCTGCTCCTATATACAAGGTGATTGTCCCGTTGCTTGCCCAAGCATTATATTGAGATGCTGATAAATTAAAAGTTGTAACGCCTTCTTGACAAATTGCTGGAGCAGCTCCAGTAGATCCCAAAACGGTAGTTCCATCTTCACCTAGAATATCGGCAACTTCAAAGTTATTGTCAAAATCACCATCTACTATTACGGTGATAGGAACATCAGTTTGACATGCAGGAATACTTGTAGGAATTCCCGTAATATCAAATGACGTAAGGATTAAACCACCTCCGCTAAAATTTAGATTAGTGACATTACTACAAACGAAATTAGCAGTAGTTACACAAGCTTCATTACTGTAATGATCTGAATTATCATTAACCGCTTTTACCCTGTAGCAATAATCTGTATTGCCTTGAATATTATCATAATCAACATAAGTTGTCACTCCAGGACCTACTCCTGCTAATTCCATTCCATAGAAATTAGCACCTCCATCAACAGACCTTTCAATAAGATATCCCAACTCGTTTGACGCATTATCTGTCCAAGTCAATGTTATATCAGAAACACCGTTTGCAGTAACTGCTAAAGATGTAGGATTAGCGACTGCCATAGGTCCAGCACCATCGATATCATAAGCCGTATGCCCAAGTCTTGTTGTCTTTGCATTAGAACATCTATTATATTGTCCGGGTGTAAAGTGCCCTCCACATCCATCAGAATAGTAGGACATTACATTTGCGATAGGGGGGTCGTAGGTGTTGCCATGGACATCTGTTTCTGTTCCAGTATAAGTACAATTTGAAATGTCAGCACCTGGTGCATTAGGATCTGCTTCAGTGTCACATAAGTAATCTCCTTTTGTGGAACAATTGGATTGTGGCCCTGTTCTTGGTACGTGTTCAGCATTAGGATGCGTATTGCCACCTGATGTGCCGTTAAAAGTATGTGGCAAGTTTAAATGGTGTCCAAGTTCATGAGCAAAAGTACCATTGGCTACCGTAGCGGTGCAACCATTAGCCATCATAATTCTTGCATTGTACACTGAATTTCCAGGATATAGCGCATAACCACATGCAAAACCAAAACCTGGGATTTCTATACTATTCATGAAGAATACATTAAGTGCATCATTGACGAAATGAGCATCCAATAAATCTATTTCATTTGTGTTTTCATTCACAAAGTCATAGTAGAAATCATCATCGATATAATTGACAGAAGCAATGTAGTATTCTAAGTTGATATCAGAGTACATAAAATTGAGATTGGCGACACCTCTTGTGACGTCTTCTAAAGAGATTCCTTCAGTACCATCTGTTTTACGGATGATATGGATTCTCATTGGCCATTGGGTATAACCAGCATTTTTGTTCTCATTAATTCTATTGTCATATTCGATATCTTTTTCGTCATCGTAATGCAATTCGCCAGTAGCGCAATGAGATTTATTAATTTTATTAATGTAGTCGGATTCGTCTGTTTGGCTGTACATGAACGTACATAGCATAGCAGCTAGGCTGAATGAAAAAAGTGTTTTCATTATTTTGGAATTAAGGGTGTTATTAAATATGCTCAATAATAGAAGATTTTCATTAATTTTTAATACCCTATATGGGGGATTTTTATTAATTTATTATATATAATCAATTTTAATATGTAGTCAAAAAAGTACCATACTTGTTGGACTTTTTGATAGTAGTCGAATTGCAACGGGCTTGAAGTGCCGACTTTTTAGGGCGATTTTGATTCCAATATCTTAAAGTCATATTGTGTGAGATGAACCGCATGTAGAACTAAGTCTTGAGTACCAAAATTCGAAACAATTTGAAATTGTCAAAACAACAATTACCAAACCTTTAGATGAAAAAATTTGGCGAAAGCCAAGACATCTTCAAGGTAAATATTGAGAACCAATTTAAAACTTAAAATATGTTAGTCTAGAATAATATTTTAACGAAGAGCATATCATTTCAAATGGAGAGAATTACTGAAAAGGGAAATCGCTTTTGATAAAAAGTGACCAAGATATACCTCCACATGCAACACGAAGAAATATTTGGTTTTGTTACATTTCATGATCTTCTTATATCATTGTGAATGTTCAATTGAATGCATGTAAGATCAAGGGCTGTCGCAATTTGTAATTTATAAAGCATTCTCAGTAATACGATTAGCAGTTGTCTTAAAATCCAATCTTTAACCCGTAGCTCTTGCTTAGGTAGACCCCTGAATAAAAATATTGTTTGAGTTGTTACTCAAGAAAAGGGCACCACCTTTTCTAATGAGAATGAGTGATGAATACAGGGGATGAGCTATAAGACCTTTGCCCTACTATTTTTCTGAATATTTTATCTATTGTTCTACCTAAGTTTAATAGGTTATTCCATGAGCTAAAGGTCGTTTTATTACTACCCACTTTAATAGAATATTGTAATGCTGCCCCAGCATCTAACATGGTGGCATTTTTTATTCCGCATTTTTTAGCTATTAAACTAGTCTCTTTAATTGAAACCAAACCTCCATTCCCTGAAACTAAAAAACAAATATTGTTTTTATCATCTACCCCAACAAGACTTCTATAGGTCTTTTGTTTCCAGAAAATCTGATTCTTAGATTCCTTTAATATATAATCCCAGATAACACCATTTTTCATAACAGATGGATGAGCTTGGCAACTATAGTTTATATTGCCACTTCTATTTTTAAATAAGCTTTTAGGTCCAACTATCGCAGTATCATCTATCACTTTGAAGTATCCAGATGAGTTTGAAGCTTCTCCCTTCTTATCTCCATCGACTATCACTTCTCCTCTAATACTAAAATCACGTTCATAAAACGAACTGTTAATTGCAAAAGTGCTTGAACCCTGAGTCAAGTCGTAACTTGTATATCCTTGACTACTCAAAGCAACCTGAAATCCATTTTTTGTTTTAACTTTTAACAAAAGAAGTTTTGGTTTTGATAACTTATTTATACATCGCTGTAAAAGCCCACAATTACGTCTCCACAAGTTAAGTTGTGACACTACGTAGAATTCGTCCTCTTCTACAATTTCAAAGTGGCGAAAACCTGTGTTGAAGAGTTCACCTTTATTTTCAAAAACTAAATGAATATTGGATTGAATATTAAACAACCAAATAAGAAATATTGCAACTCCAAAGATTGCCAACACCCGTTTCTTAAGAATTAGTTTTTTCAACAATCAAATTAATTTCATGACCAAAATATTCTTTATTTATTTGAATGGTCTAATTATGCTCTTCATGTAAAGAAGCATTGACCCCTTTTGTAAGCTCTGTATTAAGTCAAATATGGATTATTTCATGAATAACTTTTGTTACTACTGATTGTTCTTCGCTTAATCGTGACTATTATATTTAGAATAATCAGGAGAAGTATTATCCCATTCATAAAGAAGCCAAAGAAGATACTGCCAAATGTCACGTAATCAATACCTAATAGATAGCTAACATTGATACAGAAGTCTGTACAATAACTATATATCCATATCCCAAATTCAACTAAGTTTATCATTATCATCTATCTTATATTTTTAATTAGATTCCATACCAAAAGACCTCCTATAAGTGGGTATCCTACAAGGAATACCAATAGATTGATGGCGCCATAATTTAGTTTAAGTGGGTTGCCATGTAAACTGTTAATATACCAGTCAAATATATCCTTGTGCATCTTTTTGATTTCTGTAGGTTGTTTTTTATAGGACGCTTTCCAATGAGGGCAAGTGACGTCATGGCAGTACCATGTACAGTGTTCCATGAGGTACTTATGTGTTCGTTTAGGCGTATCAATGCATTCATTAAATACTACCATAGTAAGGAACGGTGATGCTAATATGAATAAGAAAATTATTATACGTTTGCTCATATGTATTTTTTCGAATTATTATTTTCTACGTCGTGCCATCTTAGCATTCCATTTATCCCTTTTCAATTTTTTGATCAGTGTAATTATATCCTCTTCGATATCCAAGTTTAATTCAGGGTGTTCTGATTGTAATTCTGATTTGCCACCATAGTCTTCTATGAATTGCTCAAGTCCATAAGATAACAAACTTAAATGCCAAGAATAATACCTTGCAGACTTGCTTCTACCGAAGCTAAATGTATCGCTGATTTCATGTCTTCCTTGCCTCCACAGTATGTCTTCGATTCTTGCCTCAAACATAATCCTATCTGAGATTTCTTCTCTTGACAATAGTGTGATGATGAACCATAGCCCCTGTGACTCCATATAAAGGTATTTCTCACTTATAGGAATCTCTTCAGTTATAACATTTATTAATTGACTATTCATCATCTATCTCTATTGTTGTTAGAAAATTATTGAACTCTTCAGTGGTCATTTCTAAAGCTTTGCTTAGACCTTCTATTTCTTTTTCAGAAAGTTCATCAAATTCTACAGATTCAAAAAATTCAATACCATTCCCTTTTACAATATTGTAGGCATGGTCTGTTTCCTCTTCACTATAATGAATACTAAAATCACCATCTTCATATTTATCGCCTTCAGCAAAGAATGAGGCTTCAAAATAACCTACTCTTTTGAGTTCTTTTTTGAATTTTTTAATTAGAAAAGGAATAACTCTATCATCAAATTCTCCTTCAAAATCACTCAGAGTAATTGTTTCTTCTGCCTTAGTTGTTATAAAAGACTCAGGAAAAGCTTCATAAGGAAATTTACTTTTTGTTGGTTTTATTTTATACTGCTCCGCATAGTTTGGATCGTGGTTAATTCTTATTGTAGTACCTTCATAATGCTCTTTATCGGCGTAGTTATATAAATCCTCTCTTAATGAGTAGTTCAGTTCTTTGTCATATTCATATTCGAAAGAACCTCCTGAACCTTCTGCCTTATTAAGTAAACTCTGTTCTATTTCTTCTTGATATTCAGATAGTATATTGATTAGACTATACCCATTAACGCCCACATAAAATGGATAGCCATGATTCATTAAAGCACCATCATCAAATTCTATACTTACTGAATGTCCTGCTTTCGCAATTGCTGTTAGTAGTTGGTTGAGTGTCATAAATTACTTACTTCTTCCAATAGACTCTTTACTAAGTTGCTACTGTATCTGAATTTCGTAATTCCGAGATGAGTGCAATGATTGCCCCTATTACTCCACTTATTATTGGTAATCCTCCTGCTATTAAGCTATATTTATATGTTCCACTATCAACGTTGAAGTATGATAGCGCAAATCCTCCACCTGCTATAAAAATCCAGAAAACAGTCAGTATTGTAGCAACAATTATTTTATAAGATGGAGCAACATATGATGCCGTTTTTACCATAACACAGGCTGTAGCAAAAGGACCAATTATTCTTTCAGGTAGTTCAGGATATGGTTGGACATACCTTGTTAATGTATTATAAAGTATCCAATGAACAGGAAATAAGACTAACAAACCTGCCAAAATCGAAGCTGGTAAAACTGCTACCCAAAGCAATATGTTCTTTAATTTATTACTCATTTATGTTGTTCTTGTAAAATATAAAAAATGTTATTGCACATATAACATCAACAATCTGCCATGTTTCCTTCTCTAAGTATATAGGATATAGTGGATTAAAGAGAACGATAATTATTGTGAATATAATTGACCAATTATGGTTTCGCGTTTTATAAGTATTATAACAGAAATACCCTCCGACCAATGTTACCCAAATTCTTAAAAATTGATAGTATCCGTACTCTGAAATTTTTATTGTGGCAGCCAATAAAAGTAATATTGATACAACTATCACAATTTTCTGAATATACTGCATTTATTAATTGTTGAATAATTATGGATACATTTAATACTCTAAGTCATCTCTATTTTTGAAACTATAGTATGCAGTAAATAGACCTGCCGCTAATCCGAGAAGTCTGAATTTTTCATCTATATATAAGATTGACAATGCTTGTAAAAGGGCTATAACCCCAAAAACAATCAATAAGGCAATTGCTATTCCCTTTGATTTACTCTGTGCAATGTAAAATCCAAGTGAAAAGAATGCTAGAGTAGCCAATATCTGTGCAATAAAATCTTCAAAGATTGATGGATTTCTAAGAGCTGCCCTAATACTAAATTCTCGTATAACTGATTGGATAGACCACAGCATTAGTATCAAAGTATATGCAATGTTATAACCAATAATTGCAAGTGGAACGAAAAGAATCTTTCTTATTATACTCATTTTAACTATTAGATTTAGAAGAAACCAATGATCAATACAACTACTCCAATGATACATGAAAGGCCCATCAAAGTACCTCCAATCATTCCATTAGCACGCATTCTCTCTTGCAAGTTAAAAGCTCCTTTTGCTGATAATGCACTAATTCCAAGAAAAAGAAACAGTACAAAAAAGATTATGAAATTGTATTTGTATGATTGTAAATATGAAAAGTTCATAGCGAACTTCCATACTATTGAAGGAATTAAAGAGAACCCAAAAGCTGCTGTAAAACTTGATATAAGAACAGCAAATAATTTTTCCATGTTATATGTTTTTATTTATAAATAACGCATATATGCTCTAATATACAACGCTTGGGTTTAGGACATTGATCATGTGATAAACACTAAGGACAATAAGTTTTTAAATAAGCTAGGAAATCAATTAAGACACCATCGAAAGCTTCAAGACCTTTCTCAAGAGGATTTAGCATATGCATGTGATTTATCACTCTCTCAAATTGGACGTATAGAACGAGGGGAAATAAACCCAACAATTTGTACTTTGAAAGTAATTGCCGATACATTGAAAATTGAATTAAGTTCTTTTCTAAGCTTTCCTTATTAATTTCTTGGCGAATACTTATTTCCCTTCCGTTCATATGGGGAACAATCCAAGACTTTGTTATAAGGTTGTATATACTTCCAAAACTTGTCAGTCTCATCCTCTCCATAGGTGTACCTATAGTCATTCATAGCTTCGTTTGTAATTTGGTAAGTATATTGTTTGTAGCTGTTTGTTTGGAAAGTTACAAGTGCAAAATAAAAATCTTCATAGTCTATCTCTAAACTATAAAATTTAACTTTATCTAATGCATCATCGCCGTAACAATAATCTGTTGTTATGTG
>ENA-ORXM01003046-ORXM01003046.1-marine-metagenome-genome-assembly--contig:-NODE-3046-length-17618-cov-4.427912_pt1 | contig 17618 bp, 13 predicted proteins | sample MGYA00237867_ERZ511480 | MGnify/ENA primary metagenome ERZ511480 (study PRJEB26309, sample SAMN06266103) | marine metagenome | isolation source: Algal blade | place: United Kingdom:Sidmouth, United...
TGCAAAAAATTAGAGAATCTCTGTCATCCCGTGTACACGGGATCGAGCTTGGTAAAGCGAGCGAGGGGGGTTTGATAACCATAGTAGAACAACAACAATTCGACTTCCAGCATATGCTCGGGAGTCATAATCATCTCAATGCCAGTCTCGCACTAGCTGTATGTACACATATGGATGATCTCGATAACATATCAAGTCTAAAATCTACTATAGAATCCTTCACTTCTCTCTGGAGAAGATGAGAGCTCCTCTGACACAACAACCACTGAGTGCCTATCATCACAGACTATGCTCATCATCCTACTGAGCTAGCAAGCGTCCTAGATGCTATCCGTGAAAAATATGCTGATCAACACATACACCTCATCTTCCAGCCACACCAAGCACGTCGTGTGGTAGAGTTTCGAGATGAATTTGTAGAGACATTACAATGAGTAGAAAATCCTATCATATACCACATCTACACCGCCAGAGAGACCATGCAAGATCTCGCTACATATACCATCAGCTCCAAGCATCTCAAGTCTCAAGTCTCGAGTCTCGAGTCTTTTGATGATCTTGGGCAGCTTTTTATAGATAAATGCAATGGGACATATGTTACTGACTTCGCAGATATACAAAAAAACCTCACTGAGACTCAGGAGGGAGTGATTGTGATATGTACTGCTGGGGATCTTGATTGGGAAGTGAGGAAATTTATTTAGGAAGATCGACTCATAATGAATCAAGATCAAGTTCTTTAAGTAATTGTGGAGCTACTACATCTACCTGTAGATCTAGTGGTTTCTTATCAAATTTTCTAATATACTCATCTCACTCATTATCCAACAACTCAACGCTTGTGGTTGATAGAGCGTTTGGGTCATCTATAATTGAAATACTTTCAAATATATCGATTACTAATTTCTGATTTAAGATATCAGATAAATCATCTTTCGACTCATCTTTTCTTTTTAAAGATTTTTGATACACAACTCTAGATTGTATAAATTTTTTGAGATGTTCAAACAACTGATTGAGAAGATTTTTTGCAAACTCTGGATTTGATTGCTTATCGCTTAGTATCTCTACTAATGATTCTTCTAGTATTTCCTTAATACCAATTCCAGCGGCATCAATTGAATAGTTGTCATCTGATATTTTTGTATAATTTTCAGCTATCGTAAAGTATGATGCACATATTTCATCTCGTTCTCGATCAGGAATGTTGTCTTTGAGAGACATCTGTTGTAAAGCATCTATCATCTCCAATAAATCTCTTGGAGATTTATCATACAATCTTTTCTCCATAGTTGGAATGATCTAATAAAAATGTCTATTTAATATCTCAAAAAACCTCTCCAGCTCCTCCATCTCAGAGTATGCCCAAAAACTTATTCTTAATGTTTTATAACTATTTCAATCTATAAGTCAATTATGATATATGTGTGCACAATGTGTCCCTGTCCTGAGTGCTATACCCAGCTCAGTCATATGTTGCTCCAGTGCTCACAGATCTCACTCTAGCAGTACAAAAGAAAAGACTCCTATCTTGTCCTTCATATCATATCCTCACAGGAGCTGGATCTTACCAGTATCTTCTAATGTGCGAAACGATTCTAAACAATACTCTATCAACGGCTGCTCTATCACAGCAATTGCATCAATTCCTGTAAGCTTTCAGCTGCTAGCTACTAGCCCTCCTATATACTCTATCGCTCTTGCCAACGATATTGCTCCCACTACATTGGGTGTGCCGGGCTCAAAACTATCTGGCGTGCCGATATATGCTACAGTATCCGAAGTCACCTCAGCTACTGCCCCACCTCACACCTTCCCAGGTGTGAGCTTTTTGAGTAAGGATTTTTTTCACCACAATACACCTGTCCCTGTCAGAGCGCCGAGCTTATGTCCTGTAAAAAAACAAAAATCACAGCCCAGATCGGACACATCCAACGACATATGCACCACCGTCTGACTCGCATCTACTACTACCAAAGGTGGTATATCTCCCTCTCCTAGCGAAGCGGTCGGGAGAGGGTTGGGGTGAGGGCATACATACTTACATAGATCTTTTACCTCCTGCTCCCACACTCTCCCTGTGATATTGCTACACAGCGAGAGGGCGAGTATTTTTGTATTGTTGTCTATTAGGCTCTTGACCTGCTCTACATCTAGTGCTCCGTCCATACCGATATGTACTCGGCGAAGCTCAGCTCCAGTCTGCTCGGCGAGCATCTGTCGAGGGAGGAGATTGGCGTGATGCTCGAGATCGGTGAGGACGATATTGTCTCCAGACTGTATCCAGCCAGATCTGATCAGCGATCGAGCGAGGAGATTGGTACTGTCAGTACTATTAGAGCTGAAGATCACTTCCGACGCATCATTAGCTCAGATAAAGTCTGCCACTGCCTGCCTCGCCTGCTCATACAGCATCTCAGACTGCTGCGAGAGCATATATTTTCCTCTATGGATATTAGCATAGCTCGTACTTAGATAGTCTGTCACTGCATCTATCACGAGTTGTGGTTTTTGGAGCGTAGAGGCACTATCCAGATATATCAGATCTGAATTGTTTGCAAATATTGGAAAATCATCTTTCAGTCTTTTCATATAACATATATAACCAACACAAACTACAAAACTACTAAAAAATCGACTAGACTTGCTAGTCGATTTTTTGCTCTACTCCTCTATATGCTCTGGTCCGTCAGAGATATATAGCAAGCAAAGACTATGCTTGTGCATCCAATACACTCTGGATCTCTTCTCTAATACCTTCGAGCAGATCCAGTACTACTTCATTATCAATGCTTTCGATTCTATCATTGATTTTTGTGAGTGCTTTTTCCAGTCTATCAGCATCCACTGTCTTGATAATTTTATTGACCATTCCTTTGTGGCTTGATTTGAAATGTTTTCCAGGACCTCTTTTTTTGTATGTTTTGTTGATTGATACTTCTCCGGTCTCTATATAAGACGCACGCACCTCATCAAAACGTTCCTGAATTTTCTCTCCTTTTTCTGCATCTGTAAGCTCCTCACGATCGCTATCATCATAATCAGAGTCATCGTATTTAGCTTCCTTTTCTGCTTTTTGAGCTTCTATCTGAGCACTAAAGCTGGCAAAATCATTATTGATCACTGCTGCTTCTAGGGCCTCTTTGTTTGCTGCTGCGTCTGCCTGATATGCTACCTTAGCAGCAAAATCCTCTGCTGAGATGTTTTCTTTTGCTTGGTCTGAAAGCTGATTGTAATCACCAGATTCGATTGCAGCCATGATCGCTTCTTTGTCTCCATTTTTTTCTCATTTTTCTGATCGTTCTCCTCTTTGACCTTTCTCTCCTCTATCTCCTCTGTCTCCTCTAATCCCATCTTCCATCTGTCCTCGCATACCAAATCATCATCTCTCTCATCTCTCACCTTCATCTGCACTGGCTACGCTTCACGCACTGAGCATCATAGCTAGCACTCATAACAACATTGCTTTGTTGATAGTTGTTTTCATTATATATGGTATAAAAATTAAAGGACACTACTGATAGTGTATGATAGTATAATACATTTCTACCTTAATCTATTCTTAAGCATCTTATATGGTAGGGATATGGTTAGATATAGTAATGTATATATAACTTTTTGGGTAAGAGAAAACCCGGAGGTTTCCTCCAGGTTTTCGGTACTTTCAATTTCACTTTTTCTTCTTCAAAAAAGCAATTTGCTTCAAGAAGTTTTCATTCCAGTTTGAATGATCAAAGAGGTTTTTATGGATAATCTTTACACCTTTGAATAAAGTTCTTGAGAATTTTGGACGCTTGGTTTTGTCATCATATCCCAGCACCTTACCAGTACGATAAACATCTCGAAGAGTCATCATACACCTCTCAGGATTGTCTGCTCTATTTTTCCAAGCATATGTCTGTTTGAAGTCTTCAGTATATAGCTGATAAGAATCATTAGAATCTTCCAATCGGCTACCAAAGACATTTTTAAACATTTTAATCTCCTGAGGACTTCTTTCTAATCCTTGTTCCAAAAATGAAAGATTATAATTATCTAGAGATCTACAATAGTTTCTATTAGAGTTAATTAAATCCTTAAAGTCCTGAATGTGCAACTCTCCCAATCTATTGTTGTGTGATCTAAAATACTCTAACTGTACATTAGCGCGAGATTTTAATCGAAATAAATCTTCATCAAAAACAAACGATCGCACATAAAAAGATTCATTCTTAACACGATCTTTGCCCGCATTTCTATATTCACAAAGAATGTAAATACTTTCAGTCACATCATCATACAAGGCAATTGCAACTCGAGCAAATGGATTTTTCATATCACACAATCCAGAGTAATAATTCAAAAATTGTAAATTCATTGTTTTAGCCAGTCTCAAAAGCTCACCTAAAGGTACTGGATGAAGGGTTCTATTTTTTGCCGGAAGAGCTGTTAGTAAATTATAACGAATGGTAAACTGCTCAATAACATCCTCAAAAGAGTCATCTAAAAGACATAATTCACTAGCATGGACAAGGCGAAGTCCTGGAATTTCAAATATTGATTTTTCTGAAATTTTTAGACTCTTCTTGTCCCATCTTTTGAGCGATTCTACATAAACCTTGGTTATCATCTCTGGTATCTTGCTAAAGTCGAAATTATCATTTCCACTAAGTCCCTTTGAGGTAGTTTGTTCTAAATACATATTATCTAATTTTTTATTGTGATTAATTTTGTTTCAAAAATTCCCAATACCATATAAAATGGTATCGTCTTGTTTCCTCTACTGTTAAAGAACTCAAGAGATGTACTATACCCATATAACATACAAAGTCAATAAAAAACCACCCTATGTAGGATGGCTTAGTATGTATGTTATATGATCTCACTTGCGACCTCATGAGATTGCCACGTCGTACCTCCTCGCAATGACGATTGTCTACTAATCTAATTCCACCTTCTTTGCTCCTCCACTCAGGAGGTATGCTAGTGGTGCGGCTACGAAGATACTACTATAGGTACCAGCTATCACACCCATACCTAGGGTAAACGCAAACATCTTCAATATCCCTGTCCCAAATACGTACATCGCACCGATCACGAGCAGTGTAGAGATCGATGTGGCCAAAGATCTTCTCATCGTCTGTCGTAAGCTCCTATCAAAAACTTCTGCACGGTCAAAAGCCGCTTTTGCGACCTTTTTGCCTTTCTTCTTTTTCTTTTTGCCGTCATCTTCATCATCCTTGAGATAGTCAAGGGTGTTTTCACGTATTCTATCAAAAATCACAATCGTATCATTGATACTATATCACATCACCGTGAGCAGCGCGATGATAAAGATAGTATCTACTTGTATTGTTTCATTGAGTCACATCATCACTCCATATACTCCACTAGCAAAACTCACATCAAAAATCATTGTAAAAATCGTCACGATAGCTAGGAGAAAGGGAGAGATCACCTTGCGCATCCCAGCAAATGAAAATAAGATATATATCGCCATCAATATCGTCCCCCATATCAGCGCCTGTCTCGCAGACTTGGTGATATAGTCGCCGATGCTCGGTCCTATCACTGACTGCTCGAGGATATCATCTCTAGATCATATAGTACCGTTATTTACCATAGTACTCTGGATCAGCTCAGTGATAGCGGCTACTTCTTCATTACCTGCGAATCTCTGCTGCAGCAGCACACTCCCAAATCCATCTTTATTACCTTTGGTCAGTGCAAAGTCTACATATCCTGCATCAGTAGTGCGGTATCTAGCGACTCGATCTGAGCGTCTGTCACCTCAGCATTGGTCACGACCTCCATACCACCAGTAAACTGGATACTAGGACGCAAATTGGAAAAAAATAACCACAATGCAGTAGCTATCACCACTCCTGCTATCCCTAGCCAGAGCATTGTTTTATTGATTATTGAGAAATTCATTATATAGTAAAATAATTAAATATTAAAATGGAAATGCTCTATAGGCTGTGAAACTCTTTCATGCTCTTCTTCAATTTTTTGATGACTATTATAAAAAGCTGAAGAAACGCGATTAGGTCATGGAATAGGTTCAAATCTCAATTCTCCACCTGCAGACCATTCAGCGAAATTCAACCTACATTGCATGCATTGCATGCTTCAACTTACATTTTTATGTGAAGTGGATTCTTGTTCCTCAAAAAATAAATTAAACATTCTTGTAGAAATTTTCTTCAAAAATGTTTTTGATGCACCAAGTCTTTCTCATCAATAGATCGGATTTTTTTCCATACTTATAAGCAAATAAATTTTATCTAATGTACTACAATATGGTGAGAAAGCAACTCTACTTCCTCACTTTCACTTCTCACCCCACTACCTCCAACACCTCCATTGCCTGCATGGCTCCGTCCTCTTGAGCTTTTTTCTTATTGGTGCCTGTACCACGACACACCAGCTGATCTAGTACATATACATCCGCACCAAACAAGGTTACATCTCCACTAGAGGCAAATTCTAAATCTATCGAGTCGTATCTCGGTGTCTGGTTGTGATATTTTTGTATGAGCTCTTGGAGTTGGTTTTTGTAGCTCTTGGCTGGCATAGCTGGCTCATCTCATAGGAGTACATATATATGAGTAGCGATGAGCTGCTCGACCTGCTCCCATCCATACTGGATATATACATATGCTATCAGCGCCTCGAGTCCATCACTGAGTACTGAGTCCTTGTCAGCTCCTCAGCTCCTAGCCTCACCTGTCCCTATCCTGATCACTTCTCATAGTCCTATATTTCTGGCAACTCTAGCTAGTGTGGATTCTTTGACCAAAAATATTTTGGACAATGTAAGTTGTGACTCCGATATATCTGGAAAATGATCAAACAATAACTTTGCTACCACTGCCCCAAGCACAGAATCACCCAAAAATTCTAGTCTCTCGTTGTGATCGACTTCTCCTAGAGCGTAGTCCATCGCATACGACTTATGTGTCAGCGTCTGTGACAATAGTTCCTCATCTATTGATGTGGTCGGCAGTCATAGTGAGTTGAGAAATTCTTTGTTGGTCATTGGGTAAAACTTTTAAAAGCAACTGTCATTGCGAGCGTGTCTCACAAAAGCATCTTGGGTACAACTCGGTAAGACCATGAAAGTAGTTCGTCATTGCGAGGAGGTACGACGTGGCAATCTCATTTTTTACAACTGATATGTTATATTGGTCAATATATAGATTCGTCCAGCGTTCATCATTTTATATGGGTTACAAACTCACAAGATTGCCACACTATCTCCATTCCATTTCGATAGTTCACAATGACGATTGTGATACTCTACTTCTCCTTATCCAATCCTGCAAAAATCTTATGACCGATTCCGTTCAATAATTTTGGGCTACTCTCATCACCATATCTTTTTGCTAGTTCTACCATTTCATTGAGGACGACTTCTTTGGGTGTGCCTAGATGTGTATACTCCACATATCATAGGATAAACAACACTCTATCCATCAGATCCATACTATCATAGCCAAAGGTAGTCGCATACATGTCTACCAACTCACGTACAGGATCAATACTCTCTTCAAATCTATGTCAAAGCTCTTTGATATACTCAAAATCGATTTCATCCGATTCAAATTTTTCAAAATAATTGTCTATGATGTAGATAATTTCTTTGTCAAAATCGCCATAGTAGCCGTCTTTGAATACCTGTGTGAGGTCTATATCCTCCTCTAGATCATCACCTGGATTTGCCACTATCTTCCTAATTTTATCTATACCGGTAATAGCAGCTTTATTTTCTCCCGACATCAAGAAAAAATACTGTTCGTAATAATATACGAGCAGTATTTTTCTAGCATTTATCCTAGCTTTGATATTCATAACACAGAAGAAGTGATAAAATGATTAATGTTGAATATGTCCGTATACTCAACAATGCTCATTTAAGCTTCTATCACGTCAGATGTCTTAGACTTTATAGTGATTACTTGTTCACCTTTATAAAATCCAGATTCTGGACATACTCTATGATTGAGTTTCCAGCATTGACCTTCATCAGACCATCTCGTCTGGATCTTGTCAGCCCAAAACTTCATCTTCACTTTTTTCCAAGCGCTATGTCTTTGTTTTTTCTTCGCTATGGATCTCTTTTTTCTTGGTCAAATCATTTTTTAGAATTAAGAATATAGAAAGATTATTTACTAATTGCAGTTAATATTATTATTGTCTCCTCACTAGTATCAGATGTTTGAATTGACCAATTATATCATTCTTCTCTTTGCTCAGCCTTACTCTTCATTTCATCTAATTGCTCTTTCTCCACAGTCATAATTTCTTCTAAACTTCGCTTCGAATAACTAACAATATTATCTCATACAATTTCCAACACTTTAGTTTTTCCACTTATATTCATCGTTGATGAGCTCATATGTGTATTGTATAGATCGGAAGTCATTGAGTGATTAGAATATACTTTCATGAAATTATCTACAATAAATAAATCATGTTTTTCATATCATTAGCTCTACTTCCCTCCGTCCAACTCGTCTTGAAGTGTTTTGAGCTCGTCCCATTTTCCATTTTTTGCAAGCGTTGCTTGTTTTTTCCAGGTTTTTGGGTCGTGCTGTGAGAGTCCGTTGTCTGCTAGGATAGTCCTGAGATCTCATACCTTGCTAGCACTGAGATCATCAAACGTCTTCACGCCATTATCAGCAAATACAGATGCTATTTTTGGTCCAATACCTTCGATCTTAGTAAGGTCATCCGCTCCACTATCAGCTTTTTTTGGTGCTTTTGTATCAGTTTTTTTAGCTGGAGATTTTTTTGGTGCAACTTCTTTCTTTGCTGTTGGAACTTTTTTCTCAGCTTTTTTTGTAGTTTTCTTAGCCGGAGCTTTGGTAGCCGGAGTAGCTGCTGCATCTGCAGGCAATACCTCTACTACTGTTCTCTCGTATTTTCTCCCATCAAATCTGGTAAATGCTTTTTTGCGAAAACTCACAATACCATCTATACGAGCATGTATAGTAAAGTCTTTGGAAGTATACGCTCCTTCACCTGCTTTGTATTTTCATCATTGTTGTCTGATGATGATATTTCCAGCACGTGCAGCTTGTCCACCATTGAGTTTTAGCCCATGATAATTTGCATTTGAGTCTCTGAGGTTCTTTGCCGATCCGGCAGCTTTCTTATGAGCCATTTTTTCTAGTAAAGTAAATTTGATGTTTTCCGCAGAAAACGATTATCAAGATACATTTTTTGTCAATGAATGCAAGGAGTTTTACAGAATCTTTCTCTACTCTAAATTCTCTATTCTATATTCTCTTTTTTACCCCTCTTCAATAACTCCATCCAATACATTTCCCGTTTCCTGCTCTGCAGCATGTGTCGCTCTGTAGATATCACCCACTGGGAGAAGTCTACCGATGATCACATTTGCTTTGAGGTCTGAGAGTGGGTCTATTGCTCCTCTGGTAGACGCATCTACCATCACACGGATTGTTTCTTGAAATGATGCAGCAGACATCCAAGAATTGGATTGTTTGGCTACTTGAGTGAGTCACAGTGCGAGTCTCTCTCCTCTTGCTGGCTGTTTTCCATTTGTTATGAGTTCTTTGTTTGCGGTGAGCATTTCTTCATATTTGGCTATAGTACCAGGGATAAAGCTACTATTCCCAGCATCTTCTATCATTACCTTGGAGAACAATTGTTTTACAATAGTCTCCATATACTTGTCATTTACACTCTGTCATTGTGAGGTATATACTTTTTTGATCTCATTTACGATATATCTTTGTGCTTCTAGCTCGCCTACTACCTTCATATATTCTCTGATATCTATACCACCTGTGGTGAGGAGCTGTCCTTTGTATACTTTCTGGTTTTGTTTGATCCTGACTGTGGTTCCTACTGCTACCTTCTTGGATATTACATGGAGTTCTCAGAGCACAATATGATCTTTGTGCACCTCTAACACGATACCACCAGTCTTGATCTTAAGCTTACTTCTTCCTTTCACAGCAAAATTTCCTCACTTGTCTAGTGCTTCTCATTTTTTGACATCAATTGTATATCCTTCTTTGATCACGTAAGTCACCGGTACTGGTTCGCTGGTGATCTCGATGGTTGATTTTTTTGCTCATTCTACATACTTCGCAGTTCCATCAAACGGTGCGATCACAGCAGGTTTTTTTGGATTTCTTACTTCAAATAGTTCTTCTACTCTCTTGATACCATTGGTCATATCTCATTCTGTGTTTGCTACTCACCCACTATGAAACGTACGCATCGTCAGCTGAGTACCTGGCTCACCAATTGATTGTGATGAAATAATCCCCACTGGAGATCAGATCTGTACCATGTTTCTGGTCGAGAGATCAATCCCAAAACAATGCTGACATACTCCAGAGACAGTATCACAAGTGAGCGGACTTCTCACCGTGATCGTATCTATCTCGGCATCAAGTATGAGTTGCACATTTGCTGCATCTAGCAGTGTGTCCTTGGTAAGGACTGTGTTTCCTTTGCTGTCTAGCAGATCCTGGGCCAATACTCTACCAAATATCAATTCGTCAAACGGCTCATTTCTCATCTGTGCCTCATCTTGTGAGATATAGATAAAGTTGCTAGTACCACAGTCTTGATCACGTATGATAGACTCTTGTGATGCATCTACCAGTCTACGAGTGAGGTATCCTGATTCAGCAGTTCTCAGAGCTGTATCTGCCTTACCTTTACGAGCACCATGAGCAGAGATAAAGTACTCTATCGGACTAAATCATTCTAGTAGTGAAGATTTGATCGGGAGTTCAATAATTCTACCTGATGGTGATGCTACTAGTCATTTCATACCTGCCATCTGAGTCATCTGTCATCGATTACCTCTCGCCTTGGAGTCTATTAGAGAGAAGATGTCAGATCATTCTTTGTATGCTTCTTTTACGAGTACTTCTATTTCAGCTTTTGCTTCTGATCGGATTCTAACGATCATCTTATGTTTTTCTTCGTCATGAAGAAATCACTTAAACCAAAAATTATGTACATCGTTTACCTTCTCACTTGCGATATCCAGGATTTCTTCTTTTTGGGCTGGGAGATTGAGATCAAAAATATTCATCGTCACGGATGATTTGGTAGCAAAATGAAAACCTGCATCTTTAAGATTATCAGCTGTTTCCACAGTTTCTACTCTTCCATACATATCAAAAATCTTGTCCAACACTCACTTGAGTCATTTTGATCAAACTTTTTCGTTGATATATCTTACCTTCTCTGGGATATAAGAGTTGAATATTGCTCTACCTACAGTAGTCACTATATGTTCTTCGCCAGTCTTGAGGAGGATTCTATTTTTGATATCTACATTACCTGCATGGTACGAGTACACCACTTCTTCAATTGTAGAGTATTTACCCTGGATTCATATTCGCTCTTTATTCTGTGTATAGTGTTGGTTGATCTGAGCTACACTGTACTCCTCGGATGAAGCATTTTCGTCTGTGATATAGTAGATACCTACTACAAGATCCTGAGAATGAGAAATCACCGGCTCACCAGATGATGGCTTGAGGACGTTTTGGTCCGAAGCGATCAATTCTTTTGCTTCTCTCTGAGCTTCTTCTGAGAGTGGAAGATGTACCGCCATCTGATCTCCATCAAAATCTGCATTGAACGCAGGAGTTACCAATGGATGGATACGGATAGTCTTACCAGGCATGAGCTTGATCTTAAATGCTTGAATAGAGAGTCTATGAAGTGTCGGTGCACGATTTAGGAGCACATATTTGTCTTCTATTACTTCTTCGAGTATCCTCAATGCGATAGGGTCTTGATCCTTGATGAGTTTTTCAGCTTGTTTTGGGGTATGAGCTATCTTGCGCTCGATGAGCTTCCCGATAATAAACGGAGTAAACATCTTGACCGCTAAGTATAGCGGGAGACCACATTCGTCCAACTTGAGTCCAGGTCATATCGTAATTACAGAACGTCATGAGTAATCCACACGCTTTCCAAGAAGATTTTTACGGAATATACCTTCTTTACCAGAGAGCATATCTGTAAGCGATTTAAATACCTTACTAGAACCACCAGGACCAGTTGTTCCTCACTTCTCTCATACCAACAAATTATTTACTGACTCTTGGAGGAGTCTGATTTCGTTCTTTTTGACTACATCAGGCATACCTACTTGTATCATCTTCTTGAGTCTGAGATTGCGCATCAGCACTCTTCTATAAAACAGATTGACATCAGATGAGGCAAACTTACCACCCTCGAGTTGTACTACAGGTCTCAGATCCGGCGGTATCACTGGCAAGTATTGGAGCACCATCCATTCTGGTTTGACTCACGAGATATAGAGATTGATCAGAAGTTTCAGTTTTTTGAACATTTTCTTTCTCGTTTCTCCCTTGAGTGTCCCAAACGTTTCTAGAATATTTTTGATTTCTTCTTGGATGTCAGTTCTTTTCAACAATTCTAAAATTGCTTCTGATCCGGACATAAACGTAAATGCTCCTTCATATCTGTAGAATATGTTTCTATAATCACTCTCCAAGATAGTTGCACCTATGTCTAGATTAGACAATATAGATTTCACTCTGCTGTATTCTTTTTCTAGAGCTGTTTTGTTTTCTTCATATACCTTGAGGAGTTGCTCTCTTTGTACCACTTTCTCTTTCTCTTTCTTTTTTCATTCATTTGCGACTGCAGATTTTTTTTCTTTGTCATAGATGCTATCTAGATCATTCACTCTATTGTGATAGTCCTTGTCTAGCTGAGCGATGATGTCTTTTTTCTGTTCTTCATTTACATCAGTGACCACATATTTTACAAAATACAAGATCTTCTCTATCTCATTGATAGAGAGATTCAAAAGCAGACCGACTCTGGATGGAGTTGCTTTGATATATCGGATATGTACCACAGGTGCAGCTAGCTCGATATGTCCCATACGCTCACGTCTCACTCTAGAGGTAGTGACTTCTACACCACAGCGCTCACAGACGATACCACGGTATCTCACACCTTTGTACTTACCACAGCTACACTCAAAATTTTTCATAGGACCAAAAATAGCCTCACAGAACAATCATTTTTGCTTTGGTTTTCCGGTACGGTAGTTGATCGTATCTGGAGACTCTACTGCTCCAGCAGACCAGGAGAGGATATCCTCTGGAGATGCTAGCAATACCTGCAATCAGTCGAAGTTGTTTTTCATAGGAGAAGATAGAGAGTAAATAGTGGTTAGTGATTAGTGGGTAGTCATTGGTGATTGGTTATTTTATATGGTAGCACATCTTGTTATATTGTCGATAATTCGGTAGATCGTCATTGCAAAGTATATATGTCATCCTGAGCGAAGTGCAACGAAGTGCCCGTAGGAAATACCCTTGGGGTGCGAAGGGTCGACATATATAGTGTGGCAATCTCGTGAAGCTACAAACAGAACTTTTTGTAAATACATGACCATAGTATGATATTTCTAAAAAGACTTGACAAATTGATATATATATGTAATATGTTTTTGTCTGGAATTTCGGACGGGACTATTAAAACAAAAATATGGATTTTATACTTTTTTTACCATTAGCCATTCCTTATGTCTTATTAGGAATAGGTCTTGCGCATATCGACAATTTTATACACAGACTATTGTTATTAGTGATTCTCTGTTATTTCATAACCTCTATGTATCCTGGAACTAAAGAATTATCATTAATCAGTCTAATAATTCTAATAATTCCATCTTATATATTGGGTAGATTGGCAGGAAACTATCTAAGATCAACTCAAGAAAGATGAAAAAAAATATTTCCTTCCCCTCAATTCGAGGGGGTTTTTTTATCTCATCCTACTTACAACTTCCCGAGATTCCACGCCGCATATATTCTAAGCTCATTCTTCGCTTGAATATATCCGCACCCCAAGAGCACTTCCTACGGGCGCTCTGAATGACGTGTCGTCTTTATCGTATCTTTCTCCACTCGTGTTTCTTGAGTCTTGTTTCTTGTCTCTCTAATCTCCTTATTCATCAATATCCCCACTCTCCTTCATCTCCTTCACCATTGTTTCTAGCATCTCTGTTTTTCCATCTGTATCTACCCCTTTTTCATCTATTTTCACTTCTTCAAAACTTTCCTCTCAGGTGATTCACTTGAGTCCAAGTGTCGATATTTTTTTGATTCTTTCTGCATGTATTTTTTCTATAGTCTCTTCATTGAGTGGTTGGATATTTTGTCCCAGTCATTTGAACAAATATGTCACGAGATTGAATGATTCTGGGAGTCACTTGATAGCTATAGTTCATCACTTGATGATGGCTTCGTAGCATTTGTTCCTACCTGTGACATCATCTGACTTGATCGTGAGCATCTCCTGGAGGGTATATACCGCTGAGTATGCCTCGAGCGCCCATACTTCCATCTCTCAGAATCTCTGTCATCAGCTTCTTGCTTTACCTCATAGTGGCTGCTGCGTGATGAGTGAGTATGGTCATACAGATCTGGCGTGGATCTTGTCCTCTACCATATGTACGAGCTTGATGATGTACATGTATCAGATAGTGACTGGATTTGCGTATTTGGTACCTGTCCTCCCATCATATACATCCATCTTGCCATCTGCAGCAAATCCTGCTGCAGTCATCATCGTACTCATCTCTTCAGCACCAAAATCAGAGAAAAGTGGCACAGCAAATTTGGTATTCATTGCTTTGGCTATCAATCACAGCTGCATCTCAAATGCCTGTCATATATTCATACGAGAGATCACTCATAGTGGATTGAGACATACGTCTATTTGTTCTCCTTCTGCAGTATATGGCATATCTTCTTCTGGTACCACGATCGCGATGATACCTTTGTTTCCATGTCTACCAGCGAGCTTGTCTCATACCTCGATCTTTCTTGTGCTTGCTACATATACTTTGATCTTTTTCTTTACACCTGCATTGAGGTTATCTCATTTTTTGCTATCTAGCACGACTACTTCTATCACCTTTCCTTGACTTCCAGCAGGCATATACAACGAACTATCTTTAAACGATTTTGATTTGTCCCCAAAAATAGCCTGTATCAACTTTTCTTCTGGACTGAGCTCTCATTCTGATTTTGGTGATATTTTCCCTACGAGGAGATCTCCACCCTTTACTACTGATCATATTCTGATCACACCATCTTCATCTAGATGTTTGAGCTTGCTCAGAGATACACCTGGAATGTCATTAGTGGTTTCTTCTGGTCATAGCTTGGTGTCTGCTACCTCTATCTCATATTCATTTATGTTTACTGAGGTGAGCTCATCGTCTTTGACGAGTCTTTGTGAGATGACTATCGCATCCTCATAATTGTATCACTCCCAAGACATAAATGCTACTCTAAGGTTTTTTCCAAGTGCTATCTCTCCATCTACTACTGATGGTCACTCTATAAGCACATCTCATTTTTTTACTTTTTGACCCAATGAGACTTTTGGTCGTTGATGGATGACTGTTTTTTGGTTTGATCTCTTGAAGTTGATGATATCATATTCCTTGGTTCAAAGTTTGCTATATTTTACCTTCACTCTCTTGCCATCTACATAGATGACTTCACCTGGTCATTCTGCCTTAGTGACTGCATAGGTCATCTCTGCGATATCTCCCTCTAGTCCAGTACCTACATATGGTGCTTCTGGCTTGATCAGCGGCACCGCCTGACGCTGCATATTGGTACCCATAGATGCACGTACCGCATCATCATGATCCACAAACGGTATGATAGATGTATTTGGCGAAAATATCTGCGATGGATTTACATCTACATGCGTCACATCATCGATATGAAAAATCTCCATCGTCATAAAATGTCTACCTGGGACTCTTTTTTCTGTGATATTACCATGTTCATCAATAGGAGTAGAGATGTCAGCTACAATGTATTTTTCGTCGTATTCTGGTGAGATATACTCTACTTCGTTGGAGATAAAAGGCATCACCTTGATGAGAGTTCATTTTTTTCCGTGTACTTTCTCTATAGCTTTTGCAGTTTTTTCGTCTATGTAATTTCCATCTTTTACAAGAATTTTTTTACCATCTTTGATATCACTATCTGCTATTCTATTTACAAGTTTATCAGCTTTTGCTATTACTTCTTTGATGAGTTTCATTGCTGGAGTCTCCACAAAACCATACTCATTGATCTTGGAGTACAATGATTGATAAGTAACAAGACCAATATTTTGTCACTCTGGTGTCTCAATCGGACAGATACGGCCATAGTGAGACGGATGCACATCACGCACCTCAAATGTCGCCGTCTCACGCTTGAGACCTCCAGGTCCTAGAGCTGTTATTCTTCTCTTGTGCTCTATCTCAGCGAGTGGATTTACTTGGTCGAGAAATTGTGACAATTGCGATGTCGCAAAATAGCTTTTGATACTATTATCTATAATTTTGAAGTTGGACAAGCTTGTGAGCTTGATCGGCTCATCAAGATTCAGTACAGAGAGCTTACCTTTGACACTCTTTGTAAATTTTCTCATCACAGGTGTGAGATGTGCAGTAAGCGTCTCACCCATAGATCTGATACGTCTGTTGGCTAGATGATCGATATCATCGTAGTAAAATCATCTCTTATTGTTTGCGAGGTTTACCAGATATCTCAAAGCAGCCACTAGATCGGTAGAATCAAACAATTGAGATTCTTCTCCTTGGAGAGGTTTATCTATATCTAGTTTTACATTTACCTTACGTCTAGCTACCAGACCTAGATTCATTCTCTCTGGCACCAAGAATATTGATTTGACATAATCCAATGCACTCTCAGGATCGATCACTTCACCTGGTCTCATCTTGTTGTAGATGTATACAGCGGCATCCTCAGCAGTAGTCACTGTATCCTTGTCCAGCGTCGTCTGGATATAATCAAAATCATCCTCATCGATAATATCCTCGAATAAGGTCTTGATACTCTCATCAGTCTCAAAACCAAACACTCTCAATAGTGCTGTCACCAAGAATTTTCTCGAATTATTTATTCTCACTACCACTCTACCAGATTTTTCGGTAAATACCTGTATCCAAGAACCATTTTCTGGGATAATCTTGAATGATTGAGTAAGCGATCTTTTGTCTTCATTGAAAAATATACCATATGATCTCGTGATCTGTGAGATGATTACTCTCTCTACACCACTCACCACATATGATCCCCACTTGGTCATCAGTGGCAATATACCTATATTTACTTGTTTGTTAAACAATACTTTTTTACTTTCACTATCGTGAAGTTTTAGTTTGCCTGAGATGATACCACCATAGGTGAGTTCTTTCTTTTTGCATGTGTCTACTGACTCGAGTGCGTCTCCTACCTGCACATCAGTGATAGTGAGATAGAGTCTCTCTCCAGCCATATCATGGATAGGGTTGATATCATCAAACAGCTTGATCAGATAGTTTTCTACAAATCCAGAAAATCAATTCTTTTGGGTCATCAAAAGATCTGGAAACTCTGCAAACTTCTTTTGTTTTGAAAGAAAGTCCCTCCCATGCTTTGTCTCAAAAATAGTTATTTCTGGTGTAGTTTTAGTGTTTTTTGCCATAAGTAGTGTCAGAAAATAAAAGTCGAATCCCCACCCCAAGGGGTACAATCATTTCATTTTTCTCTTCGAAAAACTTCATTCTTTGGGGT
>ENA-ORXM01003047-ORXM01003047.1-marine-metagenome-genome-assembly--contig:-NODE-3047-length-17614-cov-20.001939_pt1 | contig 17614 bp, 17 predicted proteins | sample MGYA00237867_ERZ511480 | MGnify/ENA primary metagenome ERZ511480 (study PRJEB26309, sample SAMN06266103) | marine metagenome | isolation source: Algal blade | place: United Kingdom:Sidmouth, United...
TTCTGTCCTGAGATAGATGATCAAGTCATGGTGGGTTTTGAGATGAATAATCCTGATCGACCTTTTGTGATGGGTAGTGTATATCATGGTAAAAACAAGCCTCAATATGCAAGTGATGACAATACTGTCAAAGCCATCCACACCAAATGTGGCCATCGAATTATTTTTGAAGATGGAGATGATTCTATGATTAGTATCTATACTAAAGATGACAAAAATCATATAGTACTTGATGTAGCAGATGATGGGCAGATATCGATTACAACAGAAGGGGTACTAAATCTAAAAGGTAAAACGATCAATCTCGAAGGAGATGAACTCAATATAAAAATGGACAGCGCCATAAATATGGAGGCAGGTCAAGATGTGTCCATGAAAGGAGCCAATGTCACTGTGAAGGCAGATCAAGTCGCAAGTTTATCTGGTATGGAAGCTAAAATATCAGGTGATACTTCTGCAGAGATGACAGGTGCTCAAGTGAAAGTCGAGGCTAGTGCAATGGCAGTTCTTAAAGGAGCTATGGTCAATATAAACTGATAAGTTATGCCAGAAAACTATCAATATCCGATCAGTGCTGCGGCACTCTACAATGGTAAGAGGCTTCCAAGATATATGCCTGAAGAATCAGTGCGGAGACACATCTATCTCATCTTGATGACGAACTTACGAGAATATGGCTTTGATGCCAGATATGGTAATGCATTGTGGGATAATGACTTTGATGTAAGTATCAATGAGCATAATTGGAATGACACGATAGCTAATGTACTTAAGGAAGATATCTGCAACGCAGAACCGCGAGTCGATAAGTCATTCGATCTATCAGCGAAAGTCGTCAAGTATGACGCTGAAGATCATAATACTAAACAGAAATTTATTATCACCATATCAAAGATGGTACTGACTGAAACCAATGAAAAAATAAATGACATAGAATACGAAATAGTGTTTAGCCCAATTTCGATTACTTGATTGATTAGCCTACTAATTATAAGTAATTAAGTATTAAAAATTTGTATGAATGAAAACATTTGAAACCAGAAATGATATAAAGGAAAGAATCCTAAAAGAGGCTGCTCGTGAGTGGAATTACCGAGGTGTAACAGATATAGATCTCAATGCCTTTGACCCGATAGTAGACTTAATGATGGGAGCATGCAGTTACGAATTAGAACGATTATCTAACGACATTACTAATAGTCGTAACCGTATGCTGGAGCGACTTGTTGAGATACTTACACCTGATGTTATGACCCAGGCGCAACCAGCATATTCTATTATGCATGCCATGCCATCCGAATATATGCATATTGTACGTCCATATGATTTGGTATTCCACAAGCACATAGAATCTAAGAGAGATATTTTCTTCTCGGCACCAGAAGCATACAAAATATTCAATACCAGAATAGAATTAATGGCTTATGACAATACCATTGTGAGGGTGAATGAACGATTAGAAAGAGATAAAATCATAGAAAGCGTTTATGGTAATTATGTCACCCCTGGTGCTTTTTATATTGGTATCAAAGTAGATCCTATGATTAGAAGTTTAAAGGATTTTACATTTTTCTTTGACTGGAAGAATCAAGTAAGGCTCAACTCTTTTCTTAAGTACCTACCACTTACACAATGGTTTGTCGGAGATATACCGATCAATATAAGAGCTGGACATAATGCTGTCGATGATTACGATAATTCTGGAGAGAAAGCTGAGTTTAATGCATTGGGTATAGAGAAGTATTTTAAGAATAATGTACTCAGTATTACATCTCATCATTTTATAACAATAGAGGATAGTGATCTACAATTACATGATCATCTCTGTACGTATCCAGAAGAGCTGAAAGAGACATTTATCGAATCAGATTTGCTACAACTTAAAGACGATCTTTTATGGATAAAAATCGTGCTTCCACAAGGACTCAAGGAGCATACTAAAGATATGGATTGCTTGATGAATTGTTATCCAGTGATTAATCGAAAATACTTTGAGAAGCAGAATAAGATAAGCGAAGATGTGTATATTATTCCTGTGGATGTAGGGGAGTCCCATTTCCTTACTATAGATAATATGACTAACAGTAGTGGTCAACATTATAAAGAGGTACCTCTTAAAAGTATAGATCAAGGTGATCATGGTATGTATGCGATACGAAATAGAGGCGTTAAGAGATTTGACACAAGAGAAGCACATCATATACTGAATTATACACTAGACTTGATTAATCATGAAGCGGCAGCTTTCCGTGGGCTCGATTATAATTCGGTTGGTGAAGACTTCAAAGAATTAGAAACGGTCTTTAGACGTATAAGAAAGAACTTCAAAAAATCTAAAGCTGAAATAGAGGATACGACTTTTCTATTTTTAAATCCATATCCAGATGATAATTTGGTCTATATTAAATATTGGACAACAGATGGATCATTAGCTAATAGAATACCTTATGGAACACCATTGAAATTATTCTCTAACAGCAATATGATCGCAAATTCTCTACAGCTTGTTACTTCCTCGCAAGGCGGTAAAGATCAAATGCAAGCTGTAGAAAGTATCCATGCATTTAAGGAAGTGATAATGACTAGGGGTAGGATAGTCACGGCTGAGGATATCAGGATATTTTGTACTAATGCACTAGGATTTAGAAATATAGAATCTATAAAAGTTGCAAAGGGAGTTGTTGTAAGTAAAAATGTCTCAGAGGGACTTATCAGAACGATAGATGTAATGGTCATACGTAAGCCTAATTCTATGCTCTCCGACCAAGAGTGGGAAGTGTTATGTAATGAAACTGAAGTCAATCTGGAGGCTAAGTCTTCAGGGATGAATCCGATAAGAATTATAACGAAAGCAGCATGATAGAGCAGACAACATATAATCACTTAGACATTAAAGCTGAAGTCTTAATAGCAGAATTGTTGGAACGAAGGCCAGATCTCACTTTAGATAATTTATCGATACATCCTAATGGGAAATTCAACCATACAATCGGCAGAGATATACGTACCGTTAGAAAAGAGGAAAATCAATATGGTGACACGACTACTAAAGTTATTGTCGCTCGTCCTGGCTTATATGATGCGTTACCGGCAGGTCTCTTTCATAAGATGGAAATTGATGAGAGAGATTTGGGAGCCAGTAAGAAAGATGAGGTTCTTTCGAGTATAAAAAGAATGAATAAGGAAGAGAAAGAAGCAAGAAAATATTTTGCTCCTTTTGATCAAGTTATAAATAGGTATCGTGTTTTGATAGAGAGAGAAGAAAGACAGATGCTTACAGGATTCCCATTGGACTCTACACATTCTTTATTTGATATAATATGGGGAGATTTTGAGCTTACGATGAGTAATTATCAGAAGACCATCTTATTTACATTGTTACCGATGGCTCATCATATTATTGGCAATTTAGAATATACCAGATCTGCTTTTGAGATGGTTATCGGATATCCTGTAAGTATGGATAAGGAATTTACTCATGTTGATCTTTCGAGTAAAGCTAACAATTCTATTGGCACAACTTTGTTATCGGAAGATTTCATATTGGGGAGTACTTCAACTGGAATTGTTGAACGATATGATATCCGTATAGGACCATTGCCAAGTGAGGAATGCGAGATGTTTCTTCCAGGTGGAAAAGGAATGAAGGTCGTAGAATTATTAGCGGACTATCTATTACCGATAGAGATGGCTACACATTTTTCTTATTGTGTAGAGTCGAAGCCTATAGAGTTATATCAGAATAATGATGCGTCTACATCAGGAGATAATAGATTAGGATACTCAATTTGTCTATAGAAAAGTAAAATAATTAGAATGTATTAGTAAACCAGAAAATCATGAATTTAAAAACAAAGCCGCCTTTATCACCTATAAAGGTAAAGAAACCCAATGCCAAAGGAATGCTGACTAAATTAGTCAAGAGATATAGCACATTTATAATCTACACATTGATTTTATGTGGAGCATTTATCGGTATCATTTATTTATTTGGTGGGGATGATTATTCTTTTGCCTCATATCTATGGGTACAATTGCTTGTAATTATACTTGGCATATTACATCATATATGTAGTGTAAGAATCTTCGAATGGGCAACACCAATAAGCTCATGGAAGCAGATTTTTTATACTGTAACGCTTTCTGGTTTTGGGGTAGGATTAGTGTTTCTAAGTAGGCATTGGGAATGGCTGCCTACCCTGCCTTTTTCTTATGGCTTAGCTTGGGTGCTTTTCCTAGTGCCGCTTATCTATATGATTGCAATAGGATTACTTCATGATATTCCAAGCAAGATATTTAAACCATGGATATATCCTTACGGAAAGGAAATACCTGTTGTAGAAGTTATTAATCCTATAAAAGTAAAGTTCTATATCGCTAAGAAGCAGGAAGATGATGAGTATACAGAATTTGCGCTTAATGTTCCACATAAGTATAAGCTCGGGGACTTCATGCATTATTTTATACACCGATATAATTATGATAAGAATCCTGAGAGTCCCATATATATGTCTAAGAATAATTCTCGGGATAACCTATATAGATGGCTGTTCAAAGCCAAACCTGCGACTACAAAAAACAGTCAGATATTTGATCCAGATCTCTCCTTCAATGACTTAGGCATAAAAGAAAATGATTCGATTATTGTAGAGAGATATTTCACAAATCTAACGGATGTAAGTGAGATAAAGATAGAAACTGATATTGTAGAAACTGAAAAATCTGTTGATGTAATAAATTCAGAATTAGTAAAAAATGAAGCTGATGGAAAAGATATATAATGTAAATTGGATAGATGGAATGAAGATCAATAAATCTCATTTTGTCCATAACGATCGTAGGAATCGATTCTTATCTACTAATCTTTTAGATACCTTATCAAGAAGTTATCAATACGGAATATTACCTTCTATTAATATAGGCAAGAAGCCACTTATTCAGATAGAGGATGGATTTATTGTACTAAATTACTGTGATGCTTTGACAAGAGCTGGTGATCTCATTCATATAGTTAAAGAGAGTAATTTGAAATTTGACCTTAAGGATATTACACCAGAACTCGCAAGTAACGAATCGCTTTTTGTTTTGGTTTCTGTAGATCATGATCAGCAAGTAGCATTTGGAGTCCCAGATCCTAAAGAGATGCCACCACGACAACCATTCAGTCATGCGAAGTACTTCATCACAGTTATTCCATTAGATAGAATTCATACTGCAGAATTTGCCAATTCCTTTACAGTAGTAGGGCAGCTTATCAAAAAATTTGATAACTATGAAATTGATGAAAATTTTATACCTCCGAGTTATGAGATACTTAGTTCTTCTAATCTATTAGATCGATATCTTATAATAGAAGAAGTCCTATCTGAAATAGGGCAGAATGCAACGCAAGTAGTTCAGAATGCTCGATCTAAAAAAAGAAGGGGAGAAATTAATGATCTTGCAGAAAATACATTCTACCTCATGGAAAGAGTCGTGTACTTTCTTGCAGAAAATATGAATAAGATCAGGACGATATACAAAGAAGAATCTCCAATATATCTGTTTTCATTTCTAAACAGTTTTGCTAGAGTAATCATAACTGCTCTTAATTGTCTTAAGAGTGTAGACAGAGAAGCACTTTTAAGGTATTACGAAAGCCACCTGGGTTTACAACCGCATCAGTTTGAAAGTGATATAAAATCTTTGGCTCAGATAGAATTTGACAACATGAATTTAAATAAAAATTTTGCTGAGGCAGATAAATATATGGATACACTACGATCATTTGTAAGAAAAGCTATCAATCTGGAATATCATTCTGTAGAGAGAGTAGATGTTCTAAATGAGAAGGTTGTAAAAAAGAGTAAACTTGATATTTTCTAAACAATTAAATACAATAAACTATGATGGCAGCAAGAGTAGGGGATATGCATATATGTCCAATGATCACAGTATTAATTCCTCATGTTGGTGGACCTATATTGCCACCAGGTACACCTACCGTTATGATAGGTGGTATGCCGGCAGCATGTGTAGGTGATATGTGTACATGTGTAGGTCCTCCTGATACGATCGCTATGGGTAGCGCTACTGTTATGATAGGTGGTAAACCCGCAGCAAGAATGGGTGACCTCACTGCTCATGGAGGAAGTATAATATTGGGCTGCCCCACCGTTATGATCGGAGGATAACAAACACAACAAAAATTATAATATCATTAAAATCAGAACATTATGAAACCTATTAATCACTCAGAAAGATCCCAATCATTTATCAAATTTATAATCGCCAATATTGGAGCATTAGCAATTATAGGTTTTAGTATTTACTCTTATGTTTTCATAGGCAAAGATATAGACTCCCGATCGTCAGTAGACACCGAAGAGATAAGATCTATGGAAGATTTTATTGTGGCTGCTGACAGTTATATTGCTCAGTTTGCAGGTGCTGATAATGATTCAGACAGATCTAAGTATAGCTTAGAGATGAATAGACTAATTCTTGATAGTCAGGATAAGTTTGATACTAATGCTAGCATCTATGACCTGATTTCAGAGAGATATAAATCTAATCTAATAGCAGAAGAGAAGATCGTGAAATTAGGACACAACAGTGATAAGGCTTGTCAGAAGCAAATAGAAACGCTTGAAGAACTAATAGAAGAACTTGAAGACCAGAATAAAGAACTGAAATCAGAAACCAAAGATGGCTCTAAAGATGTAGCTGCAGTAAAGTCTACCCTAAAGCGAATCGCAGGTGATATGGTCAACGTAGGAGAAGAAATCACAAGAAAAGATTGGTGTAAAGGAATTGCTAGCGGCGGCGGAAAGCAAGAAGTAAAAGATGAACTTAAACAGAAATTAGGAAATTTTAGAAAAGAGATTTTGGATCAATCTAACAAGTTGTAGATTTATCATTAGGAAGTTAAATTGCTATCGGTGTAAGACGATGATCAACTATCTTAATCACCCTAATTATGATACTTCCTGATAATATTGAGCATGGTCTCTGTTGGTATAGCTTTAAATTTATGCTCTTGGACGACAGAGATAAAATCATCTATCATAGGAGCAGGAAAGCCTAATTTAAAACCATAGTGTTGTACCATCTCGATTTCTTCTTCGGATATGATGGTATCTATTTTCATAAGAAATAACATATGATATAGAATATTCATCCTGTCTTGCTCGCTGGTAGGAATTATGATCTCACCTTCTAAGGGCTTGATGATAAGGCGTTCTACTTTTTCATTATCCATACCTAACTCATGACCTACCTTGATAAGAAAGGTAAATTCAAATTGATCAAAAAAATCATCTACGCGAGACAGTTTTATAAGCGTACTCAATAGTTCTTCAGAAGACATAATATTATTCTATGAGGAGGTGATATCCTTTGCGAAGGTATGTTCTTACATTAATCCAAAATGCAAATATTAGATATATAATCAGAGGCGAGCCCATTGTTATAAATGATGTATAGATAAAGTATAGCCTAACTCTTGAGCTACTGATCCCCATCTTGCGAGCTATAGAACTACAAACTCCAAAACTTGACTTCTCGATATTATCTCTTAATAATTGGATCATTATCCTAAATATAATAATCTTAAAGTAATTGTACAAAAGTAAATCTACTTTATTTACACAAGACTCAATTGTGTAACCGTAAATAAAGAATTTACGACAATGCAGAGATCGCCCATATGTCTACAATGTTACAGAATTGATGATCTTATTTTCTATAGATCATGTCTACTTTTAAGCCTCAGTTAGAGACTTACTTGGTCGCAGGATTCATATTAGCAATCGTCATATATGGCTCATCAGCAGAGGGAGAATACACTGCGACATTATTAATATCTTGATCGTAGTCGGTAGGTGCATATATCTTATTAAAGCATAAGGTAAATCCTCCAAATCCAAAAGATAGGATCACTATAAGCATAAAAAGCTCTTTAATACCTAACAAAAATGTAAAGGGCACCTCTTCTTCAAAACCAGTGGGAGTGGCTTCATTTAATGGGAACATAATAAATCAGTTTTAGTATGATAAATATATGGTGTTATTTACATATTATAAAATATTTTAAAGTATAATTAATTGATAATGTGATTATAAGCTATTTTTTAATAGCTTTTAGAGTATAAGTATGAGGTAAGCTCATCTCCTCATGTTCGTAGATGTATTCTTGCTCTGCTCTTTTTCTACTATTATCAAATATATCATACGGAGAGTAGTCGTATTCTTTATACATGCATATCTCCATTCCATTATCTATCAGTGCTTGAAAAATATCTGAGAGACTATGCTGCCAGAAGTATTCTTTCATCTGGATAGGTGCATCTACATCCGCGTAGGTGCCTTGGGTTTCTTCCATTAAAGGCTCTCCAGTACTAAAGTAATTATAGGCTATCCTATCTTTCTCCCAGTCGAATAAAAATATAAAAGGATGAAACTTCGTCATATAGAATAGCCCTCCTTTAGGTAAGCGCTGAGTGACTTGCTTAGCCCATAAGTCGAGATCTGGTAGCCATATGATGGTACCATAACTCGTATAGACGATGTCGTAGGTGTCCATAATATGCTTATCGGTGTCATAGACATTGCAGCATATAAATTTTGATTTCATACCTAACTGATCTCTGATAGATCTGGCTTGCTTGATAGCATTAGGAGCTAAGTCAATGGCGGTACATGTAGCACCCAATCTCTCAAGGCTCAACGTATCCTGGCCAAAGTGGCATTGTAAGTGGAGTAGCGACTTACCAGTGAGATCAGGAAGCTCTCCGAGTTCGATTTTTCTGAGGCTTGTATTACCTTTGAGAAATCCCTCCATATCATAGAAATCGCTCTTTACATGCACATCTGTCTTGGCATTCCAGAGTGCTTCATTGGCGTCAAAGAAGGTCTTGTATTGTTGCATGCGTTTAACTTCTGTAAAGTTGTGAGTATCAGTGGATAATGAGACTTTGTCATCTCCTTATATGCTTAATAATTAATCACCGTCATAGACGGTCTCATACTATTGGCTTATCTTTGATGTAAATTAAAAATAAAATGGCAGAGGAAAAAAAGAAAAACTCAATGAACATTGAGTTACCCGAGGAGATCGCTGATGGTGTATATGCTAATCTTGCTATCATATCACACTCACAATCTGAGTTTGTTGTAGACTTTATACGTATGGTGCCTAATGTACCTAAGGCGAAGGTTAAGTCAAGAGTTATTCTGACACCTCAGCATGCTAAGCGATTATTAAGTGCCCTTAACGATAATATTGTAAAATTCGAAAAGCAGTTTGGTCCTATCCAAGAAGGTAAGCAGCAGAAGATGAATTTTCCGATGAACTTTACGCCTACAGCTCAGGCGTAGTACTTTTCTAATTAATTAAGCTTTATATCTGGAAATAAAGGTGTCTTTATATCTGCTTGATATAGGAATTTTGTTTCCAGATATATTGACTTGATTGCCTTCGACAAAGCCTATCTTATCAAGATTAATAATGTAAGAACGGTGGATACGGATGAAGTCATCTTTCAGCGTTTTTTCAAAATCTGTAAGTTTTTTCTTGACTGTGTACATTTTTTCTGAGGTGTGCACTTTTACATAATCACCATAGGCTTCTAAGTAAGTTATCTCATCCAATTGTATCTTATAAAGTCGTTTGCTTTCTTTGATAGTGATACTCTTGGTCTCACCCGAATCTGTATTTACTAAATGCTTTTTTACCTTATCGATAGACTTCAGAAATCGGTCAAAAGAAATTGGCTTTACCAAATAATCAAAAGCATTATGTTCGAATGCATCTACAGCAAACTCTGGATAAGCGGTTGTAAATATTACAAGTCCGTTAGAGTTGATATTCTTGAGAAAGTCCATACCCGATAGCTTAGGCATATTGATATCCAAAAATATAATATCTACCTCATTAGATTCTAAGTAAGCTCTTGCTTCTATTGCGGATTTCAATTCTCTTACTAATTCTAAGTCTGATAGTTGACTTATATAATTAATTATTAATGCTCTTGCTAGTCGTTCGTCGTCAACCACTATACATTTAAACTTTTTCATTGAGATTTATTTCTAATTCTAAACGGTAATAATTTGCTCCATTTTTTATCTGTATTACATGGAGTTCTGGATATAGAAAATTAAGGCGCTCTTGAGCATTAGATAAGCCTAATCCACCATCTATTTTTGAATTAGCTACTGCTTTATTATTTCTACAGTAAAGATATAATTCTCTATGTCTGATTTCTATACGGATATCTATCTCTGGATTATTTTTATCGCAATGCTTAAAACAGTTTTCTACAAACGGGAGTAAAATTAATGGAGCAATATGCAGCTGATTGCTGATAGAAGGAATTTCTACAGATACCATTTTTAATGATTCCAACCTTAACTTTTCTAATTCAATATAGTTTTCAATATATTCTAATTCTTGTATTAAGGGAACTCTATCGGAGTCAGTCTTATATAACATATACCTCAGTGTATCAGATAATCTAATAATACTTTCTCGTCCTTTTTCTACATCTGTAGTAGTCATAGAGTATATATTATTAAGACTATTGAATAAGAAATGTGGATTCAATTGAGATTTTAAATGCTCCAATTGGTTTTCTTTATAAGCATATTCTAAGGCTATTTGCTTATCGCGAATGAGAAATCTATCATAAGATAATCTTACAAGTAGACTTATTATTATGTATGCGCCTATATATTGGCCGACCTCGCCGAGAGTCGATAAGCTAACCATGAAGAACTGTGGTAAAACAATAGGACAGATAAAATCAAAGACTAAATAATGGGCCATTACACCAGCTACGAATCCTACTATAATTGAAATAATATAAAATGTGTACTTCTTAAAATCTAAAAGCTTCTGAATGAGGAAGTAATTAAGATAGACAACGAAAATCAAGGGAACATGAAACACTATAGTATATATGAAATCGACAATGCCATTGTCATAATCAATTGTAAATATGCGGTATAATACAGCAACCGAAATGAACCAAAATATAAAATGAAAACTCAATCTCATATCTAACTATTCAGTCTCTTGACTAAGGCGAAGTATGTCGCCTTCCATAAATAAGTCTTCTCTATTTCCATACTTACTTATAAAAGATCGCAATTCTTGTGTAGAGGCGGTGATCACTATTTCTTCATTAACAATTTCATGCTTTAGTCTGATCTTTTGCTCTTTGATAAGTCTTTCAAATTGATCTGGATCAAAAGGCTTAATGATCAAGTTACTATTATCAAAAGTTAATTTTGCAAAGGTATGACCATATATGAGATTAGACTGGAATCGTGGAATGTCCATGCTAAATATACTTTGTTGTCTCGTCGACTTGACAGCAGCATACGGTGACTTATCTTTTGGTAGCCATGGATAGAAATCTGCATATAATTCGCCATTAATCTTTGTGAGATTTACTATCATTTTTTCACTAAGTCTTGGGATATATTTAAAAGGTGAATTACTCCCTTGATAATTTAGTATGTAATATTCTTCTTGTTTTTGAGAATGTAGTTTATAGTTTAACTTATTATGAATATTTGTGTCAATCTCAAAATTCGAAACATTAATTTTGAATTTTTCAAGATCTTTATATCTGTATTCAAAGTTTGTAAATCTTTGAAAGTCCCATTTTTTAGCAAATTGGCTTTTGTTATTATAATCTTCCTCATCCATCCATATTCCGACAATACGATCATCAATAACTCTATTTTCTAAAGTAAATATTGGATGTAATGATGGTATGCAACCACACATTAAGATAGTTAATGTAATGAGAATGTATTTGATATTTTTCATAATTGTGAATATCAAACATTTATAACAAAGAATAGGAATTAGTCGTTGAATGCCCTATAATCGTCGTTGAATCAGAATAATGTTCCAGCCTTTGTAGGTGGCACAATCCCCAAATGTTCATAAGCCTTCTGAGTCGCCTCACGTCCTCGAGGTGTACGCTGGATATAACCTTCCATTATAAGGAAAGGCTCATGGACCTCTTCTATAGTTCCAGGTTCTTCACCTACAGCTGTGGCTATAGTTGTGAGACCTACCGGACCTCCTTTGAATTTTTCTATTATTGAACTTAAGATTCTATTGTCCATCTGATCTAATCCACCATCATCGACATTAAGAGCTTCTAAGCCATACTGAGCGATTGCTTGATCTATGATGCCATTACCTTTGATCTGAGCAAAATCTCTGATACGACGGAGTAGGGCATTAGCGATTCTCGGTGTACCACGGCTTCTTCTTGCGATCTCATTGACACCTAATTTATGGATCTCTACGTTGAGGATATCAGCACTTCTTACGATGATACTTTCGAGTGTTTTTATATCGTAATAATCTAAGTGACAATTAATTCCAAATCTTGCACGTAATGGTGATGTGAGTAGTCCCATACGTGTCGTAGCACCTACAAGTGTAAATGGATTAAGGTCTATCTGTATGCTTCTCGCTGCTGGTCCAGAATCTATCATGATGTCTATACGATAATCCTCCATCGCGGAGTAGAGGTATTCTTCTACGACACTATTTAATCTATGGATCTCATCTATGAAGAGCACATCGCCTTCTGATAGGTTAGACAATAATCCAGCAAGGTCACCAGGTTTCTCAAGGACAGGCCCAGAAGTCAGTTTTAGTTGAGCTCCTAATTCGTTAGCGACGATGTGTGAAAGTGTTGTCTTGCCTAATCCCGGAGGACCATGTAATAAGACATGATCAAGTGCTTCATCTCTAAGCTTTGCAGCTCCTATGAAGACCTTAAGATTATCTACAATTTTTGGTTGTCCCGAGAAGTCATCAAGAGATTGCGGACGCAGTGCCTTCTCCAGTTGTTTTTCTTCTGGTGTGTAATGCTCTTCTGTAGGGTCCAAATTAGGATTACTCATGCACCGAAGATATTAATAATAATGGATATATGTCAATGTCTTAATACTTATAGATTCTTCTATATACAATAGCAAAAAAGCCAGCATCTCAAGCTGACTCTAATCAATATCTGATACAGGTATAACTATTAAGTAAGCTATTGTAAAATTTGTATTGTACTCGATATGTATTTAGCTCAGTACAATTCTGATGAGACATTTTAATACAATCATTATTATAAATGAAAAAGAACTAAAGTAGTCTATATAAAACGGAGAGAATATTTAAACATTATAATTAGTGTTCTAAGTTAAAATCGAGATGATAGAGCTAAAGTCAATTAGCCCTATCTACCCTCGACTCGGAAATATATCTATAGTGACTGTAACATGATACATAATTCTGCGACCTACTTGCTTATATCTGTTGATAATATAAGAAGGTGACATTGCTTCAATTTTGGATTTTCTTTCTTTTCTACATAAGAAAGAAAACTTGGTTTTTTATGATTGTTCATGATCATGCCACATGAAACTATAGACGTTATATATTAGAAATTAACTGAGTAGTAAATAACTCTTTTATACTTGCTTTCGAGATAATTGAGTATTGGTATTCAGCAATTGATTTGTGAGTAAGTATACCGATAGTCATAGATGTTACCCCGTTCGTCATTTTTTTTTGAGAATTATCTACTATTGGATAGGATAATTATAGTGAAGTAAAAAAAATCACTATTTTAAGGTAACCTTTTTACCCCATAGCACTCTTTGGGGTATATTAACTAACCCTAAATTCAATCTATGAAACCCCACAGAAAGTTTGCTATGCCACATAGAGTACTTAAATCTAATCTTATTAGCTTAGCTGAAAGCAAATATGGAACACGAATTCAACGAGTGACATATAAAGGAATTAATGACAGATATGTTCTTGCTGACCAAGTAATATATCATACTGATAAGATTCTTCCTAAGCAGAAGCTTATTAAGCTTATAGAGGACGAGAGTTGTGTAATAATAACTGAAGATCAGATAGAGGAATGTTGTTGGGATAAGGCACTAATCCTTATCACATCTCGTGAGTATTATCAATATAAACTAAAAGTTGAGAAGATTAACTGTAATGGAAATAATGGACTTAACGAATTGCAATATGCTGATGCAGTTGATCCACTGGTATTTGATACAGCTGAAGGAGAGCCAGATGTGAATGAGAAAGAAGAAGGGGGTTATAGTATTACCGATCACACAGAAGGGGAGCCAGATGTGAGCGAGAAAGAAGGGACGATACAAATAGGAGCACTTAATAATACGGATCCGATTCCTTGCATAGACCAATTGGATTCTGGTAATAATACTGATAGGAGAATTCAAGTTGGAATAGTTGACTTTGGATTTGAAGATATGCATGCTAAAATTATTGATTACATTATTAAAGGAGAAGTTGATGAACAAAATCGTGAAGACGTTATTGTTCAAACTCACGATTATAATGTTCTTGCAAGTTTTAATGTAGCTAACTCTATGGCAATATGCTGTCAGATAGCAAGGGGTATTAATGAATGTATGGATATACTTAATATCAGCATGGGGTATTATGGGAATGTTGGTAATGAGCTTATTCTTAAATATCTTCGAAAGGCAGAAGAAGCTGGATTGTTGGTTGTCTTTTCTGCTGGGAATAGTTATCGTAATGTTGGTATCGATAAACATTGGTCATCTAACTATGCAGCTTATAAGTCACTCACTAATGTCTGGGCAGTCGGGGCTCTAAGGCATGAAAATAATGAGTTAGCTGGGTATTCCAATTTTGGATGCCATAATCTTGTTACAGTATATAGTAATGGTAGAGTTGTATTACCTGGATACATACATCATAATGACAGGACGAGTGGAAATCGTATTCGATTTGCATTTGGTACCTCATTCGCGACTCCTAGGGTAGTTCGTAGAATTGCGGAATTATTTAGGGCTAATGGCAAAGCAAGTTATTTTACCAATAATGAGTTTAATAAACAAAAGATATTGGCTGAATTAAATCCAGTAGCTGGCGGTCCTGTGATAAATAATGACCAAGCTGTAATATGTAATGATTTATCATTTTTGGTTTAATTCCTGGTATGATCATTCGCAGTTTTATATTAGTATGTTTCATTTTGCAGGCCCTTGTATCTGCTGGCCAATCTTGTAGCTTGGATAATTTTCTATTAGATTATGAAGATGTCCAGTGTGAGGTTCTTACGAAAAAATTTGTAGGTGAATTAGAAAAATATAATTCTGAAGATGAGCAGTGTGTCTTTGAAGCCATATACGAGTATCGAGATGTACCTAATAATAGAATGGATTGTTATAATAATTTGTACGCGATAACTATTGATTGGTTCTTATCTCATGATAGAATAAACCATAGTTTATTAACCAAATTATACATTACACAAGGTGGTAATTATAAGTATCAGGCTAATTATATAACAGCACTTGAAAATCTCAACAATGCTAATTTGCACCTTAGTAAGGCTACTAATCCAATTGAGCAGGATAAGCTTAAAATAGAATATAATTTAGGCGAAGTCTATAGACAAAAGAATGATAGTAAGAGAGCTATTGCATACTTGGATTCGGCTCTAACTACTGCGAGGTATGACAGCTTTAATAAATCGAAGAGAAGAATTTATTTAAATCTTTCATATGCTTTTGCCCAGAATGGAGATCGGTTTATGTTTAATACATATGATGCTTTAGCTAGATTCTACTTAGATAATGTTGATAGTAGTAGAAAAAAAACGATCACTTATAAACTTGAGAAGGCTAGATGGTTAGATAGACTCGGTAAGCCTCAAGAAGCTTTGATTGAATATCAATCTTTAATTAAGATTAGAGATGAATTTGAGCTATCTAATAAAAATGATATTGCATTATCTACTAAGTTGGGTCTTTTATATGTTGATATGGGAGAGATGAAATTAGCAAAAGCGGAATTGGAATATCAGATTAATAATTTAAAGCTTAAAGATGGTGATTTAGCAAATTATTATTTTAATAGTGTTAAACATGTGAAGAAGAATTCTAAGGAAGCTATAGAATTACTTAACAAAGTGATAGCAATTACTGTGAATCATGAAAACATTAAAAATTTGCTTGGTGCATATAAGTCTAAAGCTAAGATCTATATGCATAATGATGAACTTGACTCTGCTGAATATTACCTAAAAAAAATGATTACAACATTAGACAAAGATCCAGGGTCAGATCAAAGTCTTATTAAAAGAATGTCAAGTAATGTTGTCCATTTACAAATCAAACAGAAAAAATTCTACAAAGATGGAAATGAAAACCATCTATTAGAAGCATATGTCTTATTAAATAATTGCCTTAATGAAATTAATGAAAAAATCAATGGATTAACAGATGATAATTCATTAATGGAATTGTTGTCAAGTCGTCGACAAATATATGATATCGGGTTGGCAATACTTGCAGACTTACATAAATTGGACCCTAAGCAAATTGATTATATTGAGTTGGCTTTTAAATTAATTGAGGATAATAAATCGTTGATTCTCTTATCTAATGCAAGAAAAAATAGATCTTTCGATTTGAGTTCTGATATTAGGGTTTATAGTTTACTAAAAGATTCCATCAGAGAGAATATAAGTAAAGTTAATGATGTAAGTATCCCTATAGAGAATAGGAAGTTAGTTTCGCTTACATTATGTCGACAGGTCAGAGACTTGAGAGCATTAAGAACTTCTACAGAAATGCCAAAGTATGTAGATTCTGATAAATCTATTTCAGAATATGAAGGTGTCCCATTTATAGCGTATCACCAAGATGTATTTTCCGACAGCCTATATTACAGATTAAGCTATATCGATAAGCATGCAACTTTGGATAGGATTATTCTGAATAGTAAGGATAATGATGCTATAGAGTCTATTTTATCTAATGGCTTTAAGGATAATTTTGATTCGAGTTATATCGATACGCTATCATTAAAACTATTACCTAATAATGTCTCAGATAATGTGTTGTTATTACCTGACGGTCAGCTATCGTTTTTACCCTTTGAACTTCTTAATTATAAAGGTCAACTTCTGATAGAATCGACTACTGTATCTTATGCTTTCTCAATTAATCATCTGAAGGCTATGGAGGAAATGCCATCTTCAGGTAATAGTAAGATGGTATGCTATGCCCCACAATATCAGTCCACTGACAATGGTGGTAATGAGCAGAAACTTGCTTACTTAGGAACTCGACGATCAGGTACAGTATTGTCAGATCTTAAGTATAATAAATCCGAAGTCAAGAAAATTGCGCAATACTTTCCTGATGCAGAGATTAATATTGGCGACAGGGCTAACAAACAAAAATTTATTAAAGATTCAGAAAATGTAAGCATATTGCATATAGCAGGACATGCAACGGCATCCAAGGCCTCAGAAGATAATTACATATATTTTGATTCTGATTCTACAGATTCAAGTTATGCGTTAAGTTTAGAGGAAATTTATAAGTTAAATATTCCGGCAGAGCTTGTAACATTAAGCGCATGTGAGACAGGTATAGGAAAGGTACTGAGTGGAGAAGGCGTCTTAAGTTTATCTAGAGGTTTTGCTTATGCGGGTTCTAAGAGTATAATAAACTCACTCTGGAGTGTAGATGATAAATCAACGTCGCAGATTATGACTTCTATGTATGATTATCTTAGTAAAGGAGA
>ENA-ORXM01003048-ORXM01003048.1-marine-metagenome-genome-assembly--contig:-NODE-3048-length-17612-cov-4.212204_pt1 | contig 17612 bp, 20 predicted proteins | sample MGYA00237867_ERZ511480 | MGnify/ENA primary metagenome ERZ511480 (study PRJEB26309, sample SAMN06266103) | marine metagenome | isolation source: Algal blade | place: United Kingdom:Sidmouth, United...
CTATATAGATAATGTTAGCACATTATCTATTTTGCATACAAAAACCCAAGCATGTGCTTGGGTTTTGGGACAGCCTCGTAAGGGAGTTTTTATTATTGATTTTAATATATAAATATTAATAATTATTTTAGTAATGAAAATATCACATAAAGTTAATCAAGAGTTGAGGGGAAAAGCTGCAAAAGAAATTTTATGATTGAAGTATAAGCGCATAGCAGCAAGCTATGTGTGAAATTTTTTTGAGGCCGATGATGTGATTCAAAATACGGCACTTAAGGTACTTCAAAATTTAGATAAATTTGATGAAAATAAAGGTTCTTTAGAGGTTCGATTGACTAAGATTGTTGTTCGTCAATCTATAGATTATCTAAGAAAGAAAAATATTCGTAGATACACCTGAATAGATAAGGTTCATCATCTATCAGAAAAATATTCTCAAAATGATGTGTTCGAAACAGAATCTCACCTCAAAGTATTGATTGATGAACTTCCCGCAAAACAAAAGAAGGTCTTTGAGCTGAATCAAGAGTGATATAGTCATGAAGAGATATCCAAACTACTAGATTATAAGGGTGATTCTAGCTCCAGATGAATGTTGGCAAAAGCGAAGAAACAACTAAGACAAACAATTGTTTTATAATTAACTACATTTTTGTTTATATATCCCTATAAATAAGCTATTTATACACGATACTATACAATGAAGGTAGGGATAGTCTGATTACCCAATGTGGGGAAGTCCACATTGTTCAATGCGTTGACCAAAAATTACTCAGCAGATGCGGCGAATTTTCCGTTTTGTACTATCGAGCCAAATGTAGGTGTGGTCGAGGTCAAGGATGAGAGAGTGGATAAGCTCGCTGAGATCTCTGCTACGCAAAAGAAGATATACGCTGCGATGAATTTTGTAGATATCGCTGGTCTGGTCAAGGGTGCTAGTTTGTGAGAATGACTAGGGAATAAGTTCTTGTCTCATATCAGGGAGGTAGATGCTATCGTGCAGGTGGTGCGTCTGTTTGAGGACGATGATGTGGTACATGTGGAGTGAGGACCTGATCCCATGCGTGATATCGAGATCATAAATACTGAGCTGATATTGGCAGATATTCAGACTATAGAAAATATCCAATCAGGACTCCAGCGCAAGCTCAAGTCCAATGATCCTGATGTAACAAAACTAATGGACGTATTGGGCAAAATAATGTCTGTCCTAGAACAAGAAAAGCTCGCCATAGACATCCTCCCAGATCTCTGAGAAAAAGAACTCGAACTCCTCAAGCCATATAGTTTCCTTACGTTCAAGCCATTTGTGTATGCACTCAATGTATCGGAGGGAGAGCTAGCACATAGCGATGCACTCAAGACAGAATATGAAGCAATACTAAACAAAAAAGTAGCTATTGTGAGCGCAAAATTTGAATCTGAACTTTTGGAACTAGACACCGAAGAAAAAGAATTGTTTGTGGATGATCTGAGATGAGGAGATGAGAGTGTGGTATTGCCGACACTAGATGATCTGATAGCTCTTGCGTTTGATACAGTAGGACTGATGTATTACTTTACTACTTGAGTCAAAGAAACCAGGGCTTGGACAGTACACAAATGATCTACTGCACCTCAAGCCGCTGGAGCAATCCATACAGATTTTGAAAAATGATTTATCAAAGCTGATGTTGTGACATATACTGATTTTGTGTCTCATGGCTGACGATCTGGAGCCAAAGACAAGGGCTCACAAAGATTGGAATGAAAAGATTATATCGTCCAAGATGGTGATGTTATGTTATTTAAGTTTAATACCTAGTTTGATGTAGACTGATTTTTTTTATCTATCCAAAGAGAGAAAAACTAATGAGAAAAATACGCCATATTCTTTTATGAACATTTATGTTTTTGTGGACTTGAGTAGTCGCGGCATACATTTTTATGATGTTATTTGCTACTGCAGATCAAAAAGAACATATCTATTCGCTGTTTCCTCCAGCAACTTATGTATCAGGATTTTTTGGATTGGATGAGTATCGCAATCCAAATCAAAATAAAGCAAATGTGTCCGATCAACTTGAATCTAATGATCCTGAGAATCAAGATGCTAACCTAAAAGACCCACTAAGATTTGATCTGGAAGAAAAAACTCTCAAACTTTATTCGCCAGTATATACGTTTGTGGGCGAGTTATGATCTGAGGTTGTGTGATTTGAGGTAGAATATACCCACAGAGATCTTGATGCAAAGATGAAGTTGGATCTATGAGAGTTTGTATCCGATGATGGGGTGTGGACACGAGATATCTGACTCCAAAACGAACTTATGCAACAGTGAACCAATACCTATGAATTTACTGTCACACTAGCAGACAACAAAAAACAAAGTTACAAGAAACAAATCAAAATTGATTTTGAACCAATAGATATAGATGGCACTCTATTGTACTTGGATCCATATTTCTCCGAAGATGGCAAAAATATTGCATGGCAGGAAGATGATTTTGATGGGATTCCAACCACTTTTTTGATGAGATGATGTGGAGAGGATGGTGACCAAGTACTGATCCAGCATGAGTACAGCTATCAGACAGTGCCTGCTTGTCTCAGCTATTCCACCAAAAAAAAATATCTTGTGTATTTTTCGGATAGGAAGGAACTAAAAGATGGAATATACTATACTGCGATCTCTCCATGATATGGTAGTATTTATAAGAATTTTCCCCTGTTTAGATGGAAACGATGAAATATTTATCAATCATTATTATTTTTTAATCCTGGAGGTCAATTTGTGCAGATAGTAAGTGCTCTTGGTGATCAAAACAATTTTGAGACTTTGATACAGCATTATAATATCCGTAGTAATACTACGACTATGTCTTTGCGTCAGGTAAATGGAGATCAAATAGAGATAGAAAATGGTTATGAAAAGGTAATCTTATATTATTTTAAGGACAATCAAACAAAGCGTAGTATCACATATCCATGACTACGTTATAAGTATTATGTAAAAAGATCTGGAAGCCGAAGACTAATCAATCAAGGTACCGTATATCATCTAGATCAACAAACTCGTATCCCTCCATCACAAGAATATGGTACTTCATACCGTCTCAATGCTTGGTTGTTTGAAGACACTGTAGTAGTGGAAGATCCATTTAAGCACATTAGTTATGATATCACTGCCTTGGCTAGACCAACAAGTATAGAAAATACGCCTGATCTGTGATTTAGCTGTAAGGATGCCAGTATAGGTATCTATAACTATCTCTGATGAGACATAGAATATCTATATGAGGATGACAATATTATATTGCTGTGAGAATGACGAAATGTAGATCGTGTGTCTATCCAAGATAGTGCATGATCAACATATGAAGTGCAGCAACATACTCAGTGATATGTAGCTAGCACTATAGAGCCTACACAGAGATGAGTGCAACTAGGAGATATCACTTATTCTATTTTTTGATATGATGCAAATGGACGTGAATTGTGCAACAAAACACATACTATACAGATACTAGAAAAGCCAGACTATAGCTAAGTCGATTTTCTTAAATACTAATTTATTGATATTTAAGTGAGACTTCGCATCTTAGAAAACGTTATAAATTAGCGCTAATTATTGGACGATATACTCACTATGTTTCTAATAATTTAGTACACCTTAGATTTATTTTCTCTCTTTATGTAATCCTTGTATAGATGAGATTATTTTCAAACTTTGATTCGTGACTAGAAAAGAGGCTGGTTGCCGAATACCAGGAGGGTTTTGGAGCAGAGAAAGTTTTTTCTGTACACAAATCTAGACGATTCTACATATCCAAAGTACTCTTTCCATTTATTCGATTTTTGATTATTTTTGGTATTTGATTGAGTGTGGTATATTGATTTGAGTATCCGGACAAGAATATAGTATTGTGGGTATTTTGGCTGACATCACTTGTATATTTACTCTATGTAATGAGACAAGCAAGCAAAGAATATGTAGACTACAAGATGGATTTTTTGATCATTACGCCGAAGGAAGTAATAAAATATAATCAAACCGGTGTACTACATAGAGATACAGAGACCATCCATGTAGACAAGGTGAGATCAGTTACGGTTGCCAAACATTGATTATTTGAAAGTTTCTTTGATATTGGGACAATTACTTTTTTGGCTGAGTGAGAGTCAGAAAATGGAGATATCGTCATGCCATCCATAGATGCGGTAGAATCTATAGAACAAAGAATACGTCATTCGATGGGATTAAGTAGTTAATTTTTTTGTAAATAATGATTCGTATATTTAGAAGAGGTTTTTGGGCATGAGTATTATTGGTATGATGCATGATTGGTATCAACGCTTTTGTGATATTGTCTAGCTGGACACGCACTGTCTCACCCAGTTACGATGGTTATGATATATGATTGGTATTGTGAGCATCAGTAACGAGTGATGGTCTACTCTCACCTATACTCCAAAAAAGAGTAGATGCTGCACTTGCAGCATACAAAGAAGGAGTAATTCAGGCTATACTCGTGAGTGGATACGATAGTGAAGACCATCTAGAGGCTGTGTCTATGTCAGACTATCTCTTGGAGAGTGGAGTGTCTGATGATGATATACTGATAGATGGATGATGATATGACACTCGGGCAAGTATGCAAAACGCAGCTCAGGAGTTTGAGCTAGATAAGGTGATAGTATTTACTCAGAGATATCATCTGTGGAGATCTCTATGGTATGCTAGGGCTGCAGATCTGGATGCGGTATGATATGCTGTGGACACTCATGCACTCTCACGACAGGATTTTGGTACCACCAGAGAGGTATTTGCCAGGATCAAGTCAGTGATAGAAGTAGTGTTTGGTGATGGAAATTAGACAACAAAAAAAGCGAGAGTATTCATTTTTTTATAGACTCTATGATCAAAGTATTTATAGCAGAAATAGTAACCTGACAAGCTCAAAAAGAACTTGTCAATCAAAGAATGGAGGAGCTAGATCAACTGGTGACCACCTACTGAGGCATGAGCATCGTCAAGACGATCCAACAACGCACGATACCAAATTACAAAACATATATCTGATCTGGAAAGCTCGAGGAGGTGATTCGCGATATGCAATTGTGCGACGCCCAGATACTAATTTTTGGCAATATACTCAAGCCTGCACAGATATACAATGTCAATGAGATCATGCGTGAAGCATCTAGAGATAGAGATCTACAGATACAAGCATGGGATAGAGTGGATCTGATACTCAAGATATTTGATCGTCATGCGAGTAGTACAGAAGCAAGACTACAGATCGAGCTGGCAAGTATCAAGCATATGGGACCGAGGATATATGACATGAGTATGGAGCTGGGCAAGCAAGGTGCTGGGACTGGATCCAAATGATCTGGTGAGTCAAATACCGAAATCATGCGTAGGCATCTCGAGCTGAGAAGAAAACAAATCCAAAAACAGCTCGCAAAATACGAGCAAGTACGTGAGACACATCGCCAATCAAGACAAAAAAAACATCTACCAACGATCGGTCTGGTGTGATATACCAATGCTGGAAAATCGTCATTGATGAATTCACTGACCAACAAATGAGTGCTCGTTGAAGACAAGCTATTTGCTACGCTCGGGACGGATGTAGGGAAGCTATATATCCCCAATATGGAATGAGGAAAATGAACTGAGATATTGGTAAATGATACGATATGATTTATACGTGATCTCCCACCTGGACTGATCGATGCATTCAAATCAACTCTGGAGGATAGTATAGAGGCAGACATCCTCCTTCATACCATAGATGCATCTGATGAGCTACGAGATGATAAGGTGAGAGTGGTGGATGAGATACTAGATGATATATGAGCTGAGCAAGAGAGAATATATCTCCTAAACAAGACTGATCTCCTAGACAAAGATGGACAGACTATAGAACAAAAAAAACAGCGGCTCGAGAGCTACTGCGAAGAGTATCAGTATGATACGCCTACTATCATCACTGTGTCAGCACATACCGGAGAGGGTATGGAGCAGCTCAAGGAGTTGATGGTGGAGAAGACGAAGTGGAGGTAAGCTAGTTTGATCTATATTCTTTTTGAAACCAAAGATACCTTTTTTTGAACTTTTCCATTTTTTGTTTATCAGACTCTTTTCTCAACACTTTCAAAGATCTGATGAGAGTTGCAGCTAAGATAATTTCTTTTTCAATAGATCATCAATATCACTTTATTGTTTCGAATACATCTTTGTAATACCTTCTTTTTATTGTATAGAATATAGTTCTTCATAAATCCATAACTCATAGATCCAAATCTACATTTGGATCGATAATGATTGGTTCGTCTTCACAAAAAATATTGTGCAAATATAGATCGTTATGACATAATGATGCTTTTTTTCATTCACTATATCTCAAGATAAGATCTTTCGCTTCAATAATTTCTTCGCTTGATATGCCTATACGATTACCAGTCTCTATCATTTTTTTTATTGGATATTTTTTCTCAAACATTTTAGGATAAGAATCTTCTTTTCATGTTACTTCATTTATTCACTGATGAATATCATGGTATCCATCATACATTTCTTGATGCATTTTACTGAGTATCTCTCAGAGAGTTCAATGAAATTTTTGTGAATCTTTTAATGGTTTAAAGTCTGTTAATTGTCATTCTATTTTTTCCATAATATATCGAGGAATCTCTGTATTGTGATCAGAGGATGATTTGATATTTGGTACTCTTATTCACTTCTTCTTCCAGTGATCAAATGCTATAATATCTCTATATGTTCATCGTGAAACTGATTTGAAATAATATGGAATACCTTCTATCAATAGTTCATATACCTCAGAAACTGACCTATGCAAAATTTTCTCTGCTCAACTTATAGGTCAGATATCATGTGATACTTTTTTATTAAATTCTTTGTCTCATAAATGAGATGCAACTTGTTCCGAGAATTTCATTATTTTTTGAAGTATATAAGATCTTAATTATATGGTTACCAGTTACAGAAGTCAAAAATCATATTGCCACACTACCATACATCATTACACTAATAAGAGATAGTGATTTAGATATTGTATAGTACATCATGAACGAAGAGATACAGACCAATGTGACGCAGACGGCTCAGTATATCCAGGCGCTGATCGCTGAGACCAAGAAGGTGATGATCGGGCAGGATCGTCTGATGAGAAATCTCATCATAGCGCTGCTGGCGAGAGGGCATATCATCCTTGAGTGAGTCCCAGGACTCGCCAAGACGCTGGCTATATCCACGCTTGCACGTACGATAGGAGTGGATTTTGCTAGGGTGCAATTTACGCCTGATCTGTTGCCATCTGACCTGATCGGTACGCAGATCTGGCAACCCAAGACCGGTGAGTTTGTGACCAAACAGTGACCAATCTTCTCACATCTCGTACTGGCTGATGAGATCAATCGTGCTCCAGCCAAGGTGCAGTCTGCACTTCTGGAGGCGATGGCGGAGAGACAGGTGACGATCGGTGATCAGAGCTACCAGCTTGAGCCGCCATTTGTGGTGATGGCGACGATGAACCCTGTCGAGCAGGAGGGGACATACTCGCTCCCAGAAGCTCAGCTGGATAGATTCTTACTCAAAACAGTGATCGGCTATCCTAGCGAGAGTGAGGAGATCGAGATTATGAAGAGATTTGGCTCTAGCGCGCAGATGGAGGAGGTGCAGGAGATCATCCCGCATCAGCATATCCTCGAGATACAGCAGCTGGTCGATCAGATACACGTCTCAGATAGCATCTATGAGTATGTGAAAAATATCGTCGTAGCAACCAGAAAACCCAAAAATACATGACTTGAACGTCTAGCTCCATATATCCAGTATGGTGCATCCCCGAGAGCTTCACTCGCTCTGATCACGGCCGCCAAAGTGATGGCACTGATCCATGGGAGGACGTTTGTGATACCAGAGGATATCCAGGAGATCGTGGAGGATGTATTGCAACATAGACTGATCTTGAGTTTTGATGCAATAGCTGATGGAGTGAGTGTGCAGGAAATCATATCTCAGATAGTGGAGGGAGTGAGTGTGTTGTAAGAAAAAGATTGGATTAAAGAATTAGAAATCAAGAAGAGATAAAAAAATGTCTTTCCGAGTATTTCAGAAAGACACTATATCTGTTGATAATTTATTCTTTACTTTCAGCACCCTGATTGATACTTAATCCTTTGGAGCTACCGCTGGAATGAGTATCAGAATTAATCTTGTTTTTGCTAGCATCAAGAATATTATCAGATTCTTGATCATTTTTGATTGTAATGTGTACATCACAATCTACGAACTTTAAGGAAATTCCTTTAACTAATTTTAATTTCATAATGTATAATTTTTTGTTTCAAGTGATTTCTTATACTTATTAAGTAAATGAAGTCAATAGATATTTTATAATAACTATTAGTTTTCCAATATGATAACTAATCCTTCTCTCCAAAAATTACATCTCACGCTAGGTCGCTCGATTTCGAGTCAGTTTTTGTGAAATTATGTTACTACTTTTAAGTGACAAGGGATGGAGTTTGCTGATGTGAGGTGATATATGGCAGGAGATCCTGTCAAGAGGATAGACTGGAAAACCAGTGCCAAGAAGTGATGAGAACTATATATCAAAGAGTATGTGGAAGAGAGGCAGTTGAAGTTGTGGATGATGTGTGACCTCGCTGAGGACAAATCACCATGAGGGAAATCACCTAAGTTGCAAAAAGCAAGGGAGGTGATGTATGCGCTGGGATATGCTGCGATCCGCAATGGTGATAGGATAGGGCGTATAGATGGATGAGCTACAGTGAAGTTGTGAGGTAAGTGGGAGACCTTGTTTAGAATCATATGAAGAGAGGAGAAGTTGAGAAAATGAGGGTTATTGAGACATATACTGCGAGGCAAGAAAAAAGATATATCGTCAGACAAGAACACTCTCGAGATCAAACTCAGGCAAATCGTGCAGATGAAACAGACTGGCACACTAGTAGTGATCATCTCAGATTGAACAGATATTGATGAGAAGCTTGTCAAACAAATAAAAGCAAAAAATGAGATACTCTGGGTACATATATTTTCCAAACAAGAGACGTTACTGGAGAGTGAAGATGGGTATATACAGTTTGAAGATAGATTTATAGCGAGTAGCAAGTGAGAAGTGACAGGCATACAGCAATCATATACAGCTCTTGTACAAGAGAAGTTGCAAGAGACACAGAGACTCGTCCAGTCAGTATGAGGGAGATATGTACAGATAGATACTGGTGATGATGTGGTGAGGGAATTGATGAGAGTGATGTAGGTAAGTAAGAAAAAAGTTATTTTCTCGTCAAAAAATTTATCATATAAATTATAATCTGAATATACAACAACGCAAATCACCTCGCCATCCAACACATGATTACACAAGTCCTGGTGGGTATTTTGTTACTATTGTGACCAAAGATCGTAATCATTTTTTTGGCCATATTGTAGATAGTAGGATGGTATATAATGATGTTGGAAAATTGGCAATTAAATACTGGTTAGAAATACCAGATCATTTTACATCTGTTATTTTGGATGAATATATCATCATGCCCAATCATATACATGGGATATTGATCTTCACTTGAAATGGTAAGGATGATGGCACTGCCTTGTCCTCATGAGGATGACGCAGTGCATCATCCCTACCATCAAAACGTATCGTATCACCCAAAACTTGATCTCTATCAGTCGTAATATGATCGTATAAATCTATCTGTACCAAAATGATCCGCAAAAAATGTACTCTTTGATTTGCTCGACAATCTCGCTATCATGATCGTATAATACGTAATCAAGACGAGTATGATCGCACCAAATATTATATAAAAACTAATCCGAAAAATCGAATAGAAGACACCTTCCACTAAATCTTTATTATACTATACCCAATGACTTGAGAATTATTTTTGTATCCTGAGGTTCAGGAGATTGGTTGGCATATATGGTGATGGCGGACAGGAGTCCGGGGATTTTTGATGTTGTGAGTGATCCGATGGTTGTTTGGGAGACAATCAGATACTAAATCAGAGGTGACAGATATACCAGTAGATGATACATCTACTATAGACAGCTCTCTCTGGCAGACCAAGATCAGCTTGCTGCAGGAGAGTGTCGGTACAGCAAGCACACAGTCACGATATCGTGACTATCAACAACTCCTGAGAGAGATCATCCAGTGAACATATGGTATAGATATCTCTAGTATGACGCTACAGTCGCTCAAGTATAGCTATACCTGACTCCAAAAATCTCTCGTAAATCTCCTCGAGCAGTCTTATTACTATCCATACAATCTTGAGTCTGGAGATGAGTGAGTGATGCAAGACGAGATAGAAAAACTTTATCAACTCACACAAGATGCAACACCTTGAGAATCAAAATAAGGACCTAAATAGATGTCCACGATGTGTATGAGATCCACTCTATGAGGCATATCACGATGATGAGCGAGGAGTGCCAGTATACGATGATCGTGTATTGTTTGAGTTCTTGGTGCTAGAGGGAGCACAAGCAGGACTCAGCTGGATCACTATCCTCCGCAAGCGTGAGTGATATCGCAAAGCGTTCAAAAATTTTGATCCACAGCAATGCTCTCAACTAGATGATGACTATCTAGAGTCTCTTAGAGACGATGCATCTATAGTACGCAACAAGCTCAAAATATACTCGGTAAGAAAAAATGCAAAAATATTCTTAGCGATACAGGCAGAATTTGGCTCATTTTCTGATTACTTACGATGACGGGTAGACCATACTCCCGTGATTAGCTATCACAATACGTTAGATGAGTGTCCAACTACCACTGAGCTCTCGGATCAGATCTCCAAAGATCTCAAACGCAGAGGCATGAGTTTTGTGTGATCTACTATCATGTATGCTTATCTTCAGGCGGTAGGTGTAGTAGATGATCACATCTTATCTTGTCACAAAAGAAAATCCCGTTAGAAACGGGATTTTTGATTTTTTGAGTTTGATATCTTTACCTCATACTTTCATTGTACTGGATCTCATAGTAGCTGAGCGCTGATTGTCATTTTTTTTCAATCATCTCTAGACACCCTGCAGCGATAGACTGTGTTCTACAGCTTGAGAGCATTGATTCGTTATGGTTATTGATTTCCATACAGAGATTCAATGATTCTACTTGTACACATTTGCTGTCATATGTCTTACCATCAATGATATATTTAAACTCAGGAGTCAAATAACTCTTTCTCTCTCTCACTTTTTTTTCTGGGATATCTTGTCTTCAGATATTCCATCAGTCTACTTTTTTTGCTGTGTCAGCATCTACTGGCTCAGTAGGAGCAGTGCCTCTGAGTGCAGGTTGTTCAAATCCACCAAAATAGTTGTTTGAGCTAGGAGCAGAGTTAAATACGTCTTCTACTTCTTCCACTACTTCTTCTTCGATTGCTTCTGCAGCAGCAGCAACATCTTCTACTTCTTCTACCTCTGTTTCCACTGGTTGTGGTATTGGAGCTGGAGTAGGTTTTGGCATCATTCTTTTTGATTTGGCGATGAGTGTTTGTTGGATATAGCTGATCACGAGATGAGCTTGAGATCCCTCTGGCAACAACGGTAAGATATCAGTAGTTTTTGACACCACTCTATCTACATTTGTCTTGTCATCAAATCTTGAACTCGCCATCATTTGATCGACTTGATCCAATAATTCTGTACCTGACTGTGATGCATCAGAGAATAGATTAGTTGTGTTTGATAGACCTGCCGCTACAAGTAGCCCAAAAACAAATCCACCTACGATTAAAATTGCATTTTTCATATCTAGTAGTATAAAGGATAAATGAGTGCAGTGCACTTATAACAATATAATAACTAGTAGGATGATATTTGTCAAATTTTTGAACACTTTATTTTGAAGTATGTAAAGTATAATATGAATAATCTTGTATTTTTGTCACCACGACGAATGATTATCGGCATATGTATGCTGATACGATACATTTTTCGTTTTGTGATCAGATGACATGGTTTGCCCAATACTTTTGCATCACAATTGCAAAAAATAGTAAAAAAATCGCATCGACTCTCTCGAGTCAGACATATATTGGTCGGATGATCGATCGGTCTATTTTTTTTGATATTGTCTTGACCACATCTAGAGGGTGATACACAAGACGTAACCAAGACAGGTATCGATATCGTCCTTGTACTAGATCTTTCCAAATCGATGCTAGCTGATGATTTTACACCCAATCGTTTTGCTGTGGCCAAGCAGGTATTGATAGATTTTGTGGATGAGCTGGAGACGGATAGACTCTGACTGGTGGTGTTTGCAGGCAAGCCGTTTACCTCTGTACCACTAACCTTTGATTATGAGTTTGTGATGGAGATCATCCAGGAGATGACGACCGATACGATCAATCAGTGACTCAGAGCACTCCAGGGTACCGCAATAGGAGATGCGCTACTGAGTGCGGTGGGGGTGTTGGAAAAGGGGAGGGCTAGTGAAGACGACCCTCACCCCCAACCCCTCTCCCAAAAGGAGAGGGGAGATCTCCCTAGGGAGCAGATCATCGTATTGCTCACGGATGGGGAGTCGACGCCTGGGACACTAGATCCGATCGTGGTATCACAGCTGGCTGCAGAGCAGGAGATATCTGTGTACACCGTAGGGATATGAAGTCTAGAGTGATGATTTCTCACGTATCAGACACCATTTGGTATCCAAAAACAACAGATCGCAGGGATAGATGAGACTACGCTACAGAAAATATCAGAAATAACTAATGCAAACTATCGAAGAGCTACAGACGAACAAACCTTTAGAAAAATATTTGATGAGATATCACAGCTGTCCAAGAGCGAGATATCCGTCTCACAATATACCACCCATACACCATATTGGAAACCCTTTGCATGGGGATTGCTAGTATTACTACTCCTGCTAGGAGTTGTTGAGAGTATGTGGAGAGTGGATAGAGGGTAAGAGGGAGAATGTAGAATATAGAAATAAGAAACAAGAAATTAGAAGAGATGAGAATTTGTCATACTGAGCGAAACGGAGTGTAGTCGAAGTGTGCGACTGAAAGAGGATAGTAGAAGATTAAGGGATACTGTATTACAGAACTTTCAAATAAAACAAAATCCCGACAGAATCCTGTCGGGATTGGATCCCTTTTTCTTTGAAGATCATCTAGTCTTTTACTTTAAGTCCATTTAACTTAATTATATCTGCTATTCTAATATAAGTTCCTAATTATCTTTTTTAAGTTTTTAATTTCAGATTTCACTAGTATCATGAATAATAGGCTTATTGCAGTAATTGTAATAAATAATAATGTGAGACCAATTATTATTCCTTTAATATAGAACTTTATCTGATTTATGCTTTCTAGATTGTTTCCAATATTGACCCAATTCGTGCCAATATCTTCTTTGTTTTTATCAAGCTTCTTTTTGAGCTTTTTATGTTCATTATAAGGATTGAAGATCATTGATGATTGATCGTCCGCTGATTGTAGCTGAAGATCTGTATCATCCATTCGTAGAAATCGTTCTTTAGGGACTTGACTCTGAAGACTAGAAAAAGAAAATAATGCGATTAATAAAATAAAAATATGTTTCATGTTTTATGTTTTTAGAGTGACGAAAAATTATATTCACATATACTATATACTTAAAATATTATATTTGTCAATACTTTTCTCAAAGTTCAGTTATTGGAATTGTTGAGGGATTGTGTATAGTTGCACGAGTTAGATATATTCAAAAAATGACACACACGATTTTATCCAAAATGACGTTAGGAATGATCTGTCTGCGAGGGGCGGTGATTTTTGTGGTGTTTGGCTTGGTAGATCCTGAGCTAGGTATCGGGAGTCAGACGGTGACGGAGCAGGGACTGGATGTGATGGTGATGCTGGATGTGAGTCAGAGTATGCAGGTAGAAGATGTGGAGTGAAGCAACAAACTCTCCCCCAACCCCTCTCTGAGAAAGGGGAGTAGTAGACTAGATAGCAGCAAGCAACTCCTCACGCAGATCATACAAGATGCTCCAGAGCATCGCTATGGGCTTGGGGTATTTGCTGGTGAGTCGCTAGGTATCGCGCCACTGACCGATGATGTGGAGTTGTTTCTTACGTTTTTGTGATGAGTAGATAGTGCCAATGTAAGTGAACAAGGGACAGACCTGTTGGAGGCACTAGAGTTTGGGGTAGGGAGATTTGCTTGACAAACAAAACTCTCCTCCAGCTCCTCTCTAGGAGAGGAGGGTACGTCAGTATCCGAAGACAATGTATGACGTGTACTCCTTATCATCTCTGACTGATGAGAGGATGAGGTCGTGATACCATCCACACTGGTCCAAGAGATAGAGGATGGGCAGATATATATCGCGACCATATGAGTCGGGACGGATGCGGGATGACCTATCGTGCAGGGGAGAGATATGTTTGGGACTATCGTGTACAAGCAGTACAACGGCGAGACGGTCGTGAGTAGCGCCAATTCCGTAGGACTCAAATCCATAGCAGAAAAAACGGGAGGAGAGTTTTTTCGCATCTCAGATGCTGGTGATATAGACAAGATGATCCGTACACTCTCATCACTACCCACCAAGGCACGCTCCAAGACCATCGACCAAAGACAATGATCAGGTAGATTTTTGATCGGCATATGAGGGATATTATTTTTGTGTTTTCTTATTAGTACATTATTTGGCTCCATCAGACTACGAACATGAAAAAAATAAACACACTCACCATATGACAAAAGTTGCTGCTCCTCACGATATGTGGAGTGGTGTTTGGGTTGGCTCATCTACCTCGTATGGTATGAGTGTATACGACCAATACTGTATTGGCAGAGTATCAGACTGAGCTAAATGCAGGCAACTTTGAGCAAGCGAGTAATGCTCTGTATGAATTATATCAAGATCCTGACCTCATAGGATATAATGAGGGGCATGTGCGATTTCGATCTGGAGCAAATGCAGTGGGATCGAGCGAGTGATTTTTGGATCGTATTAGAGTGATGAGTGGAGGAGTATATATGGTAGATGAGCTGAGTCAGCTCGATGATGGCAATGATGCAGTGATACAGAGTCGAGAGAGAGCGGTAGTATACTTTTCGGGCAGCACATATAGCGGCGCTAGCCACAATGCTGAGGTGATACGTGAGTTACTCGGCATGGAGAGTGAAGATGACACTGAGCAAGATACAGAACAATCAGACGATGAAAGTAATGAAGAATCTGACGAGTCAGATGAGGAGCAAGAAGGCGAGAGTGATGGAGAAGGTGAAGGAGAGGGTGAAGAATCAGATCAAGATGAGAATGAGGGTGAGTCGGACCAGCAACAACAAGATGAAAATGGAGATAGTGAGTGAGACGAATGAGAGTGAGAATGACAGCCTGACGAGCAACAACCTCAGCAAGCCCAGCTACCTCAGCAAGTCAAAGAACAACTCCAAGACTATCAAGAACAACTCGAGCAGCAACAAGCGCAAAATCAACAGTACTTCAACAAGCAACAGCCAGAAGTTTCTCAGCAACAAGATTTGTTTGAAGCACTATTTGGTCAACCTCAGCTGAGACAGGAGCTCGGTGGAGGAGGCAACAAGAAGGATTGGTAACTGAGTTGAAGACAAAAAGCTCAAGGTCGAAAGTGTTTTGTAAACTTAGGAACGAAGTATGGATACATCGATACATCAAAAAGCACAGATACTCCGAGACTATATGCTGATGTGACATCAGCTACAGTATTGTGATGTAGCGATAGTATGATGATCGGTAGATCTGAGTGTGCCTACATATGTTGCCGGTCTGTATCATAGATGACTGATCGGGAAGATTATTTTTTCTGGTGGAGTAGGGAGAAATACTGATGGAGTATTTGAAAAGTCTGAGGCAATTGTATACAGAGACATAGCACTAGTAGAGTGAGTGCCTCCTGAGATGATATATAGTCAATAGATCATAAAATTAGTAATTTAAATATCTATTGACTACGTAGTAAATTCGCTTTATTTAGTCACTATGAATACCGCTTCGCTCAATTCATACTTCCTAAATTTCACTTTTATTTACTATATATCGATACTCAAGCTACCAATACAGCGAAAAATATCGAACACTCTTTACAAATCATCGATGAAGAGTGACTAACATATAACTCAGTGATGCTGATACACAAGCCTTACATGGAGAGAAGATTTCGAGCTACATGTGAAGCGCAATTTCCGTCATTGTTTGCAAAAAATCCCATAGTGACTTCAATGAGTGTCTCGATGGAAACATACGCTGAAAGAGATGATACATTTTTTGATCTAGAATGATTGGTGCATATGCTGGTCACAGAAACTCATCGCATATTACATTATCCAGCCAAATGATTTCAATCACATCAACATATGCCTGATGAAGTATTGCAAGCATATACAGAATTGCTACAAGAGTGATATACACACTATCTTTAGAAACATACACACTTATGCTCCTCCTATGAAAACCGGTAGTCCAGCGCTTGATGAGCGAGACGAAGCAGCGACTCAAAGATCACAACAAGCTAGACGGATATGTAGCGATATTTTTGCTATCTGATGATAGAGCTAGTGAGGTGTATGTGACACTCAAGTCCAAGTACGCCAAGAAACTAGGCATCTATGCTGATATCAAATTTGGTAAAGATCGAGATGTGGATGAGATACAAGAAGAGCTGATGCAGTGCAACAATGATCTTGCATGTCTGGGGATCCTCATCCAGCTCCCTCTAGCCGATCGTCTGCAGACTGAGCAATATAGACTCCTAGAGATGATATCTCCAGACAAGGATATAGATGGACTTACGAGTAGATTGTTTGGTCAGGCGTGATTTGGTAGGGAATTCTTGGGTGCGACACCTCAGGCTGCACTACATATCCTAGATCACTACGATATGTGAGACGTCCTCGGCAAGGTCTGTATGGTCATCTCTCAGTCCAATCTCATCGGTAAGCCACTCGCTCTCGAGCTGATGAAGCGTGGTGCAACCGTCATCTCGACCAATAGTAAGACACCTGCGGAGATGTTTCAGGAGTGATTTGATAGATCGGAGTATATATTTGCTGCTACTGGGGTCAAGCATCTGATCCATCCAGATCTGGTAAACGAAAACAGTAATATCAAAAATAAAGTCCTCATGGATATAGGTCGATGATCTGACGAAGACGGACCTCACGGGGATGTTGATCGACAACGATTTGCAGATAAAGTACGTGGCGTGACACCAGTCCCAGGTGGAGTATGACCAGTGACGGTAGCGACGCTGTTTCATAATATTGTCAAACTTCATTGATTTTCCAAATAAGTTGACTATATAGTGGGAGTAAGTGTAATAAAAATTAAAAACTTAAAACAAAATAATTATGGGAACATTAAAATCAGAGAGTGATTGGGATAATACATTTATTGCTTATCCTAATACCAAAAAGAACTTTTTTGAGTTCTTAGATACATTTGATGATGTATCCAAAAAAATATTTGAAGAGTCAGATACATCATTTGATTGTTACAATCTAGGGTTTAAAACCACCGTCTTATAGACGGTCTTGAACGGGAGCGTAAAATATATACATACAACAGT